>PVMK01180385.1_pt1 | contig 14281 bp, 14 predicted proteins | sample 1853481 | NCBI WGS metagenome assembly PVMK01 (sample SAMN08533507, study PRJNA380276) | Marine sediment metagenome, whole genome shotgun sequencing project. | reverse complement strand
GACGGCTCGCAATCTCCGCCGAGGTCGCCACGACGGTCGCCGTTGTGCTCGTGGAGCGAAATAGCGGTGAGCGGCGTTTCATCGTTCCGGATCGACGCGAACTCGAGCACGGCGCTCCCGATTTCGATCTGACCGAAATTGATTCGGCCGCCACCTTGCTCGTGGATGGACACTTCCCCGAGCAGGCGTTGCGCGCTGTTGTGAAGGCGCGAGAAGTGGGAGCATCGGTGGTCGGCGATTTCCATCGACCCAGCCCGGCGGTCCGCAGGCTATTGCCCTACGTCGATTTTCCGGTTGTTCCGCTCGAGTTCGCGGAACTCTTTTCACCGGGAGACCCTCAGCGTGCAATGCTCGAAATGGCCGATCGCTACGGCGGGACTCCCGTCGTGACGCTGGGCGCAGAGGGAGGCGTTTATCTCGAAGAGGGCCACGTGCGTCGGTTCGCGGCCCGGCCGGTCAGCGTCGTGGATACGACCGGCGCGGGAGATGTCTTTCACGGTGCCTTCGCGGCGGGGCTATCGAGGGGATGGACGCTCGCGAAGTCGATCGATCTCGCTTGCCGGGCGTCCGCGCTCTGCTGCACGGCTCTCGGCGGTGCCGGGCGATTGATGACTCGAGAAGAATCGCTCGCGACGACGTAAGCGAATCCGCAAGGTTCACCCACCAGGAGCGTGACCTGGCCAACTGGGCCCCGGCCAGTGGTGCCGTCTCAATCTAAAAGCGGTCTGTCCGGGCAGTTCGGGGGTCAGGATCTCCATCTTGTCGATGGCGTGAACCGGCGCCGTTTCGCCCTTCATGAGATGGCTGATCGCTGCGAAGACGGTGCGCTGTTGCGCGACCCGCGACTGGCCCGCGAACTCCGCAGCCTTCACCCGGAGTTCGAAGTGCCCGGCGCCGCCGGCAGTCACCTCGACCTCGGCTCCGGCGATCGCTTGCTCGATCGCCTCCTTCAGGAGCTTTCCGGTCTGATCGCCGGGTGTGCTGAGGATCTGTAGGGTCATTGGGTCCTGATGCCGCGGTTTTTCGCGGTCGATTGTGAAGATTGGTTGGCGGCGATCAGGTCGACCAAAACGTTGGTCGCCTCCGCGAGCTGCGGAGAGATTTCTTCAACCTCCTCCAGCTCTTGATCGGCCGTATCCGCGCCGGTTCCCGTATCCGCGTCCGTTCCTGCATCCGCGTCCGTTCCTGCATCCGCGCTCGTTCCCGCATCCGCGTCCATGCCCGCATCTGCATCGGTGTCTGCGTCGGTGATTTCTTTCGCCGGGTCGGCTGTAGGATGGCTGTCCTTCGACTTCTCTCGCTCTTCGTCACGCCGTTCGACCAGGTCGGCGGGTCGTATCACGCCCGCGTTCTCTCGGACTTCTTCGAGTCTCTGGTAGACCTCGGCGAATTCCGAACTCGCGTCGATGCGCCGCTTCGACTCGCTAGCCAGTTTTTCGACCGTTTCCTTGCTCACGACCATCCACGCATTCGAGCGCGGATTTGCAATCGCGGAGCTGCTGCGAAAGGCCTGTATCTCGTGGCCCTCGATCGAGAAGGGTTGATACTTCTCGCCGTAATCGTCCCCGCTGAGCATCGAGGGAATCACCACGTCCGCTTCGACGCCATCGTGTTGGGTCGACTTGCCGCCCGGGCGATAGAACATCGCCGTCGTGATTTTCAGCGCCCCGAGCCCGGGTGGAAGGCTCGAGACCGTCTGCACGGTGCCCTTGCCGAAGGTGTGATTGTCGCCTGCGATCACGGCGCGCTTGTAGTCCTTGAGGGCGCCCGCGAGAATCTCCGCCGCGGATGCGCTGACGCGAGAGGTGTGAACCACGAGCGGACCCGAGTATAGAATTCTCTCGTCGTTATCCGAGAGTACCTCCTGATGGCCGCGGACATCCTGCACTTTCACGATCTCGCCCTTGCGAAGAAAGAAACCCGAAACCGTGACCGCGTGGTTCAGCAGACCACCACCGTTGCGCGATAGGTCGAGTACGAGCCCATCCGCGTTCGCTTCGTTTACCTGCAGCAGGAGTTTCGCGACGTCGTCCGTGCACTGGCGCTTGCTTGGATCGGCATCTCCGTAGAAAGAAGGCAGCTCGAGGATTGCGAGCTTCAGGGTCTGCCCGTCGACTTCGCGCTCCTCGAAGCGTAGCGCGGCCGCCTGGTCATCGAGGCTGATTTCGTCGCGCACGATGGCGATCGTGAAGCGCTCCGTCGTTTCCGCCTGCCGGAGGACCGTGAGTTTCACGGTCGTTCCCTTCTTGCCGCGGATCAGACTCACCGAATCGCGCAGCGGCATGTCGATGATATTAACCGGCTTTTCATCGCCCTGGCCGACTTCGATGATCTTGTCCTCCGGTTGGAGGGCGTCGACTTTGTCGGCGGCGCCTCCCGGAATGATGCGCTCGACGACCGCGAAGCCATCGCGCTCCGAGAGCGCTACGCCGATGCCGATCAGCGAGAGCGACATGCTGATCCGGAAATCCTCGTACATATCCGCCGAGAAGTAATTCGAATGGGGATCGAGAGAAGTCGCGAACGCATCGAGAAAGTTCGAGTAGAGATCGACGGAGTCGAGTTCGGCGATTCGCTTGGTTCGCAGTTCGTAGCGATGTTCGAGAAGCCCCTTGGCCTCTTCGAGCGGAGTCACATCACTGATGTAGTTCGACATCTGGAAGTGGACGAGGTTGCGCGTCAGTTCGTCGCGCTCGGCCAGCGTCTTGGGGTAGCCCCGTTTCCTGGCGTCGATCATCAACTCGACCTCCAGGTCGATCTCGTAGTCGTCCGCGCTCACGAAATCCTTGACGAATGTGGCGATCTCCTGCTGTCGCTTCGAAAATGCCTTGCGGACCATCGACAGCGCCGAGCAGCCGCCCTTTTCGATATCCGGGAACGCAGCCATGAGCTGGCTCTTCAGGGCTTCGACTTCCGATTCGAGCAGCGCAGACTGCGAGGGATCGAAGCTGCGTATGAAGACTTCGACGGTTCGGCTGCGCAATTCCGGTGTGAGTTCGTGGTACCGGATGTGCTGGCCGAGGTAGGTATTCATGAACTTCGGGATCTTTTCGCACTCCAGCACCGAGGCGTGTGCTTCTCTCGGCGCAGCGCTGGCCGCGAGGATCAGCGCTGCCGGAATCAGGAGTGCTCGAAGTCTGTTTCGATTCATGCGTGCTCGCGGTGGGTTTCGATCCATCAATCGGATGTTCGGGCGGGTCACCCCATACCTTTACCTCAGCTCGGACCCGCTCGCGCCTTCTGGGGCTCTCCCGGCGTGGGCGGCCCTCCCCAGGGGGCTCTCGGGCGACTACCTTCTGGGTCGGGCCGAATTGCCCGGGCCGGAGGGAGACTCCGTGAAACTCTTGCTCAAGATCGCGCTGTCGGTGCTGGGGCGGGTCGCAGCCGGAATCGTCGTCAGCGTGATCTTTCTCGACACGATTGTCGGAAAGGCGATCGAAGCCGGCTGCACCAAGGCGCTCGGCGTGGAGACGAGCGTCGGCTTCGTGCGGGTTGGGCTGGGCACGGGAACCTTCAGCATCCGGGGCCTCCGAGTCGCCAATCCACCAGGTTTCGAGACGGACCATTTCTTCAGCTTGGACCGCCTGCACTTCGAGATTCCACCCAAGTTGTTTCGAGAGGAAACGATCGTCGTGCAGCTTCTCGAACTCGACGGTGCCGACGTCTCGCTGGAAACCGCCGACAAGAAGGCGAACTACGACGTGATCCTCGACAATCTGAATCGCTTTTCGAAGACCGGCTCGGCCGATCCGAACGCGAATAAATCCGCCGGCAAGGATGAGGAGAGCGGCACGGGGCTCGTGATCCACGAAGCGGTGATTCGCAAGGTCGCCGCGCGCATCGATCTCGGGACGGTCAAGGGCGCCAGCGATCGCATCGAGGTCGAGATCCCCGAAATCCGCCTGCGGCCCAACAAGAAGACGGGATCCGCGGAGGTCTCGGTCGCGGAGGTGACCAACATCGTCGTGACCGCGGTACTCGTCGGGATCGCCAAGAAGGCTCCCGCGGCACTCGCGAAGAATCTGCTCGCAGGTGTTGGCGGTCTCGGGAACATCACGATGGAAATTCCCGGTGCGCTATCGACGGGGGGCAGTAGCGTTGGCGGCGCGGCGGTGAAGCTCGGCGAAGACGTCGTCAAGGGCATCGGCGGCTTGTTCGGCGGGGGCGATAAAGAGAAATAGCGGGCGAATCCTTCGGATTCACTTGCGTCGTCGCGCAACTCCCTTCGGGGTCGCACTCCTGGCTGCGCGTTGGCCTTCGGCCAAAGCTTACGCGGCGTCGCGCAACTCCCTTCGGGGTCGCGCTCCTGGCTGACAGCTCTTGTGATCCGTGGATTCCGATCAGTAGCGATAGTTGTCGGGTTTGTAGGGGCCGTCTTTTGGAATGCCGAGGTAGCTGGATTGTTTTTCCGTCAGCTCTGTCAGCTTCACGCCCAGTTGGCCGAGGTGCAGCCGCGCCACTTCCTCGTCGAGTGACTTCGGCAGCACGTAGACCTGATTCTCGTATTTGTCCGGGTTCTGGTGCAGCTCGAGTTGAGCGAGTACCTGGTTGGTGAAGGACGCCGACATCACGAAGCTCGGATGTCCCGTCGCACAGCCGAGGTTGAGCAGACGGCCCTCGGCGAGAATCAGCACGCTGTGGCCGTCCGGGAAGATCCACTCGTCGTATTGGGGCTTGATGTTGACCTTCTTGATCCCCTCGACGTTGGCGAGCCCCTGCCATGTCGATCTCGTTGTCGAAGTGGCCGATGTTGCCGACGATGGCTTGGTGCTTCATCTGCGCCATGTGGTCGGCGGTGATGATGTCGAAGTTGCCCGTGGTCGTGATGAAGATGTCCGCGCTGCCGACGACGGACTCCACCGTATCGACCTCGTAGCCGTCCATCGCGGCCTGGAGGGCGCAGATCGGATCGATCTCGGTGACGATGACCCTCGAGCCCTGTCCGCGCAGAGCCTGCGCGCAACCCTTGCCGACCTGACCGTAGCCGCAGACCACGGCCACCTTGCCGCCGAGCATCACGTCGGTGGCGCGCGCCAGTCCGTCGGGAAGTGAGTGCCGGCAACCGTAGGTGTTGTCGAACTTGCTCTTGGTCACGGAGTCGTTCACGTTGATGGCCGGGAATTGCAGCGTGCCTTTTTCGTGCATCTGGTACAGGCGCAGTACCCCGGTCGTCGTTTCTTCGCTGACGCCCTTCAGGTCCGCGCACGCTTGGGTCCAGCGGTTCGGCCTGCGCAATTGCTCGCGGCGCACTAGCTCGAGGAAGACGCCCCACTCCTCGGCGTCTTCGTCGGGTTTGAAATCCGGAACCTTGCCGTCCCTTTCGAATTCCGCGCCCTGTTGGAGCAGCATCGTCGCGTCTCCGCCGTCATCGACGATCTGATCCGGCCCCGAGCCATCGGGCCATTCGAGGGCTTCGGAGGTGCACTCCCAGTACTGCTCGAGCGTTTCGCCCTTCCACGCGAAGACCGGGATGCCCTGGGGGTCGTCGGGCGTGCCGTTGGGTCCCACCACGGCCGCGGCCGCCGCGGAATCCTGGGTGGAAAAGATATTGCAGCTCACCCAGCGAACGTCGGCGCCGAGTTGCACGAGCGTTTCGATCAGCACGGCGGTCTGGACCGTCATGTGGAGGCTGCCCATGATCTTCACGCCCGCGAGTGGCTTGCTGCTCGCGTGGCGTTCTCGCAGCACCATCAGGCCCGGCATCTCGTGCTCGGCGAGGCGAATCTCCTTGCGACCCAACTCGGACAGATTCAGGTCGGCCACCTTGAACAGGGGGCGTTCGGGTGTGTTGGGCATGCGGGTTGCTCCTGTGGTGTTTGGGTTCACTTGGGCGTTTAGCGCGATTCGCGACGGTCGGCTGCGCCCAGCTGCGGGTTCCGGGTCGGGTGGTCTACATCCACTGTATCTGTTTATGCGGATGAAGTGTTATCTAACTTGAGTGAGTTGTCAACCGAACTCTGCGGAGTTCTGCAGTACGTTGGGGCCCTCCGCGAGTGCTGTGGCGCGGTCGAGCGGGAGTTTTCCAGTGGGTTCATTGCTCGAAACGGTCGGGCCCGTATTTCTCATCGTCCTGTTGGGCTGGTGGCTCGCCGGTCGGAGTCGCCTGGACCTGGCGACCCTCTCCAATCTCGCTCTGATGGTGACTTCACCCGGCGCTGATGTTCTCGGTGCTCGGCGGTGCTGAAGTCGATTTCGAAAGCTGGGGTGTTCTGGTCGGTGGAACGCTCTGGATCGCGTTGGGCACCGCAGTGCTTGCGGGGCTCTACTTCTGGTTCGATGGTTCGGGTCGGCGAGGCTTGTTGCTGCCCGCGATCTTCTGGAACGCCGGCAACCTCCCGCTACCGCTGGCCCGGCTTGCCTACGGGGATGCGGGCCTCGAGGCCGCAGCGGTCATCTTCGTGACCGTGGCGATCTTGAACTCGACCGTGGGTGTCTGGATCGCGAAGGGCGAAAACGGTCTGTCCGAAATCGTCCGGATGCCGCTCGCCTACGGGAGCATCGGGGGGTTGGCGCTCGCCATTTCCGGACAGACGCTTCCGCGCCTCATCATGGAGCCCATCGAGATGTTGGGCGCGATGGCGATTCCACTCCTGCTCATCAATCTCGGCATACACCTGCGGGCCCTCGCGTTGCGGGACATTCGCCATACGGTGGTCGTCGTGGCCATTCGGGTGGTGGGCGGCGCCGCCTGTGCGGTGCTGTTCATTGCGTTGTTCGGAGTTTCAGGTGTCGAACGCAAGGTACTGCTGCTCGCGTCGATCATGCCCGCCGCGGTCATCAACGTGATCATCGCGCAGCGTTATTCGAGAGACCCTTCGCTCGTGGCATCCGCCGTCGGGTTGGGAACCCTGATCAGCCTCGTGACGATTCCGCTGGTACTCTACTTTGCGGGTTGAGATGAGGACTTTGCGATGAACGGCGCCGAGAGCCTGCTGCGAACCGCTGCCGCGTCTGGCATCAGGCTCTGCTTCGCGAACCCGGGCACCACGGAACTTCCGCTGGTCGCCGCTTTCGACACCGACACCGGCGTCCGACCGATTCTCTGCCTCTTCGAGGGTGTCTGCTCGGGCGCGGCCGATGGCTATGCGCGGATGAGCGGGAATCCCGCCATGACGCTGCTGCACCTCGGGCCGGGCTTCGCGAACGGGATTGCCAACTTTCACAACGCGCGCCGCGCCCGGTCGGCAATCTTCAACGTGATCGGGGATCACGCCAGCTGGCATCTGGCTTCCGATCCGCCTCTCGCTTCGGACATCGCGTCGCTCGCGCGCCCGGTATCCGGTTGGTTGCGATCGGCGGATCCCGCGGGCTCGCTCAGTCGCGCCGCCGCCGAGGCAATCGCCGCGGCGCGCTCCGGATTGGTCGCCACGTTGATCGCTCCGCACGACGCGCAACTGCGAGACGATGCGGTGGTAGAAGCGGTCGATGAACCACCCCCGCGGCTGCGTCCCTCGAGTGCTGCCGTCGAGGCGAGCGCGCACCTCTTGACCCAGGCGGGGAAGGGCGCGCTTCTGCTCGGAGGTGATGGACTTTCGGAGCGCGGTCTCCGCGCAGCTGCGCGAGTGGCCGCCGCGACAGGCTGCACACTATGGTGCGACACCTTTCCGGCTCGACTCGAACGCGGCGGTGATCTTCCCTCCGTCGAGCGGGTCCCGTATTTTCCCGAGCGTGCGATCGAGGTGTTTTCGGGCCTGTCGACGGTCGTCCTTGCGGGAACCGGGCCCCCCGTCTCTTTCTTCGGCTATCCAGGTGTTCCCGGCCGGATCATCGGAGAGCGGACAGAGATCGCGAACCTGGCCCTTCCCAACGAGGACATCGGCTTCGCATTGGAGAGCCTGGCGGAGGCTGTGGGCGGAACCGAGGGTCATCTCGCGCCCACAGAATCTTCGAATCGAGGAAGTCGCCCGACCGGCCCATTGACTCCCGAAAGCCTTGCGGCAGTGGTGGCCGGTCTGCAGCCGGAAGGGGCCATCGTCATGGACGAAGGTCTGACGGCGGCCCGCTCGTATTTCTCGGCCGCCGCAAACGCTCCGACGCACACCTATCTCGCACTCACGGGAGGTGCGATCGGTCAGGGCCTGCCCTGTGCGACCGGCGCGGCACTCGCCTGCCCGGATCGGCCCGTGATCGCACTCCAGGCCGATGGGAGCGGGATGTACACCCTTCAAGCGCTGTGGACCCAGGCGCGGGAGGGGCTCGACGTCACCACCGTGATTCTCGCCAACCGGGGCTATCAGATTCTCGCGGTGGAGCTCGCGCGCACCGGGATCGTCGAGCCGGGACCCGGTTGTCGATCGCTCACGGACTTCGATCCGGTGCCGGATTGGACGCAGCTCGCGCGCGGTTTTGGTGTTCCCGCCGTGACAGTGGAGGATGCGGAGGGCCTCTGGCGAGAACTCGACCGCGCTCTCGCAGAGCCGGGGCCACACCTCATCGAGGTGCCTATCTAGGGGTTGGCTCTAGTGGATCGCTCCGGGTTCTCGCAGCATGAACTCCGCAATTTGCGCGTCGAACTCGACGCCGCTCTCGGTCACGAGCTGGTAGGTCCCCTCCATCGATCCAAACGGTGTCGGTAGCGGGCAGCCCGAGGTGTATTCATAGGACGCTCCCGGTTCGATCACCGGTTGCTCGCCTACCACGCCGGGGCCTCGGACCTCTTCGATCTGTCCCGTCGCATCGCGGATCACCCAGTGGCGCGAGAGCAACTGCACGGATTCTTGTCCCTCGTTGGAAACCCGGATGGTGTAGAGAAAGAACCAGCGTGACGGCTCTGCGTGCTCCGGCGCGTAGCGCGCCTTCACCTCGACGCGGATGCCCTCGGTTATGGCTTCTGATGTGGTCACGAAAACTCCCCGCTCGTTCAGGATGGCCGCTCTTGACTCTATGGGCGTTGCTTCACCGAGTCCACCGCTCCACCCGAATCTCTCGAGGTCGGGCTAGCGGGCGAATCCAGCGGATTCGCCCGCGACGCCACGCGGTCCCGTTAAGGGGAGCGCGCCGCTAGGCTCCGTGCGTGTCCACATCGCAATCGCCGACTGAGAGCCGCTGGATTTTCGGGTATGGATCCCTCGTCTGGCGCCCCGCGTTTCCGTATCTGCAGCGGCTGCCCGGATTCATCAGCGGCTGGGCGCGGCGGTTTTGGCAGGGTTCGACCGACCATCGGGGCGTTCCGGAAGCGCCCGGGCGGGTCGTGACGCTGATCCCCGCACCGCAGCACCAATGCTGGGGGATCGCCTACCGCGTGGCTCCCCGTGCGTGGGGGCGCGTCACCGAGGCCCTCGACCACCGGGAGCGCGGCGGCTTCGACCGGATGGACGTTACGGTCGGGTTTCGCGACCCCGATCAACCGGCGGTTCGAGCGCTCGTCTATGTCGCCACGGAACGCAATCCGAACTACCTGGGCCCAGCCGTGGATTCTGTGATCGCCGCTCAAATCCGCGACGCACACGGCCCCAGCGGGCCGAACGCCGAGTACGCGCTCGAACTCGCCGCAGCGCTCCGCAGCATCGAAGCCGACGATGGCCACGTATTTGCAATCGCGGACCTACTCGCGGCGCCCGCTTGAGCTCAGCCCCGGTTGTCGGTGTTTCCGTTGGAGGGGGTCGCTGAGATCCGCGCGCCCTTTCGTTACCCTCGCAGCCTGGACGCAACATCGCTTGCGCACGACACTCATCTGCTAATGTCACCCGCTCATCAAAAATGGAGTTCCCCCATGAGCCTCGATTCCTCCACCCGTCAGCGCATCGAAGAGATGATCGCTTCGAACGATGTCGTTTTGTTCATGAAGGGAAATCGCGAGGCGCCGCAATGTGGCTTCTCTTCGACGGTGATCGGGATCCTCGACGGCCTTGTCTCCGACTATGTGACGGCGGATGTACTTTCTGACTCAGCCGTTCGAGAGGGGATCAAGGAATACTCGCAGTGGCCGACGATCCCCCAACTCTACGTGCGCGGCGAGTTTCTCGGTGGATGCGACATCATTCAGGAACTCGCGGCCTCGGGTGAACTCGCACAATCCCTCGGCGTGAATACCTCACCTCCGATTGAACAGCCGGAAGTCACCGTGACGCCCGCTGGTGCCGAAGCGCTTCGCGCTGCAGCGCGTTCGGCGCCGGAGGATGCCGTAATCCATCTGGGCATCGACGCGCGGTTCCAGAACAAGCTCTACTTCGCGCCGCGAGGCCCCAATGAGATCACCGTGGAGTCGGAGGGCATTGCGATCGCGCTCGACCCCTTGAGCGCGGGTCGCGCGAACGGCTCGATCATCGATGTCGTCGACACCCCACAGGGCCCCGGCTTTCGGATCGACAATCCGAATGCGCCAGCGGGCCAGGTGAAGCAGACGGGGGTTCAGGAGATCAAGCGGCAACTCGATGCGGGGGAGTTGAGGGAGTTCTTCGACGTTCGCACTCCCGAAGAGCGCGCAAAGGCCAGCATTCCGGGAACGCGCCTGATGACACCGGAAGAGACCGAGAGGATCAACGGGCTGGCGAAAGACACCCCGTTGGCCTTCCACTGTCACCACCGAGGTCGAAGCCAGGCCGCCGCCGAGCACTTCGCGGGCCTGGGCTTTACCAACGTCTCCAACGTCGTCGGTGGGATCGAGGCGTGGTCGCTGGAGGTTGATTCCGAGATTCCTCGGTATTAAACGGCGTTTCCGATTTTGAAGGCGGATCGGGTTATCTCGTCCCACTTGGCTAAGGGCATCTTGTCGCGGACTTCGCGGACTTTTTCGAATAAGGCGATCGCCGTCGGCTGCTGTTTGGACCACTCGTCGGCGAAGCTCCCCGAGCGAATTTCCTCGAGTACTTCGCTCATTCTTTCCTTGATCGGCTCGGCGAGCGCCATGAATCGCGCGCCGCGGGTGACCGTTCCGTACTGACTGGTGCGCGAGTGGAAATCCATCTGCTTCATCATTCCCACCTCGCGCATCTTTTCGAACGAGTAGGCAAACTCGCCCGAGAGATAGAGTTCGAGCAACACCGCTTCTGGTGGATAGCCCGCCTCGATGAGCAACTCGATCGCCGTTATGAGCACGCGCCCGAAGGCGGGTCCAAAGGCCTGTTCGGTAAACAGATCGAGGGTGGCCTCGTCGTGCATCGACATTTCGATGCAGCCCGCGCGCGTCGAGCCTATCCCCTTGGCGATGGCGAGCATCCGCGCCTTGGCGTTTCCGGTTGCGTCATGGTGCACGCTAACGAAGCTCGGGAAGCCGGTTTTCGCGATGAAAGTCTCCCGCACGCCAACGCCGATCATTCGCGGTGCGACGAGCGCGACGTCGAGAAAGTCTGGCGGCGTGATCAAGTCGAATGCGATGTTGTAGCCCGACGCAAATACCACGAGGTTGCCCGGCACCAGATTCGGAGCGACGTGGGTCTTGAAGACTTCCGGCATGACTTCGTCGGGAACCAGCAGCATCACGACATCGGCTTGCTCACAGGCCTCCGCGATGCTCGACACTGAAAATCCGTCCTCTGTCGCTTTCGTCGCAGCTTGATCCTGGATGTTTCCAATGATTAGGTTTACTCCAGAATCGCGAAGATTGAGCGCCTGAGAACGCCCCTGGTTGCCGTATCCAATCAAGGCGACGGTCTGATCCTCCAGGTCGTTCAGATCGGCGTCGTCATCGTGGTAGATCTGAGACATTCGATGCCCTCCCGAGGCGGCGGCCCGCAGCGTAGCATCGGCGCAAAGATGAACCCTCCCCGATCCGTCGAATCGCGAATCAGGCATTTGCCCTAGATCTCAGGTCCCCAGCCCGCCTGTTCAGCACCTCGCAGAAGCGGCGGAGCACTGCGGCAGCGTCTGGGCACTCCTCGACCTGCGCGAGCCGATCGTCTACGTCGATGCCCTCGGCGGCGAGCAGTTCTCGGCGCTCCTCGATGTAACGCCTCATCACGTGGGCGTCGAACTCGGGATGGAACTGCACCCCCCAGGCCGCGGTTCCGAAACAAAACGCGGTGTAGGGGTCTCTCTTACTCGATCCCAGGGGGGTAGCCGCATCGGGCAGCTCGAGGACGGCTTCCGCGTGGGTGGTGTGGGCGCACAGCGAGCCTCCAAATCCAGCCAGCAGCGCGTCGTCCTCTGCCTTTTCGCCGAGCCGCACCCGGACGGTTCCGATCTGACGGCCGCGTGGGTTGGGTCCAACGCGGCCACCCAGCGCATGAGCGAGCAGTTGGTGGCCGTAGCAGATTCCCAGCACGGGTGTCGTGCACTGCACCGCGTCGCGCAGCCATTCCGCGGTGCTTTCGCTCCAGGTTTCGCGGTGTGAAACCATGGCGCTCGATCCTGTGACGACGACACCCGCGAATCTCTTCGGATCGGGAAGCGCCTCACCCTCGAAGACTGCAATCACCGTCACTCGGTTTCGGTCGAGGCCCATCCCGGTACTGATCCAATCTTCGAAATCGCCGTATTCGCCGGCCAACGACGCGAAGGTGGTGCCGGTTTTGACGATCAGTAGCGGATCCATGGCTGGGGGTTCGCGCGCGGCCCGACGCGTGAACTCCTAGCCAAGGCGAGCCTACCCGCCTAGATTTAGCGCAGTGGGATGCCCTGGGCTCTGGAGCACTCGCTCTACTACGCTGTCAAGAGGGTGCTCGGTGTTGCACGCGAGGAGGTGGTGCCGCTTTCGGGGGGTTCGATGGGAGGACAGCGGGTCGTGTTGAAACGGTTGTGGATCGCCGTTCTGCTACTGATCTCGATCGCCGGTTGTCAAACGACGCGATCGTGGAATGACGGTTGTCCCGGGGTCTACTCGGGTGTGCGTTACTTCGCCAGCCAGCGGGAATCGCTTCCCTGGGATGGCAAGGTGTTCTTCACGCTGGATCTCCCGCTGACGGTTGTCGCCGATACCCTGCTACTACCGGCATCCGCTTTTGTCGATCCCGCCAGACCCCAGAGCGGGTGGGTTCCTGGATGTCGCTGGGTGAATTGATTCCGTCGACCATCGAAAGGCGTCGGGCCTGGCGGTGGGAGCGGATTTCTGTCGGGAGTTCGAACTGGCCACGACGAACACGCTGATGCAGATCCTTCTGGTAGGGGCCGGCGGTTTCGTTGGCTCTGTGCTGCGCTACACGATCAGTGGATTGGTGCATCGCGCAATTCCCTTTTCTGGATTTCCCTACGGGACCCTGGTCGTCAATCTCGTGGGGTGCCTCGCGATCGGCCTGCTGACCGGTCTGGCCGAATCGCGGCAGATGATCGGACCGGAGCTTCGGACCTTCCTCCTCATGGGATTGCTGGGTGGCTTCACTACATTCTCGACATTCGCCTATGAGGGAGTTGAGTTGATCCACCACGGCGAGTTCGCAAAGGTGCTTGCGAGTGTGATGGTTCACGTTCTGGTGGGTTTTCTGGCGGTGTGGTTTGGACACGCCATCACGAGTGTTCGATGAGGTCGACGTGAATCCTCTCGAAGACGGTCGTCTACTGCGCATCTTCATTGGCGAGAACGACAAGCACGCGGGGATTCCGCTCTTCGACTGGGTCGTCAAACAGGCACGCGAACAACGGTTGGCCGGTGCAACCGTGATTCGCGGCCTCGAAGGGTTTGGTGCGCACGGTCATCTGCACACGGTGAAGTTTCTCCGCGAGGCGACGGATCTGCCGATCATCGTCGAGATCGTCGACTCGCGTGAGAAGATCGAGGCCTTTCTACCCATCATCGACGGAGTAATCACCGAAGGTCTGGTGACACTCGAAAAGGTAGAAGCCCGCTTCTATCGCAGTGAGGCTTAGGAGCGCAATCCCAGAATGGGATTGTGCGACGCCGCAAGTGAAGCCGAAGGTTTCACCCGCTAGGAGCGCAATCTGCAATGCGCATCTCGGATCGAATCATTGGAAACTGCTGAGTCGGCGCGCCGATCTTCGATAATCCCCGTCTCGCTGATCGACGGCGATGCCCGTTTCATTGCTGACTTCCTCCCGCGTCCGCAATCGGATGCTTATCTTGCGGAGCTTCTGGATCTCGTGGATTGGAGACAGCACGTCATTCGAATTCGAGGAAGGGAGGTTGCCTCGCCCCGGCTCTCCGCGTGGTACGGAGATCCTGACGCGCACTACAGCTACTCGGGCCTCTCTCTCGAGCCCCGCCCCTGGTTGCCGGTCATTCTCGAGTTGAAGACGCGGATCGAAGCGGTCTGCAATGCACCGTTCAACTGTGTGTTGCTGAACCTGTATCGCGATGGCGCCGACAGCATGGGTTGGCATAGCGATGACGAGCCCGAACTCGGTGAGCGACCGGTAATTGCATCGCTGAGCCTTGGAGCGACACGCCGGT
>PVMK01117625.1_pt1 | contig 14285 bp, 11 predicted proteins | sample 1853481 | NCBI WGS metagenome assembly PVMK01 (sample SAMN08533507, study PRJNA380276) | Marine sediment metagenome, whole genome shotgun sequencing project. | reverse complement strand
ATATGCCCGGTCCAGGGATGATGAGCCAATACACTTATCCACCACCTGTAGTTACTCCCGCACCTACCGCTACACCTGGCGGAAGTACCATGACGAGCTACGGCCGGGACATTCAACCAATCTTCGATCGGGCTTGTATTCGTTGTCACGGGGGTCAGGCAGGTCTTTATCTTGGAAGTTTTGATTATCTCATGGCCGGCAGTGCCAATGGCCCGGTCCTCGTTCCTGGCAATCCACAGGCCAGTGAGTTAGTAAAGCGCATTCAAGGTTTGAGTCAGCCTGCTATGCCTTTGGGGGATGCCAGCTTGAGATCGACAGAAATTGAAGCAATAATTCACTGGATTGACGCCGGGAGCCCCAACAATTAGTGTGGAATGCTCTCCCCTGACTAGTGTAACTCGCTGCAGCAGACGGCTATACGGCAGTGGGTGCAGGGATGGCCAGAATAGAATCGATTTTCCACCTCCATTTGAGCCACAGATAATCGCCGCAGCTGATCTCGCGCTCACAAGTTTAGAATGATCCGCATGACAGTTAGTCGAGCAGTTTATGTCTGCGTGGCGCATCGAATATAGTGGAAAAACTTGATCAAACGGGCCTCGAAAAGAGCTCATTAGATGTGAAAACGAGTTACAATTTCAATTAGCTCACAGCTGAAATGTCTCTCCTCCGGAACACAAAGTTTTGTCTAAAAGGATCTGACAACAGACATATGATTGAAATCGAAACAATATTCCTTGGGACAGATCTGAAATGCCGCTAACCTTGCGTGAAGCAATAAACCTGGTTGAGCCGCTCAAGAGATCAAGGGTCATTGCGGGTGCTCGAGGACTTGATAACATCGTGCAATCCGTAAATGTCATGGAAGTCCCCGATATTCTTGAATGGGTCCATCCAGGAGAGTTATTGGTTACCACCATGTATCCGATACGGGACGATGCTGCCGCGATTGACTCTCTCGTTCCGCACCTTGCCAAAAAGGGTCTGGTTGGCTTGGCGGTGACCCCTTCTGATTACATGGATGAGTTTCCCCCAAGTATGATCCAATCTGCCAACAAGTTAGGGTTTCCACTCATCGAATTACCAGAAAAAGTTTCCTTTATCGACATCATTCAGCCCATCACGAGCGAGATACTTAAACTTCAAGCCAATGAACTCATTGAGTCGGAGGAGATCCATCGCCAATTCATTGACCTTGTATTAAGTGGTGGGACATATAGGGACATTGCTCAAGGGATCGCCCAACGAGTAAATTTGCCAGCAACAATAGTCGATCGATTTCGGAGGATTTTGGGTGAGGGATTTATCATGGGTCATCCGCAGAATCATGAGGATTTCATCCGGAATGAAGTCAGCGGGGACCGGTATCTGAACGATCTTTACACCCCGCAATTCATCTCGAATATGCAGGGCAGCAAAGCCTTGTTAATGACGGTTGAAAGTCCTGCGGGACCCGTCGAGCACATTGTGTTTCCAGTCATGGTTGGACAAATGGCTTTAGGTGAAATCATTGTGTGGGGGCGATTGCAAGAACCACCCAAGTCGATCGATCTTATTGCAATAGACCATGGCACTACCGTTGCTGCGTTAAAGATGATGGAAACGCGGTCGATTGCTGAGGCAGAGGAGCGCTTCCGTAACGAAATCTTGGAAGGACTGCTGTCTTCAATCCCAGATGAGCGCGACAGGGCTATCCAGCTATCCCACGATGTGGGAAGCCGCCTCGTGCCCCCATTTGCAATTATCCTGGTTGGTCCCGATTCCCCCAGTGGAACAACGCTGACGAAGGTTCAGAGCATCGAAAAGCGTAATATCGACTCCAGTTTGCATCTTTCTGAAAGGTACATCCGGGCTATCGAGCCAGATGCATCCTTCTGGTATCAAGGTCCCCGCCTGGTCGTATATTTACCCATCTCAAAATCAAAACTCGCCGATAGTCGCACAAACCTGATCGATGACTTGCAAACTGTCTGTGAACGCATTCGAGTCGAGAATGAACCATATACAGTTTCTATGGGAATAAGCCCCGCAGTTTACGCTCTCGACGATTTTCGTCTCGCATACGAATGCGCCAGGCAAGGCCTTGAGATCGGATCTCCGCTGGATACAAAAGACACCTGCCGGGTCACCCATTACGAAGATCTTGGATTATTCAAGATCGTCTCAATTGCAGAGAGCCTTACAAGTTTAGAGCGCTTTTGTTACGATGCCATTGGCCCTCTGCTGGTCTATGACCAGGAGAATGATACCGAACTGGCGTCAACTTTACGCATCTTTTTGGAGCAAAATCAAAATTCCACTAAAACCGCCAAGCTACTATACATCCACTACAACACACTTAGATATCGCCTTGAGCGGATAAAAGTGGTCCTGGGTGATGTACTAGAGAATCCGCAACAGCGTCTTGAGATTGAACTTGCACTCCAACTTTATCCCTTCGTGAAACGACCGAGGTCCGAGTAGAAGAACTCTTGAATAGAACACCCTTATGAGCAGGGGGTATCTTCGCAAGAAAACTTCCAATCTTCATCTCTCTCGAAAGTATTTCGTGCATTGTTAAGTTTACACAAGTGCCTGTGTGAAATGTAGCGAATATTCATATTCCCAACAACCCCCACAATTGTTACAATAATCACAGATGGTTATTGGTTTGAAATGGTTTTCACCATACTTATTGTGGAGGCATAATGCCGGAGATCGTTGAAGTTGATCGTCCAGCAGAGCGTGAGCCTTTTCTTCGCGTAAGAGGGCTTACGAAAAAATTTCCTGGAATTCTCGCTAACGATTCTATCGATCTGGACATCTTTCAAGGAGAGGTCCACGCACTTCTAGGCGAAAATGGGGCAGGGAAAAGCACGCTGGTTAAGTGTTTGTACGGCTTCTATCAGCGAGATTGTGGTGAGATCATCATTAACAACGAACCGGTTGACATCCACACCCCACAGAATGCACGTGAACACCAAATCGGCATGGTCTTCCAGAACCTGACGCTTATTCCGGCATTAAGTGTTGTTGAAAACATCGCGCTGTTCCTCCCAGATCTACCCCCAACCCCGGATCTAAAATCGATTGCACAAAAAATAAATGATCTTGGCGCAAGGTATCACCTGGAGGTCGATCCCTGGGCGCTGGTCAAGGATTTGTCTATTGGACAGCAACAGAAAGCCGAGCTCTTAAAATTGCTCATGGCAGAATCCCGCATTCTGATCCTCGATGAACCTACGCGCGTCCTTGCTCCGCATGAAATTGAAGGATTCTTTCAGGTTCTTGAGCAGCTGGTAAATGATAATTTTGCTGTCATTCTCATCACACACAAACTAGATGAAGTTTTGCAATGCGCGCATCGCATCACCGTATTGCGAGAAGGCCGTGTGGCCGGCAAACTAATTAGGCCCGAAGCAAACGAAGAAATACTAGTTAAGATGATGTTTGAGAAAGAGATAACTGCTCTTAATCTCAAGCAGAAAGGCGAGCAGACAGAAACGACAGTGCCCATTTTGGAGCTGCGTGGTGTTTCTACGCAAGGTGAAGGCGCTGAAACAAGCTTAGAAAAGATTGATCTTGAGATTAGCCAAGGCGAGATCGTTGGTATTGCTGGCGTTTCGGGAAACGGTCAAAGAGAATTGGGGGATGTCATTCTGGGGACAATTAAGTGTATTGGGGGTACTAAGCATCTTAATGGAAAGGATGTCACAAACTTTTCGATTCGGCAGCTGCGCAGGACAGGAATCAGTTTCATCCCCGAGAACCCATTAACGATGGCCGCCATTCCTTATATGACAGTGCTGGAAAACATGGCGGTGACGAATTCAAGACGCTACTCGCGCTATCGGGGATTCATGATGGATTGGCAAGCTGTCAAAGACGACGCAGAAGAAGCCATGAGGCAAATGGGGTTTTCTTTCTCATTGTATGGACCCGTAAAATCACTCTCGGGGGGGAATTTGCAGCGTATGGTCATTGTGCGTGAGATGTCTCATGAACCGCAGCTGATCATCGCCTCTTACCTTACCCGCGGTCTGGACGTGCAAAGCACAAATGCTGCCCGCCAGGCCCTGATTCAAGCACGGGATGATGGTGCTGGGGTGCTGCTTATTTCAGAAGATCTTGAAGAATTATTTAATCTCAGCAGTCGATTAATTGTCATGTACAAGGGAAGAATTGCAGGGCAATTCCATCCTGAAGAGACGGATATATATGAAATTGGTCACATTATGACGGGATCTGTAGGTGAACATGTCACAAACAACTGAAATCCAAGGGCAACCTGTCTCCTTTGGACAAAAGGTAATAGCCGGTGTGGTTCGTTATGGAGTCGTGGCCGCGGTTGCCTTTCTTCTTTTCGGTATTATCTTGCTGATCTCTGGCAAAGATCCGATTCAATCCTATAGAGATATCTTTACATCCACTCTTGGCAGTGCTTATGGATTTTCCGAGGTCATCGTAACAATGACCCCACTGCTGCTGACCGCGCTTGCGGTCGCGATACCTTCGAGAATTGGAATGATCAACATTGGCGGTGAAGGCCAGCTCTATATGGGAGCCGGTTTCGCTACATGGGGTGCTCTCACCTTTAGCCATCTACCTATATGGATTTTATTGCCCCTGATGGTCATTCTAGGGATGATCGGGGGCGGTCTTTGGGCGTTCATTCCTGGTTTTCTACGAGCAAAAGGGCTAGTAAACGAGACGATCAGCACTTTGCTGCTAAACGCAGTAGCCCCAATGATCGTGTCATTTTTCGTTTTTGGTTTTTGGCATTCACCGATGGATACGAATAAGACGCCCATTTTCTCGCCCTCAGCCCGCTTACCAACCCTGTTCGATTCACGTGTAGACCTGAGTTTAGTGATTGCGTTGATCCTGCTGGCACTTTTTTGGTTCGCAATGAAATACACGCGCTGGGGGCTGGAAATGCGGGCTATCGGCGGAAATCCCCAGGCTGCCAGCCGCAACGGCATTTCATTGAAGAAGTACATTGTGATCGTGATGTGTATCGCTGGAGCAACTGCAGGATTGGCCGGGATGGCGCAAGTGTCAGGTTATTACGGTGTGCTGCTGGCAAATTTCTCGCGAGGCATTGGTTACATGGGCTTTTTGATCAGTTGGCTGGCGGGCGGCTCTCCGCTGGGAATATTGCTGACCTCCTTCATGGTAGCTGTCATCATAACAGGGGGAAACTTGCTGCAATTGACCCGTGATTTACCCTATTCAACCATTAATATTCTGCTTGCCTTCACGCTATTTGTGGTTCTGGCACGACCAAGATTCTTCCGTAAAAGGAAAGAAACATGACCATTCTGGCACTCCTGGGTGTCTTTTCAAGCGCACTATTCTCTGGGACCTCTCTGCTCTATTCCACACTTGGCGAGATCATCGATCAGCGCTCGGGTATTGTTAACCTCGGCATAGAAGGTGTAATGCTGGTAAGTGCAGCAGCTGGTTTTGCCGTTACGGCAACAACTGGGATGCCATACCTGGGTGTGTTTGTGTCAATTCTGTGCGGTGGTCTGATGAACATGATATTGGGGTACCTGGTGATCACGCGCAAGGGCAATCAGTTAGCCAGCGGGTTAGCGCTTATGTTCTTCGGTTTCGGCTTGAGCGCCTGGATTGGACAGTCGTTCGTTGGCGCAAAGATCACTGGATTGCCAAGATTTTCTTTGCCAGGACTTTCAAATCTACCAATCTTATACAGCTCCCTTTTTCAATTTGATCTCTTGATCTATTTGTCAATTCCTACGGCAATACTTGTCTGGTGGCTTTTATTCCGCACACGGTGGGGGCTTGGCCTGCGTGCAGTGGGAGAGAATCCGGATACCGCTTTCGCTTCCGGTCGCAACCCTCATCGCATACGGTACCAGGCATTATTTGCGGGTGGCCTGCTTATGGGTGTTGGCGCAGCTCATTTATCCATTGCATATACCATGAATTGGACTGAGTATATGACAGCAGGGCGCGGCTTCATTGCACTGGCGTTGGTGATATTTGCTAAGTGGAATCCCTTGCGCGCTATCGTCGGAGCCTTGCTTTTCAGCGGAGCTGTAGCCTTTCAACTTTTAATGCAATCCAGTGGAATCCAGATTTCACCGTTCCTGCTGGACACAATTCCATACATTCTGACCCTGCTTGTATTGATAGCCTGGGGTGGCACCCGCAAGTACGCAGCCCCTGCTAGCTTAGGTCGTGTCTATGAAGGCACTGAATAAGAAAGGAGAGAGCATATAGAAGAAGTGAGCTTTGAATTACCGCGTGTATAAAGTCATCTGATCCAACCGTAAGTGATATTCAGATCTAAGGAGAAGAAAAAATGAAGAAATACAGATTTTACTCCGTCCTGGCAATGCTCCTGGTCATCTCACTATTAATCGCTGCCTGCGGCCAGGCCGCTACCCCGACTGAAGCTCCTACTGAACCTGCTGCCGAGCCAACTGATCTACCGGTCGAGGAGCCAACTGCTGAGCCTGTCGAAGAAGAACCCTGCCTGATCATTGGAGCGCTTCATGGTGGTCCTGTAACCGACGCAGGCTACAACCAGGCCATGCACGATAGTGTCATGGCGATTAAGGAAAATATTCCCTGCGTTGAAATCATCGAAGCGGAGAATGTTCCCGAAGAAGCTGGAGCCACATCCACAATGGAAAACATGATCCAGGAGGGAGCAGGGATGATAATTGCGACCGCCTTCAATCATCAATACCCAGCTCTGGAACTCTCGCAGAAATACCCTGATGTCATCTTCGAACATGCTGGCGGCTGGGAAATGGGTGCGAATTTCGCGAACTTCTTTGGGGAACCGCCCGACACCTGGTATATGATGGGGGCCGCGGCAGGACAAATGACCGAATCTAATAAACTTGGATTTGTGGCCGCCTTCCCGTTGGGATGGACATTGACGTTCATCAATGCATTCCAGTTGGGTGCCCAATCCGTCAACCCCGATGTTGAAACAGTGGTGACCTACACTTTTGGTTGGGGAGACAGCGCCAAGGAAGCGGATGCGACCAACTCGCTCATCAACCAGGGTGCAGATGTGATCACCATGCACGTGGACTCTCCAGCAACAGTCCTATCAACAGCCGAATCACGTGGCGCTTACTCAATTGGTTTTCAATCGCTGGCTGCCCAGCAGTTTGCGCCTGAAAACTGGATCACAGGCACAGGATACACTCTCGGCGACACACTTACCTGGCTTGCCTCGGGTGTGCTCGACGGCACATGGGAACCGATTTTCGTCCGCTGTGGTACAGCTGATGGCTGCATGGCGATAGCTCCCTTTGGGTCAAAGGTGCCTCAGGAAGTACAGGACAAGGTTAACGAGGTTAAAGGCGATGTTGAAACAGGTGCGATCGTTGTCTTCGCGGGTCCGATTGTGGATCAGGATGGGAATGTTAAGATCCCAGAAGGTGAAGAGCTTACGGCGGACTTAATGGGCTCTGTTGACTGGTTTGTCGAAGGCGTGGTAGGAAGCCCGAAGTAAACCCCTTGAGCTCCAACAAGAATTTGTCATCGGCAGGAATGAATCTCCTGCCGATGACCTAATTACTACCAAATGAAATCATGCTCGAAAATAACACAGATCTCCGCATATCGTATAGGTGAGGCATCTCGAGAGCATTAATCATTCGGGGTTAGAACTGGTGCAGATCGGTCACTCCACTGGCTGGGACTTATTGACGGGAGTATGGATGGGTATGCTGCTCAGCATTAGTTCTCGAGCAGTTCATTCAGATAGTGTGCCGGCATTCGCGTCCAGCCGATATTAGCATAGGAAAATTGGAATTATGGATATTAAGCAGAAAATTGAGAACGCCAATGAAGAAGCCGCACAGCGCCTCAGTTCAGGCGAACCCGTGCTGGTCGACATTGCTCCTGCTGGTGAAGTGATCCCGGGTTTGGAAGGGAAAATGATCACCCATGCGGGTCCGCCGATCGAATGGGGAAGTATGTGCGGTGCGCAGCAGGGTGCCATCCTTGGGATGGTGATCTATGAGGGCTGGGCAGAGAGCGCTGAAGGTGCAAAAGTACTGCTCGAGAAGGGCGACATCCATTTGGAACCAAACCATCACCACTCTGCAGTTGGTCCGATGGCCGGCACAATCTCGCCCTCAGCTCCGGTTTGGGTGGTTGAGAACCGCGCCTTTGGAAACCAGGCATTCTGCCGCCAGGTGGAAGGCCGGCAACAGTTTGGTGAATACAACCAGGATGCTCTGGAGGGTCTTCGCCTGTGGCGTGATGTCTGGGCACCAACCTTGCGAACTGCCCTTCAAGAAATTGGTGGTTTGGAATTGAATCCAATTATCATCAGGGCTTTACAAATGGGCGATGAGCTGCATAACCGCCACGATGCATCTTCCAGCCTCTTCGCAAACCAGATGGCAGTAGCCATGGCGCGAGCAGGCATTCCCCAGGAAAAAGCTATACCGACCTTAATGTACATCACCAACCATCACCTGATTTTCTTGGGATTGGCCATGGCTTGTGGGAAGGCGATCGCTGACCCTGCAAGCGGAATCGAATACAGTTCAATCGTCACCGCTATGGCACGAAATGGCACCGAATTTGGTATACGGGTCAGTGGGCTGGGTGATACATGGTTTACCTCACCAGCACCACCTGTTGACGGGTTATACCTGCCAGGCTATTCCGCGGGAGATGCTGGGCTCGACATGGGCGATTCAGCCATCGCTGAAACCGTTGGTTGGGGAGCCTTCACGATCGGAGGTGCTCCTGGAATCCTCAGTCTGGTGGGCGGCACACCAGAGGATGCACTTGCTTATACACGTGAGATGAGGAAGATCACGACTTCGCTCCATCCGGCATATCGCATGCCTGCACTTGGTTTCGCCGGGACCTCCGTAGGGATCGACATCCGCAAGGTCGTCCAAGCCAATATTCCACCCATCATCGATACTGCCATAGCGCATAAAGATGCGGGTCACCCTATTATTGGTGCAGGACTGGTACGGGCACCAATTGATTGCTTCAAGCAGGCGTTGATCGCTTTTGGTGAAAAATATAGCCCAAGTCCAATAAGGGTATCTTAAATTCAGGACTGAGAAAATGCCATCTGGTTTTGTAATCCGCACCAAACAATATTACGATTCAGTCTTTCTTATGGGTGTTAATAAACGCCTTTCGCAGGTGGAAGGTGTTGAACAGACCGCGGTGTTAATGGGCAGCGAGAAGAACAAAGTGCTTTTAGCAGATATCGGAATCAGCGGACAGGCACTTGATGATGCGCTCCCAAACGATCTCATAGTGGCCGTGATCGCGAAAACACCAGAGATTGTAAAATCAGTCCTGGACGATCTTGACAACGCACTGTCTGCCCTTGATGAAGGTGTGTCAACATCTGATCTTCACTCTTTGGAAGATGGATTGATTGAGGCACCTCTAGCAAACCTGGCGGTACTTTCCATACCCGGTGAATATGTTTATCTGGAAGCGCAAAAAGCACTCGAAGCTAATATGAATCTGTTTATTTTCAGCAGTAATGTATCGTTGGAAGAAGAACTTAAGCTGAAACGATACGCAGCTGAGAGGGGGTTGCTCGTGATGGGTCCTGATTGCGGCACGAGCATTTTAGGGGGCACTGGGATCGGATTCGCTAATGCTGTTCGTAAGGGAACCATAGGTGCGATCGGACCTTCGGGGACCGGGCTGCAGGAGTTTACTACCCAAATTCATAACGCCGGATATGGAATTTCCCACGCGATTGGTACCGGAAGCCACGATCTGTCTGCCGAGATTGGCGCTATCACAACCATTATGGCGCTTGAAGCGCTGGAGGATGACTCGCAAACTGAAGTCATTGCCATCATCGCTAAACCGCCCGACAGGCAGGTTCTCGAACGCTTATTAGAACAAACGAAACGCTGTACGAAACCGGTGGTTGGCTGCTTTATTGGCATGAGCGATCCCCATGATTTTGCCAATACAGGTTTCCAAGGTTCTCAAACGATCGATGAGGCTGTCAAAACATCAATTCAAATCATCTCAGGGGTAGAAGGCATGCAAAAAGTTGGATTGACTGGACAGGAGCGAGAGCTTGCCCAGCAGCAGCGAGGTAATTGGTCAGCGGAGCAGAGGTTTCTGCGAGGACTCTTCGCGGGAGGAACCTTCTGCTATCAATCTCAACAAATCTTGGGAGAGGCTGGATTGACAGTCTATTCGAACGCACCTCTCGATCCTCAATACAAACTTGTTAGCATCGAGGAGAGTCAAGAGCATACGCTCATTGATATGGGGGATGACGATTTCACGCTGGGAAGACCGCATCCCATGATCGATAGCACAATGCGCAATCAGCGGATTTTAGCAGAAGGTCAGGACCGCACTGTCGCTGTGATTCTACTGGATTTCATTCTTGGATTCAACGCTTCGCAGGACCCGGTCGGTGAACTGCTGGACTCGATCATATCCACGAAGCAGACCAGGAAAGAGCAGGGGGGGGAGATCACCGTGGTTGCCTCGATCTGTGGAACAGATGGCGATCCTCAGGATCTTTATCTTCAAAAAGAAATGCTGGAGAGTGCTGGGGTAATCGTGTTCCAGAGCAATGCGCGCGCCGCGCTCTTCTGCAGTGAGCTACTGAAGCCATCATAGGAGGTTCGAGTGCACGAGAATATAGAAAAAATCCTATCCGGGCATCTCATCGTGATTAATGTTGGCCTGAGAGGGTTTGCAGAGAGCCTGGAGGCTCAGGAAATTGATGTCGTACATATAGATTGGAACCCTCCCGCTGGAGGCGATCAAGAGATGATCGATCTTCTTGAGGACCTGTTATAGGTAGAAGTTTGTGGTATGTGGAATCATTGATTGGGATCTGAACGATATTGATCTGATCAGCTCCAAAGTGTGGGATTGTGGAGGGACCCTTTACCTTGAGCGATCGACTGTTTATTAATTTTACCCCCGAACCAATATCCGATCGATTTCTTCTGTTGCAATTATCAGCTGCCTTGCTGGAGATGCTCGCAGCTTTTTATTTCGATTCAGCCCATCGAACGACCAGGATGGCCAGCCCGGCCAGGATAGCCATGCCGATAATTAAAGGGAGTAGGGTGCCGTTGTAGCTTTGCCCGATGATGGTGCCCAGGGGCATCGAGATCAGGGTTGAGAGCGAGCCGACCACGGCTGCCCCGATGCCGGCCATTTGTCCCAAAGGCTCCATAGCCAATGCGTTCTGGTTGCCGAATAATATGCCGATGAAGAAAAAGGTCAGCATGATATAAGCCATAAAGAACCAGAGAGGAGGCTGACCTGCGGACATTAGAGCAACCAGGAGAGCGGCCAACGACAGTCCGAAAATAATGAATAGCGACCTGCTGACTAAAAAGCGCATGCCCAAACGAATCACCAGGCGCGTGTTTAATATTGTTGCAATACCGATCGACAAGGCAATGACGGCAAAAACGATTGCGAAAAGGTCTCCAAGGGCATACTGTTCCTGGATGATCTGCTGGGAGGAATTCAAGTAACCGATGAAGGCACCGCTGATCAAACCTGCTGACACAGTGTAGCCCAGGGCAGCCGGGATTTTCAGGATTTCTAAGGTCGCAGATCGGATGCGTTGAAATGAAAAAGGGGCGCGATTTTCCGGATCCAGCGTTTCAGGAATACGCAGTGCAAACCAGGCAAGGGTGACGAGGGCAAACAAGACGATACTGCCAAAGATCGCCCGCCAGCCGGAATAGAGCAGGATCGCCTGACCCAATGATGGTGCAATCATGGGAATAAGGACAATAGTGGTGATGATATAAGACATCACCTGGGCCATCGCACGTCCACCAAAACGATCTCGAACCAGGGCCAAGGTAACCGCGCGGGGTGCTGAGGCACCCAATCCCTGCAACAGGCGCCCAAGAAGCATGACCGGGAAACTGGCGGCGAATAGCGATACGAGGGAACCAGCTATAAACAGGGCGTAGCCGGCATAGATGGATGGTTTACGTCCTATTGTGTCGGATAGTGGGCCAAAGAACAACTGACCTAATGCTAAACCAAGAAAAATCGTTGAAATCACCAATTGGCGTGAATTGGGATTTTGCACATCCAAGTCGCGGCCTATTTGGGGCAGGGCAGGCAGCATAGCGTCAATGGTGAATGCCAGGAGTGACATCATCAAGGACATGAGGATAATAAATTCCAGGTTAGATGGACCAGTTTTTTGTTTGGTTGAAATTGTTTGTGATGTATTGGTCATTGTAGAATGGGTTTGGCGATGCTCCCTCTTGTTAGATAGTGTGCGGTCAGTATTATAAGCGTTTAATGCTCTAACGGAGAACTGATGCAGAATTGCCGCAAATGCTGTACCGTTTGTTGGGGATTCGATATTGGATTATACTCTTGACATAATCATACATACATGATAGTATGTATACGGAGGTTAATAATGAGACGCACACAAGAAGAAGCTGAACAAACTCGCCAGGACCTGCTGGATGCCGCGCTGACCGTGTTCAGCCAGAAAGGGTACACCGCCACCCGCCTGGAGGACGTAGCCAGTACGGCTGGCGTCACCCGCGGCGCGATCTACCACCACTTCGGCAGCAAGGTGGAGCTGTACAGCGCGCTGATCGAAGAAGCCAACAAGGTCGGCAACTCGGCTATCGATCAGGCGGTGAATGAAGGCGGCACGTTCATTGAGATCGTTTCACGCATCCTGGTATATACCTTCGGATTATTGGAGGATGACCAGCGCTTCAGTGAAGTGATGGCGCTGCAGCTGACCACTCCGGACGTTGAGGTGCTCTCCCAGCGGCGCTATGATGAAGCCCAGGAGCTGGTGGCCAGCATCAGCGGTTTTTTCAAGGTGATCATCGAGCAGGGTGAGCTGCGGCAGGGCCTCGACCCGGTGACGGCAGCCAGGGCATTCCTGGGGTACCAGTATGGGCTTTCCAGCCTGTGGTTGTTTAACCGGGACGCATTCTCGATCAAAGGTAGCGCTTCCGAGATGGCAGAGATCTTCGTGCGTGGCATCGTCGGATGAGTTTTTTTCATATTATACAAACATACAGATATGTATATATAAATAATCATTCAAGAATGAAGGGAGGTCAAATTCATAAATTCAGCAGCTTGGCCAGTTTAATCCGAAGCAATTAAGATGAACCCAGATAAAAATCATAATGATTGAGGAGTTGTAACAATGAATAAGAAACAGATGTCCCAAACAATCAGTATATTTGCAGCTTTCATGGTCACCGGGTTACTGATGATCCTGGTCCCCTACCGCATCGACCTGGCCCAACCAGCTGCAACAGCGGCACTGCAAAACAGCCTGCCGCTGATCGGCAGCGCGATGATGGGCGCAGGAATGGTCTTCTTCCTACTGGAGATGACGCGCATGGAGCGCGAGAAGATTAGTTGAGATTTGTCAGGAATGAATTCAAACCAGGCTGCAAGGTAATAATCTAAGTTCTTGCAGCCTGGAATTGACATCTGGTTGATTTCAAGGTTGCATTATCCAGACATCCAATTTGACTTCGTGAAGACAATAGGGCAGGCATATAAGGTAAAATTGACCTGTAAAGCTTAGTATGTGAGCCGGGTCCCCCTCAGTTGCATCACGAGATAAATAAATGGCGCAAGAATTATCGCCCAAAGACAAAAAGCAAAAAGCTCAGATGGAGCGCCAGATGGCGGGTCTTGAGTGGTCATGGAGGTCCGGGAGAACCCTGGGCTCCAGTTGGGGTTGGCATTAATACCGGAGAAGCGGTCTTCGGCTATGTGGGTTCGAGCGGGGGTGTGATGGAAATTACCGCCCTGGGTAATGCGGCGAACGTCGCCGTCCGGCGGGCGTCGCAAGCCGCTGCCGGGGAGATACTGTTCAGCGACAGCACGCCTCAAAAATCAGGAGTTGACTCATCAAACCTGGAAAAGCGAAGGCTGGAATTAAAGCGCAAAAGCGAAGCGCAAGATGTTTGGGTCATGCGGAATTAAAATAATCAAGAGAATTAAATGAGGGTTTATGCCCAAAACACCGGCACGTTTTAATATACCTGAGTTTGTGCTCAGGCTGGCCTTCACCCACCGGCTGAGAGAAAAAACCTGCTCGCACCTGGATTTGATCCGGGTTCGCGAACCCAGCACCCATGTGTGCCAGGATTGTGTTGATCTCGGGGACAGTTGGCCGAACTTGCGGATGTGCTTGATCTGCGGCTACGTGGGCTGCTGCGATACCTCCAAGAACAAGCACATGCACCAGCATATTGATGAAACTGGGCACCCGCTGATCCGGACAATAGAAGCGGGAGAAGGCTGGATCTGGTGCTACCCGG
>PVMK01139201.1_pt1 | contig 14288 bp, 10 predicted proteins | sample 1853481 | NCBI WGS metagenome assembly PVMK01 (sample SAMN08533507, study PRJNA380276) | Marine sediment metagenome, whole genome shotgun sequencing project. | reverse complement strand
TAGTTGTAAAATTTATAAGATTAGAAAATTTCAAGGTATGTATGAATTCAAGTTTTAAATCACACAAATGAGGGTCTGGTTCTTTCATATAGTTTGTAGTACAAATGTGTTAAAAATTTAAAACACTTAGGCCTCTAAACCACAATTAAAGTGTAGGATACTTGGTGTTATAAGTCAATAAAAATATATATACATAACATTGATTAGCATTTCGATATGAAATGAAAGCTAAGGTATAATTCTCCTCTATGAGCAAGGAAAAAATAACTATATACGTAAAACCGACTTGTACCACTTGCAGAAAAGTACTAAAAATTCTAAGGGAGAGCGAGGCGGATTTTGATAGCGTTAATTATTTTGAAGAGCCGTTATCAAAAAAAACACTCACTCAACTAGTAAAGAGTTCAGGTATAACGCCGAGAGATCTATTAAGGAAAAACGAAAAGATCTATAAAGAGCTCGGATTATCCAAAAAAGAATTAAGCGATTCTCAAATCATAGAGCTAATGGTTAAGCACCCGGATTTACTTCAAAGACCAATTGTGATCAAAGGTAAGGAGGTAGTTCTAGCAAGACCCGCTGAGGAAATTGAGAAGCTTCTTTAAGATATATTATATTGCCCAAACGAGAACTAGTTCTTAGAGCTTAATTTGCCTCCTACGTACATTTCAACTATTACAAAACCTAAAAGGGCCAATAACGAGTCGAGCAAAAAACCGCTCACCTTTATTATTATTTAATTATCTTCTGTATTGCACTAATCACAGGTTATAATAGTCGACCATTATGATCGCCAAAGTTCTGAGCAGCGCAGTTTTGGGAGTGGACGCTTATCTGGTGGAAGTGGAGGTTGACATAGCGCTTGGGTTCCCTCAGTTCGCAACTGTAGGGTTGCCGGAGGGAGCTGTAAAAGAGAGCAAGGAAAGAGTAAGGGCAGCAATCAAAAACTGCGGCTACGATTTTCCACAGAGAAGAATCACTGTAAATCTAGCACCTGCCGATATAAGAAAAGAGGGGTCTGCTTTTGACCTACCCATATCACTTGGTATTTTGGCCGCAACAGGTCTTATAGATCACGAAAAACTTTCTGACTATATTATCCTTGGAGAACTGTCGCTTGACGGCAAAATAAAATCTATAAAAGGAGCCTTGCCCTCATCAATATGTGCAAGGGACTCAAAGCTAAAGGGGATTATTCTTCCAAAGGAGAACGCAGAAGAAGCTGCGGTTGTAGAGGGAGTCGAGGTACTTGCACCAGACTCTCTTCAAGAGCTTGTGGAATTTTTTGCAGGCAAAAGGGAGATCAGTCCAACTAAGATAGATTTAAACTCGATCTTTAATCAGGCAAAGGAATATCAGATCGATTTCCACGAGGTAAAGGGACAGGAACACGTCAAAAGGGCTTTGGAAGTAGCAGCAAGCGGGGGTCACAATTTGCTTACATTATAGACACAATACAGGAATTTATTTCCCGTTTTTCGTCAATATCAACAAACTAAAGAAATCTTAATTAAGTCCACATCATGCTTACGTTCGGCTCTCAATACCACAATTTTATATCCCTGCTATACTAGTGTTAGGAAGACTATTAAAATTAGGTTAGCAGATATCACAAAAACTCTAAGCTCATACAAAAAGCAGTTATTAAAAAAGCCGAAACCCATTATAATTAATAGAAAAGCAAAAGGGAGTAAAACGTGAAAGCAATTTGGAATGGTCAGATAATAGCAGAAAGTGATGATACAATTGTTATTGAGGGGAATCATTATTTCCCGCCCGGAAGTATGAAGAAGGAATTTTTTAAGGAAAGTAGTAATAAAACAACCTGCCCCTGGAAGGGAGTTGCCAGCTATTACCATATAGCAGTAGACGGCAACGAAAATAATGATGCAGCCTGGCACTACCCCGAGCCCAAAGAAGCTGCTAAAGAGATTAAAGACCACGTGGCATTCTGGAAGGGTGTAGAGGTAACTTCGTAGCTCTTTTTATACTAGATCCCCCAACTCTATTACTAACTAATATCACTTGACAAATGTGAGGATTATCAACTATGCTTTTGGTGAACGAGCGTTCAGCATATGTTATGCTATCACCTAACATTCATATACAGAGAATGCTGAAGAAAAGCTAGAAGGAGACCCAGGTGAGTATATCTAAAAAGGAAATTGAGTCCTCAGTTAAAGACAAGGAACTAATAGAAATTAGAAGAAAGGAGATAGTAAACGCCGCTGTAGACCTTTTTGTTCGCAAGGGTTTCCATAGGACTACGATCAGGGAAATTGCTCAAAAGTTTGGAATGAGTATTGGGACGTTGTATGAGTATATTAGAACAAAAGAGGACATATTAATTCTAGTATGTGATTACATTAATTCCACGGTAAGAATGAGAGTAAAACCATCTGTAGAAATTACTAAGGATAGCGCTCAAAGCCTTATTAACGCTATAGAAATATATTACAGAATAATCGATGAGCTGCAGGACTACATAATATTTTTATATCAGGAAACAAAATCTTTATCGCATGAAAATAGAAAGTACATATTTAAATCAGAAGAGGATATGACACATATCTTTGAAGATATTTTAAAGCACGGAGTTGAACAAGGAAATTTCAAAATAGAAGAGAAGAATATACCTTTAACAGCGCATAACATTATGGTGCTTGGTCAGATGTGGGCATTTAGACGTTGGGCACTGCAAAAAAATTATACACTTGACCGATATATAGAAACGCAGAGTAAAACCATATTAGATCAAATATCAGCTCGCTGAACAGTAGTTCAATATATTTCCAGGATACGTCCGCTTTAATCTCTCATATACTTATTATTAGAGCACAGTAGGTTAGCAATATAGACGAGAAAATATACTTGACAACAGAGTATTAATTGATTTATAGTAATACTGAACGAGCGTTCAGTTGAATTATTAAAGTCTTATAGAGACAGGGTCTGGTAATGGCACAACAACAAATAAGAAAAGAAATAGATTCTATCTACATACCTAAAAATAAAATACGTATCGTTTCAGCTACTTCCCTATTTGACGGCCATGATGTCACTATCAACATAATGAGAAGAATCTTACAATCTTCCGGTGCTGAGGTAATACATCTTGGTCATAACCGCTCCGCAGAGGATATCGTAAATACAGCAATTCAAGAGGATGTGCAGGCAATTGCCGTAACCTCATATCAGGGCGGGCATATGGAATTCTTTAAATATATGTATGACCTTCTTCGGGAAAGAGACAGCGGGCATATAAAAATATTTGGAGGCGGAGGCGGAACGATACTCCCCTCCGAAATAGAGGGCCTCCATGCCTACGGTATAGCTAGAATTTATACTCCCGATGACGGGAGGGCAATGGGGCTTCAGGGAATGATTAATGATTTACTGAGTCAGATAGACTATGAGGTAGGAAATATTGACTCTAACAGCATCCTAGAAAATATAAGACAGGAATCAATTAATGACTTGAGCAAATTGATATCGGCTCTAGAGAATAGTAATAAACTTGCGCGACCCGTTATGGAAAAAATTAGCCTTGAGCTAAAAAGTTTGCCCCGTATTCCAGTCTTAGGGATTACGGGAACAGGGGGCGCCGGGAAGTCCTCAATTGTTGATGAACTGGTGCGGAGATTCTTGACCGACTTTAAAGATAAACGGATCGCTATTATTTCAGTAGACCCGTCAAAAAGAAAAACCGGAGGAGCGCTACTAGGCGACAGGATCAGAATGAACTCCATTGATAGTGAACGTGTATATATGCGCTCACTCGCTACTCGTCAGTCAAACCTCGCTCTATCAAAACATATACCGGAAATTATTAGTATTTTAAAATTTGCTGCCTTTGATCTGATTGTGCTTGAAACCTCAGGCATTGGTCAGTCGGACACTGAGATTGTGGGGCTCTCAGATACGTCTCTATATGTAATGACCTCTGACTACGGCGCCGCAACACAGCTTGAAAAAATAGATATGCTCGATTACGCGGACTTAGTGGCGATTAATAAATTTGATAAGAGCGGCGCGCTAGATGCACTTCGTGATGTGCGGAAACAATACAGGCGCAATAACCTGCTCTGGGACTCAAAAGATGAGGAGCTACCGATTTACGGGACAATAGCCTCTATGTTTAATGACCCTGGTGTAGATGATCTATACCGTGCAGTAATAAAAGCCATTTCAGATAAAGGAAGCTCTCCTTTGGTTTCTACGTATAAGGGTACTTCAAAATCAAATTTAGAAAGATACATTATCCCGCCCAAAAGAACACGTTATCTTTCTGAGATCACGGAAACAATTCACGACTACAACATTTGGGTGAATAAACAGAGAGAAACCGCACAGAAACTTTATGGAATAAAGAAAGCTATTAAGTTACTAAATGAGAATAAAACTTCAAATAATGAAGCAAAAAAAGAATTAGAGCGGCTATATCAAAAAACATCCAAGGAACTTGACCCGGATAACTGGAAGATACTTGAGGACTGGAATAATAAGTTAGAACGTTATCATAACGACATATACATTTATAAAGTAAGGGACAGAGAAATTAAATCCGAGACCTACACTAGCTCTCTTTCTATGAATCGGATTGCGCGAATTTCACTTCCCTCATATGAGGGATATGGAGATATCCTGAGGTGGAGCCTTCAGGAAAACGTACCGGGCGAATTTCCATATGCTGCAGGCGTATTCCCGTTTAAAAGACAAAACGAAGATCCAACCCGAATGTTTGCAGGAGAAGGGGGTCCCGAGAGGACCAACAAAAGGTTTCATTATGTTTCTTTAAATACTCCCGCCAAGAGGTTGTCGACCGCGTTTGATTCCGTAACTCTATATGGGGAGAACCCTGATTACCGCCCTGACATCTACGGTAAAATCGGCAATTCAGGAGTTTCAATTGCGTGCCTCGACGATGCCAAAAAACTATATAGCGGTTTTGATCTTTACAATCCCTCTACATCTGTATCAATGACAATTAACGGCCCTGCAGCAATAGTGCTCGCATTTTTCTTAAACGCCGCAATAGATCAGCAGTGCGAACTCTACATACGGGAAAACGGTTTGGAGAAAGAGGTACGAAAAAAAATAAAAGATATATATAAAAAAATTGATCAAAGAATTCCTGAATATAATGGGAAATTACCGGAAAGTAACGACGGTCTAGGGCTTATGCTCTTAGGCGTCACAGGTGATCAAGTGCTCCCTAAAGAGGTATATGAAAAGATAAAAAGTAAAACCCTTTCACAAGTTAGGGGAACTGTGCAGGCAGATATCCTAAAAGAAGATCAGGCGCAAAACACCTGTATATTTTCAACTGAGACATCGCTAACAATACAGGGAGACATCCAGGAGTATTTTATTGATCATAATATTCAAAACTTCTACTCGATCTCAATTTCAGGCTATCACATGGCAGAGGCAGGAGCCAATCCTATAACTCAGCTCGCATTTACACTCGCAAACGGCTTTACCTTTGTAGAGTATTTTTTATCCAGAGGTATGGATGTAGACGATTTCGCGCCCAATTTTTCATTCTTCTTTTCTAACGGTTTGGAACCTGAGTACACAGTGATCGGAAGGGTAGCGCGCCGCATTTGGGCAAAAGCCATGAAGTTAAAATACGGAGCGAACGAGCGCTCTCAAAAACTCAAATACCATATTCAGACATCCGGCAGGTCACTGCATGCACAGGAGATATCATTTAATGATATAAGGACCACACTTCAGGCGTTGACCGCAATATACGACAACTGTAATTCCCTACACACCAACGCCTATGATGAAGCCATCACGACTCCAACGGAAGAATCGGTAAGAAGAGCAATAGCAATACAGCTTATTATCAATAGAGAACTTGGGTCCGCTAAAAATGAAAACCCCCTTCAGGGCTCATTTTTTGTTGAGGAGCTTACCGACCTTGTTGAAGATTCTGTACTTAAAGAATTTGATAGACTGACTGAGAGGGGTGGAGTTCTTGGAGCCATGGAAAAAATGTATCAGAGGGGCAAAATTCAGGAAGAGTCGCTCCATTATGAAACTCTTAAAAACAGTGGGGAATATCCAGTAATAGGTGTAAACACATATTTATCAGATGAGGGTTCGCCCACCATAACTCCCAAAGAGGTAACACGCTCGACAAAAGACGAAAAAGATTATCAGGTCGAATTCGTTAAATCGGTATCAAACCGCTATAAAAAAGAATCAAGTGAAGTTATCAAGGCATTGCAGAATGCAGTAATTAATAATGAGAATACTTTTGAGAAAATAATGGAAGCCGTAAAGTTTTGTACGCTTGGCGAGATTACCCACTCGCTCTATGAAGTGGGGGGTCAGTACCGAAGAAATATGTAGAAAATTTCTAGAGCTTTTTATACCATTCAATAGCAATTCCTTCTCCTCTTGCCAGGTCCTCGATACGGCACACTGATAGATAAGAGTATGTGCTTGCGAACTCAAACCAGAACTCAAATTTGACCTTGTCCATATCGTTTAATCCCTAAAAAAAATCCCACTAAGGGTTTTGCCTTAAATGGGATTTTTCTTTAAATCAAATCCATTCGTTGAACAATATTAAACAGCTACTCCACTGAACTCCTCTCTGAGAGCTGTGCATCCAAAATAAGGAGGGCGGAACTGTTATCGCCCGCCAATTTTAGTTTATTTAAAATCTCATTTGCGCTTTTTTCCTCTTCTACCTGCTCCTGTATAAACCACTGTAATTCTACAGAGGTGGCATGATCGTTTTCGCTGATCGCCTGTTCATAGAGCTTGTTTATCATCCCCGTAACCTCTCTTTCGTGATCCAGAACTATCTGGAATATCTCTTTTAAAGACTTGAACTTTGACTGTGGTTTATCTATCGAGTGAAGAACTACACGTCCGTCGCGGTTAATTATGTAATCAAAGAGTCTCATGGCGTGCGCAAGTTCTTCCTCGCTCTGCTTTCTCATCCAAGTTGCAAAACCCTGCATATTAATAGATTCGCAGTAAGCTGCCATAGAAAGATATGTGTAAGACGAAAAGTACTCGTTCTTTATCTGATTGTTAAGTGCATCCTGAATCTCTTTACTTAGCATAATGACCTCCGAGTGATTTATTTCCTTAATTAGCCCCAAATCCTTAAACTACATTATCTCATAATTTGGAACTAATTTCAAGTAATTACTAGGTGGAAATGATTATCATTTACTTATCTTTTAGAAATATTTTGAGTATATAAAATTCTTTACAAAAAACACTGTAACTATATAGCATTAGTTGGCTGTTTAGAGATCGGTTTTCTAATCAGAGAAGTTTAAGGCTCATTGGCTTTTGAGTGATTTCCAATAATAATACTAAATAATCTGAGGTTAACTGTGCCCTAACAAACCGTTTAAAGTGAATAATGCCTATAATCAATTCTCATAAAAATAAACGCGGAGAAATCCTGAGCTGGTGTATGTACGACTGGGCAAATTCCGCCTTTGCCACAACAGTCATGGCTGCGGTGCTTCCGGTCTACTATAGCCAGGTTGCAGGAGTTGACCTGCCAGGTAATACGGCAACAGTGTACTGGGGATATACAACTGCAGGAGCACTCTTAATCACAGCACTTTTGGCTCCTATAATGGGGGCTATTGCGGATTACTCAGGGACTAAGAAAAAACTTTTAATGACTTTTGCCGCGCTTGGAATCTTTGCTACAGCACTTCTTTACTTTGTCACCACCGGTGACTGGCTCATGGCCTCTCTCTTTTTTATTCTAGGCAACATAGGGTTTGCAACATCTGAAGTGTTCTACAACTCTTTACTTCCGCACATTGCTAGCCCCGAAAAAATGGACCAGGTATCAACTAAAGGATATGCCCTTGGGTACCTAGGGGGAGGAATTCTCCTTGGTATAAACGTGTTAATGATTGAGCTGATGTCTGACAAAATACTTGCTACTCGCCTCTCTTTTGTGACAGTTTCAATTTGGTGGGCAATTTTCACTATCCCTATTCTGAGAAATGTCAGGGAACCTAAAGTTAAAGAAAACATAGGCCCGCATATTAATCCCTTAGTAGGGGGTTTTAAAAGAGTAGCCACTACATTCAAAGAACTTAGAAGCTACAGAGAGTTATTCCTTTTCTTAGTTGCCTTCTGGATATATAACGATGGTATTGGGACAATCATTAAGATGGCTACGATTTACGGTGCTGAAATAGGCATTGATCAAACAGCTCTAATAGGGGCGCTGCTCATGACCCAGTTCGTGGGGATCCCATTTTCTTTAGCCTTTGGAAGACTGGCAAAATATATAGGGACTAAAAACTCGATCCTTCTTGGACTCTTTGTCTACACAATGATTTCAATCGGCGGCTACTTCATAGAGACAGCGCTTCACTTTTGGATCCTGGCGTTTCTAGTAGGCACAGTACAGGGAGGAACTCAAGCTCTCAGCCGTTCTTTGTTTGGCTCTATGCTGCCTAAATCAAAAACGGGTGAATTTTATGGTCTTTACGGAATGAGTTCAAAATTTGCAGGTATTGTAGGACCCTTGGTATTTGCTATTGTATCCCAAATAGCAGGCTCAAGCCGGCTTAGCATTCTATCATTAATTGTGTTTTTTATATTGGGTGGTTTTTTACTAAGCAGGGTAGATGAAAAAAAGGGTATTGAGAACGCTCTGGAAAATAGTATTTAAGAACAAAAATAGCACGATAAAAAACTAAAATATTTACCCCTGAAATTTCTTAAAAAAATCTATGTTTTCGGTGATTTGCAAATAAAACGGTGTCCAGTGACCTGTGGATAACTTCTAAATTATGCGATTTTAGATGAAAAAAACAACAGCAAATATTAAGCTAAATTTCCCACGTAACCAACTGTAATTATGTAATAATAAAAAAAAACTTGACAAGGTATTTTATGATCTGTTAGGATGTATCCTACTGGATTGGATGGAGCACTTCACAGACTAACTTTCTACACAAAAGTTGTCCACATGCTGTTGATAGTTTGTGGGTAAGTTGTCTTTTGCAAAGGAGTATTGGAGGATAATTGACTACTAAAAGAACACCCCTAAAATATGATCTCAGATCCCTCTTTTCAGAAAGGACTAATGATGATAGAGGATTAGAATTCTTTATTAGTCAATCAGAGCTCCCGGGATCCATTTCACAAGAAATAGTAGACCCAGATACATCAATCAAAAAAGTACGGTGGGAAGAGGTACTCCAAAGGATTAAAAAGAAATCTAATCCACAGGTATTCTTTTGGTTTACACCTCTAAAAGCGGTAACTGAAACCCAAGAAATTTTAGTTCTTAAAGCTAATAATCAATTCGACAGAGACTGGATAGAAAATCACTATCTTGAATTTATTAAAGACACCATTGAAGAAATTTATGGCATCACACTTGAAGTGAAAATCATATCGGATGATAGTGTACCGCTACAAAAAGAAGGAAAAAGCCTTAAAAAGGAAGAAAAACAGAAAGAGTCAAAACTGGGCAGATTATTTACCGGTTTTTTAAGCCCGAACTATACTTTTGACAGGTTCATTGTAGGGCCGAGCAATCAGTTTGCACACGCTGCCTCAATCGCAGTTGCAAGAAACCCGGGCGAAGCCTACAACCCTCTTTTCATCTACGGAGGAGTTGGGCTTGGAAAAACTCACCTTATTAACGCCATAGGGAACGAGGTGTTAAAGTCGACATCCAATATGGCGAGAATATGCTGCATATCTGCTGAGCATTTTACAAACCAGGTTATCAATAGCATTAAATCCAATAAAATGGAAGAGTTCAGAAACAGATACAGATTCGGCTGCGATGTACTTCTAATAGACGACATACAGTTTATAGCAGGCAAAGAAAGTACCCAGGAGGAGTTTTTCCACACTTTTAACACGCTTTATGAATCTAAAAAGCAGATAGTTCTAACCAGCGATAAATCCCCTAAGGATATATCCTATCTTGAAGAAAGATTACGCTCAAGGTTCGAGTGGGGTCTTCTCACCGATATACAACCGCCTGAGACCGAAACAAGAATTGCAATTATTAAAAATAAAGCTGAGAGCGCAGGGGTTGTGCTGCCCAATGAAGTCGGACTTTATATTGCCAAAAATACTACTTCAAACATTAGGGAGCTTGAGGGTGCTCTGACAAATATAATTGCTCACGCAAAACTCTTGAACGCTGAGATTTCGTTGGATCTCGCAAAAGAAGTCTTAAAAAACATTGTAAAAAATCAGGATAATAGATTTGTAACTATAGAGAGTATTCAAAAAGAGGTAGTAAACTTTTTCGGTATGAGAGTGCAAGACTTAAAATCGGGAAGAAAACAAAAAAACATTGCCGTACCCAGACAAATCGCAATGTATCTTGCACGCAGGTACACGGGGGCTTCCTATCCTGAAATAGGAGAAAAATTCGGTGGGAAGGATCATTCTACAGTTATCCACGCTGTTAAAAAAATTGAAAGGCTCCTAGGTAAAGACCTCCCTCTTACAAAAAATGTGGACTCTTTATCACTAAAAATAGAAGCACTAATGAGTGGATAAACGGTGTAGAACACTGTGGGCGTAATTGTGGATAAAAAGTTAAAAAGGGGATATGCTTAAATTCCTGTGGATAATGGTTGATAAGTCGTCGGGATCATCAACATATTTATCAACACAAAAAAGACGGAATATCAATTGTAAAATAAAGTAAATAGGGTATTTATCCACAAATTCACAGACCCTACTACTATTACTACTAGATAATTAGAATAAATTATTAATATTATAGACAGGAGTAGACACCATGAAATTTAAAATTCAAGTAGGGGATTTTTCACAAAAACTAGGACTAGTTCAGGGGATTTCTGAAAGGCGTGCCACTATGCCTGTTCTCTCTCATGTTCTTATTACTCTAAAAAATAACAAAATTGAAATATCCACTACAGATTTAGAGACCACTATGAGTACCTGGTGCGATGCTGAGGTCTCAAAAGAAGGTAGTTTAGCAATACCCGCAAGAAAATTGTATGAGATTGTTAAGGAACTTCCGGATGGCCAGATCGAGATTGAGGAGATAGGAAACCACTGGGTCGAAATTAGAAGCTCTTCAGCAAATTTTAAGATTGCCGGGTTGCCTAGCGAAGATTTTCCAATAGTTCCAGACTTGCACTCGGATAATTTATTTAGTTTAGAAAGCTTTTTAATAGAGGACATGATATCTAAGACGATATTTGCTGTTTCCCCTGATGAATTGAGAAGAAATCTTGCGGGGATATATTTTGAGGAGTCAGGTAAAAAGACATTAAGACTGGTAGCTACGGACGGACATCGTCTTTCTCTTGTTGAGAAGAAAATTGATGGTGGTATTAAGTTTGATAAGGGGTTTGTAGTTCCTAAAAAGGGAGTTATGGAACTAAGAAAGGTCTTAAAGTTGTCAGACACAGTTAGAATTGGAGTTGGGGATAACTTCTTTATGGCAGAAGGAGAAAACGTTGTACTTATAACGAGGCTTATAGACGCTGATTTCCCCGATTACAAGCAAGTAACACCTGAGGTAACAAAAGTTACAATAAGTATAGGAAGAGATGAATTATTAAGTGCTTTGAAAAGAGTTTCTATACTTTCATCAGAGAAAACAAGAAGTGTAAAACTTAATATAGACAAAGATCTTATCACGCTTGTATCAGTATCACCTGAATTTGGCGAAGCGAAGGAGTCTATATCCATTAGCTATTCAGGGGAGCCTACAGAGCTTGGATTCAATGCCAGGTATTTGATGGATGTATTAGAGGCTATTACACAAGAGAAAGTACAAATTGGTTTGATTGATGAGCTGAGCCCGGCTGTAATAAAACCAGACGATGATGAGGTTTACGTATCAGTAATTATGCCTATGAGAGTTTAAGGAGATTTATTTTGAACTGCTAACGCCTGCCTTATTGTATTTCATTTAGTACTAACTTTGGATTTAAAGAATAAAACAGTATTTATGGGATCAATCTGTTCTTCTTAATATATGCTAGACATTTTATTTCCAAAAGTATGTCCTTCCTGTGAAACTGCAGCACTCAATAGCGAGAATCTCTGTGGTTTATGCTTTAGTGATATAAGGTTTGTAAATAACTGGTCCTTTTGTAGAAAATGCGGAGTACCCTTTGGATTCTTTAATTCTGAGCACGAGGACTATATAGAACAGGCCGAAGAAAGTGATGACCATCTATGTGGTAAATGTGTTCAAGGTAAGTTTTGTTTTGAAAAGGCGCGCTCTATTGCTATTTATGATGGGAAAATTAGAGAGATTATAGTTAGTTTTAAGTACGAGGGGAAATTAAGCAAGGGGGATGTGCTAGTAGACATTTTGATTACTAATTTCCCTAACGATTTGGATAACTTCGATTATGTAGTTCCGGTTCCTCTACACATAGTTAAACTAAGACAAAGGGAGTACAACCAATCTGCGATACTGGCAAACGAATTGGCTAAATATGCCGGGGTGAACTGTGATCTATTTGGACTAAGGAGAGTGAGAGAGACTAGGCCTCAGATTGAAATTAGTAGCGAGGATGAGAGAAGATCGAACGTAAAAGGGGCATTTTCGGTTATGGATGATCATAAGTTTAGGGGGAAATCTGTATTGCTTGTAGACGATGTGTTTACTACTGGCTCAACGAGCGATGAGTGCTCTAAGATGCTACTTAATTCAGGAGCTTACAAGGTTCAGGTAATAACGCTTACAAGGGCTAAAAGGATGTAGTAATGATTTGACTTTGAAGGACCTTTACTTTAGATTTAAACCATAAGATTAAGTAGATTACTTAAACCATGTACGGAAGATTTGTCGGATTAGATATAGGTAGTAAAGATATTAAAGTTTCCTTAATTAAAAGAGGATTGAGGGATGTCCAATTGCTACAGACAATACGGACTGAAAAATCTCCTTCCCCTACCGGAGACTCTAATTCATTAGCTGAAGTTTTTAAAGCATACTCGCTTCCGAAAAGTGATATAGCGACTTCTGTCCTGGAGAATCCAACCTCAATCAGAGTGATTAAGTTTCCATTCTCCGATCCTAACAAAATAGACCAGGTTTATGAATACGAGCTTGAGAACATTTCCACTTTTAATCCGACAGAGAAAATACATGGTTACCACCTTGTTAAAAACGGAACTGGGAGTGAGGCGCTTGTATGTGTATTTGAGAAAAACCAAGTAGAGGAATTGATTGAATCTTATAATGAAAATGGAATAGATCCGAAAATTATCACTTACACCCCTATAGCGTTTGGGGCTTTAAACGATTTGGTTACAGGTGAGAGGCCTTTGCTTTTGATAGATATAGGGGAAACTGAAATTAGTTATTCTCTCTTTGATGAAAGCGGCATCAGACGTGTTAGGTCATCTACTAAGCCCGTTGAATCTTTTTTTAATAAACTTTATCATAACGGTGACTCTTCTGATAATAGTGATTTTAGTAAAATGTCCTTGGGTGAAGATGAAGGACAAAACATAAAAGAGTATTTATCTCCGATACTTGGTGAAATAAAAAAGACCATACAGTTTTTTGAAATTGAGCTTAAAGATAAAATTAAGACTGTGGAGCTTTCTGGTTCTTTTTCACTCATAAAGGGTTTTAGTGATTTTCTTAAAGACGAGCTTAACAGGGATGTGAGAAAGATATATATACCTGAGCTTGGTGCTGATAACTCACCTGTATTTGCTAAGTCTTATGCAATGGCCCTTTACGGAAGTGCGTATAAAAATGGATATTTAAACTTTCGGAGAAATGAATTTAAATATGCCGGAGTAGACCATGAGCTAAGAAAGGTATTAATGGTTCCTGGAGCCTTACTTACTATATTGATACTGTTTTTAATATACAGTTCTGCGTCCAGATACTATGAACTTAAAAGCAATGTCGATCAGATGGAGACTCAAATAGCTCAAGTTGTCAAAGATACATTTCCTGATGTGAAAGTAATTCCAAAACCCAAACTGTTTATGGAAAGTGAGGTTGGAAAGGTTAGAGAAAAGCTCGATCTAATTGAGGGGGTTCAGGATGGGCGTACGCCGCTTGAAGCCTTGAAGGATATTTCTAGCAGCTTACCCGAAAGTCTTAAGTTAACCGTTAATCTAATCAAGTTTGAAACAGTTAACAAAATAAGGATAGAAGGTATATGCAGGTCATATCAGGAAGTTGCTGAAATAGAGGAAGCGCTTACGAAATCCGGTTTGTTTGAGACAGTGACGAGAAATCAAACTGGAAATGCGCAGGGCGGTAAGACGAAATTTGAGATATCAGTTGTACTAAAATC
>PVMK01127675.1_pt1 | contig 14288 bp, 19 predicted proteins | sample 1853481 | NCBI WGS metagenome assembly PVMK01 (sample SAMN08533507, study PRJNA380276) | Marine sediment metagenome, whole genome shotgun sequencing project. | reverse complement strand
CGGATTTCGATCTGGTGTTTTCCGGCGGTAATCCCTTTGAGAATATCGTGAAACAACTTGGGAAAGACTCGCAGATAGCCGCTGGTGGAGCGGAAATCCCTGGCGATGTTGTGTACCAGTTTCTGGGTGTCGTAGCCTTGTTTGAGCAATTTTTTAGCGTAGGGACGGGTGACCTCCAGAAGGCTGGCGTCACTGCCCAGGATTTTCCCGAGCGCTTCAGCCTGAATGAATGTTTTAAACAGCAGCATTAAATCACGGGGCAGACGAATGTGATATTTGAGCAACAGCTGCATCACCTGATCATAAACGTCTTTTACCGATATGTTTTTCAGAGATCGTCCGTAAAACGGTTCACTGATATCCCTCAAATCATTGCGAAAATATTTCAAATTAACTGTTTCTTCATTAATTAAGGCGGCATCCACAAGGGCGTCCATAACCATGTCGTAATTGTGTTCGGCATAGCCTAAAAATACATTGGCAATTTCCAGCATCGTTTTTTCATCCAGATAACCGATGATGCCGAAATCCACCAGGCCCAACCTCCCATCGTTCATGACAATGCTATTGCCGGGATGAGGATCGGCGTGGAAGAGGCCGAACTCCATCAGCTGGCGGGAAAAAGAACGCAGACCAGACCGATCATGGCGATTTCTTTGGGATCGATATTCTGGGCCCTGATCTCATCTATTCGATCCATTCCGATCCCTTCAATGTATTCCATTACCAAGATAGACTTTGCGGTATAGTCCCAATACACCTTCGGAATATAAAGCTCCTGGCTGTCTTTGAAGTTCCGAGCAAAACGTTCAGTGCTGCCTGCTTCGATGTACATGTCGAGCTCACGAAAAATGTTTCTTTCAAATTCCTTGACCACATTCACAAAACCGATGGCTTGTCCGATCTCAAAGGCGTTTTCTAATTTTTGGGCAAAGTAATACATGAGCCGGACATCTTCACGGATCTTTTTATCAATGCCGGGACGAATCACCTTCACGACAACCAATTCGCCCTCAGCCAGTTCTGCCATATGCACCTGAGCTATCGAAGCAGCAGCCAGTGATTCTTCTTCGATGGATACAAAAATTTCTGAAATGGGATGTTTGAGTTCTTTTTCGATAACGGCCTGTATTTCTGGGAAAGGAACGGGTGGAACGCGGTCCTGCAATTTTTTAAATTCTTCAAGATATTCCGGAGGGAACATATCTGCCCGCGTGCTCATCAGTTGTCCCAGCTTGACGAAAGTGGGTCCGAGCTCTTCGAAAACTCGGCGAATTCGCCGGGGTGAAGGATAGATCGTGCGGGCGAACACGGGCTTTTCATCCCCAACTTTGGCGCCGGCATCGTTGCGGTCGAATATCCGATCCAGGATTTCACCCAGACCGTGCTTCACCATAATACGGCTAATCACAGCGAAGCGCTTGATATGTCTGACCCGATGTGTCTTTTTGGAAAAATTCATTCGTCTTCTTTTTCCTCGCTATCTTCCTGTCCGACATTATCCCATTTGCGGGAGATTTCGGTAAGCTTCCCGAGGTCACTGATAAAGCTTTCCACATAACCACAGCTGGTGCACACATAGTTATCCAGAGCGGCAATAGATGTTAGTCCGATGGGAATGGCATTGCTGCCAAAGGGGCCTTTTTTTAAAGCAATGCCGGCGCCCGAAAAGACTTTAGTCGATGTGCATTTGGGACAAATCCCTGTCTTCAATTGGCCACCTCCTTGTGTTGGTGTGAGCTGTAAGACAAGTACCCGGTTCAGCCGGTCCTTTCAGCTTTGCGGCGATGTCGACGCCATTTCCCTGTACCCGGTTTTCCGGGCGGGGGTATGCCATTGCCATTATGCTGTTTTATCAGGGGAAAATGAAGTTCCGGACTGAATCAGAAACCATCCAAAATTTGATGTAGGTCAGTCTCGGTTGAACCATCGAAATGATACTATCAATCAGTGGGGCAGAAGAATCAGATTATTTTAAAATTATATACCTCACTTAACCATAGAGAGTCAAATAATTCCTTTTTAAAGAAACGGTAATACAACCCAAATCTCAACGTTGGCTTCTTTACCAGATGCATCTATCTTTGGTGTTTCCAATTTAAGACCACAACAAAAGGCTGCCATATATCTCCATTTAATGGCTGATGATATAGAATTTAAAAATGACATACTTGAAGGCGGAGGTATACGCTTAGATTTTTGATAAATAGTAAAATCGTTCTCCTATGGCAGTTCGGAAATGAGTTTACGATATTCATCCTCTGTAAATATCCTGAAAGTTTCCGTTCGAAATGCGCCGGTTGATCCAATGGTCATGGAGAGTTTGGTAGCAGTTTCGTCATCAGGTGCTTCCGATATAACCATCACATCGTATCTTCCCATTGATAGATAAAATGTCTTAATTTCTGCACCCAACGATTTAAATAGAACTTTAGCTGTGTCGAGGCGTGCCGGGCTATCCTTTATACTCTCTATGCCTTGTTGGGTGTAACGAATAAGGGCATGTATGTTGGCATTCAAACACCTCCTCTCTTTAATTTGATTGCGTATACCCCCGAGTTTAATATTATTTTGAAGACGATTAGTATTGATATCACAGTTTTTTTTGGCCGTTAATTTTGACCGATTAGTTGGAGAAATCACAGAATTCGGAAGTCTTGAAAAATCAGCTACCCTCTTTACAGTTTCTTCCTCCTTATATGGGGAGTAGGATATATCCACAAAGCGGCGACCTCCCAGGTATCATAGAACCATGAGTGGTATCTGAATATTTCGCCTTTCAAACAGGAACGTGCCCGTAAAGATGTTTGCCCCTGTATTGATAGCCGCCTCTTATTCCTTTTCTCGAAAACACAATCTGCCACAACTGATTCCTTCTTGATCTGAAACTGGCCGCGCATGAAAGAAGATAATAGGTCCACATACGATAAAATCTTTTATCGTACATATCTTTAACTTTATCCCAGTTTTTTGTGAAATTTAGGTGCCAGGCCATCAAGGTTTGGTCATAATATTGCCCAAAGCCATGCCAATCTTCAAGCACCAATATTCTCTCGGACGCTAAGGAAATCTGTTTTGCCGATGGTAGCATCGAATTCGGGAAAATATATTTACTAATCCATGGATCCAGCGAATGCACAGAGGTGTTTACTGCAATCGTATGCAACAAAAACAGACCGTCTGTTTTCAAACAGCGGCGGACCACTTTCATAAAAGTCCTGTAGTTTCTGGATCCCACGTGTTCGAACATACCTATCGAAACAATACGATCGAATTTTTCTTTTAACTCCCGATAATCCCGAAGCTCAATTTTAACATCAAGCTCTTTGCAGTATTCTCTAGCGAATCCCACCTGCTCCCGCGACACGGTTATGCCAAGTACCTTAACATCGTATTTTTCGGCTGCCCATTTGGCAAACCCGCCCCAGCCGCATCCGATATCTAAAACAGTCATACCTGGTTTTAACAACAATTTTTGGCAAATTAAATCCAGCTTGGCTTCCTGAGCAGCGTCTAGTGTTGTCGCTTTTTCCCAATAACCACAAGAATAGTTCATCCTTTTATCCAACATAATAGAGAAAAGGCGGTTACCGATGTCATAATGCCGCTGCCCAATGATGTAAGCCTTTGGCCTGCTTTGAGCATTTATGATTTTCGCTCTTAGAAGGGCCGAAAAGATTCGCTTTTCTTTTTTTACTTTCTTGTCAAGCCTTGTGCATAGGATTCTGTCGAAAAGCTGATCGAGAGCTTCACAACTCCACCAGCCGTCCATGTAGCTTTCTCCCAGAGCAAGAGAACCTCCCGCCAAAACCCTGTTAAAAAATGTTTGGTTATATACCTGTATGTCCCAGGGTCTGTTTCCGTTAATCTGAACATCCAACCGTGCTAATATTTTCTGCGCAACCTGTTTTGCATTTGCATGTTTAATGGGAATCATCACTTTCTGTGAGTTGCGATTTTTCTCTTAAATTACAGATCACTTAAAAGACGATCAAATACCACCACCATTTGGATACATTGAGTATCTAACATTGAGAGAAATTTGTGATATTTTCTGATTTTAACCGTAATTTGAGCATTTAAGAAATGTCATGTACCACTATCTGGAATTTGGAATAATTTCATATAGCATTTTAATATCACACGGTTTTCAAGGCTATCAATTGTTGAGCTTTAGCAGGTATCAAACACCATGTGTCAGCGGTAAACTCTTCTCAACCATTTTAAATAAGATCATACGATTGGCCCGGTTTCTTTATCGATAAGTAAGTATAATTTCTTATAGTATTTAGCCCGAAGTATTAAAAATAGGTAACATTACCCTTTGTTTTGTAAATACTTCTGTAATTTTATGAATGCATCTGCCAAAATATCTTGATTAATGCAATCAGCGCATTTTTTCATGCCCACACAATTTTCACACCCTGAAGGAAAACACATAGCGTTTTTTAATAATCGCTCCAAAATATCTGAATAGTCTTCTAATTGCATTCTTAACATGTTGGCTTCATTATCTTCGCATGAGGATAGATTCGATTTTTTTTTAATATATGTCTTCAGATAATCATGTATGAGGCAATCGCTTTTGAATTTATCAAAATCGAAACTCGATATCAAATTATCGATGTTCATTATTTCCTCCTCACAGATGAATAAAATTAATACCCTTTAGAGGTACCGGATGTCCATTCTGTTTTGATCGATGACCCACTATTTTACCTAATTTTACTTCAACTAATTCGAAGATGATCCAAAATTTAACTTTTTTTGGAGGTTACTGTCTGAAAAGACGAGATTTGCTGCTTTACTTTTTTGCCTTTACATTTTGGGCAATTGTATTTCTTCTTGTCGTAGTTGGAAATTGAAATAACTACACTAAAAGCTTTTTTACATTTTTCACAGTAGAATTCATAAGTGGGCATTTTAAACCTCCTTTTTCATTTGTTACCATAAACCTACAATTGTGAAAGAAGGATTGCGTGTATCGATTTTTATAAAAAAAATAAAAAGGGACCTTTATCTTTCCGTACCTTACAAATAACAAATATTATTTGCTAAATGCTAAAATACGAAAATTATATTCACCGCGTAGAGCAGCTCTATCCATTATAATAGAACCTATTTATTGTGAACTTCATCAGCTAAGGTAATGATTTTTGGCCTACCTAAAATTAGAGGTTGCGATAATGAATCGAATTCTCATAATTGGCTGCATCTTTTATAGATTTGATTCGCTAATTTAACTTTCATTAGCGGGTCTTAATGTACCTATAAATTGAGTATTCTGTCGTGACTCCAGGAATAGAATCTATCTTGGACTGTATCTTTTTTCTTTCCTCACTTTCGAACCAGGTCTGCCAGTCTTCTAGTGAAAACCAAGAACTTATAGTGACTATTTCATTGGTTTCGTCTATTGATTTTAAATATTCACCTGAAATATAGCCTGACTGTTGTGGAACTATGCGTCTAATTTCCTTGATGCAACGAAAAAGTTCTCTTTGTTTGTCTTGCGGACACTTTCGTTTAATGAAAACTTTAATAGCCATATTTTCTCTCCTTTCACGGCTTAATCTGCGATAGAAAAATATAAAACCAGACAACCGGAAAAATATGCGATAGTGCTTACAGACGATCTCATAAAAGTAAAAAGCACAGCAATATCTGGATATGCCTTTTCCAGGTATTGGATACTATTCAAGTGGCCAGGATTCTCGGAAAGATAGTGATTATCTGTATTACGAACCGCATCTATTCCAACGGTAGGCCCAATGAATAGTGTTCGTACTCTATCTGTCCGACTAAATAATCTTTAAATTCTGTTTCATTGGCAAGTCGAATCTCACTGTTTTTCCAGGTTTTCCAGTCTTCCATATTATCCCACATCGACACCACTACGACTTGATTCGAGTCATCAAGGCTTCGCCAACTCTCTGAAGAAATATAGCCCGATTGCTTCATAGCCTCATTGCGGTTGTTTATCAGTAATCTTGATGCCACTCGCATATTCCCGTCTTTAAATTTACGTTTAATTACAATTTTTACAGCCATAACACCCTCCAATCTTCAAATAAAAATGTTTATCCATTATCGGCGGCAGTCGAGAATTAAAAAAGCCTCTAAAAGGCGTATAAAACACCCCTCAGAGGCTTTCGTCATGGCATCTTCTGGTAACCCTTTTTCATGGCTTGCTCCACGAAGGTTAAGGGTTAAAAGTGAGTCGATTTTTGCAGGTAGCTGAACCCGGATTTCGCTTCAGTTCAGAGTATGCAGGAACTCAACATTAGGTCCCAGATAAACCGTAACCCAAAGACTCCGAGTTAAACCCATTACGATGATCTGCAGCTTGGTGTCAGCTTTATCCAGTTAGGCGGTTTTGTAAACGGTCATATCTATATTATTAAGGAGCGATTTTTTTACCCAATATCTATTTGAGGATATATATATTTGGGTAGTCCATAAGCTTTAGAGTCACGGCAATGACACCCGCGTCTGCCGGAACATCGTGAATAATTATCAGGCTGTTGCTCTTATTCAGCTCTTCCATCATGGGTTTCGAGAACATGTCGCTGTAATCAACGTGGTTGGCCCCATTGACATGACCTTTATTAAACTTCGCTTCATCCCGAAAATCGACAAACGTGCAATTTTTTAGCTTTCTGGCATCCCCTTCGGTGATGATTAGCGCTGCAAAATCGTTCTTGTTCACAGCAATGAGGTCTTCAAGAATTTCCGGTTTGCCTTCCGTGGCATACCCTGTCTTTTTCCACCCCTTGATACCATCTCTCATCCAATAGACATTCTTGTAGCCATTCGCAACCGCCAACCTGGCGGTGTGATAAGATTTCCATCATGTGCTTGACGCGCAATAGGTTATAATGGGAGTACTCTTGTCTGTTGGAAGCTGCGCTATGTCAAAATCGACTTCGCTCAGTGGCATATCAGTGCGTTTGTGATCCTTCGGAACCAAACATGTTATGTGGATTGTGCCGGAAGGATGACCCTTCATGAAATCAGTCGTGTGACTGTGGCACGCAATGAATGTCGCACCATCTTCGTGAAGTTTTTTTGATTCTTCCAGGCTTACCGCTTTGAATCCCTCTCCCCCTTTTTCAGGAGCGGGTACCTTGGCCGCAAAACCGAAGGTTGAAAATCCGATTATCAACAATAATGATAGAATGAGAATTGATATTTTTTTGTGCATCACCAACCTCCTTTTTGTCTTAATGTTGTTGTTTTTTTGGGATAATTGCCATTCCTCAAATATAGACATGATCACTAAGAATCTGTACTGGTCCCCATATCACTTGTATTACCGGGCGCCGTGCTCTCTGGCCTCATTAACCAGCAATATTCGACCACCAAATTCCGTGCCGTTAAAGGCTCGAATTGCCGATATGGCCTCATTATGTTCCATTTTAACAAAACCAAAACCACGGGGTTTTCCCGTTTCACGATTATTGATCAGTTTAACTGAGTGAACAGTACCTTCCCGGGAAAAAAGATCCCGAACCTGTTCCTCAGAAACCTTGAATGGTAGATTGCCAATGCAAATTGTTTTCAGCATTTTTCATTGCTCCCAATGTCTTTGTTTTTCAGTGAGTTGAAGGTTTAAACGACAACAACTGAATTCTCACTATCACCAAAGGGAGTGGGTACAAACTTGTCAGCATCCCTATCATTTTCCCAATTCTTTTTTATCCAACAGGTAACGAAACTGGTATTCTCTTCCTTTTCCCAGATCTAACGTTGCAGTAAATACGCCGGTTTTTAGCTTCTTCATGGGAGTGGAAGAAAAGTTCCAGTTGTTAAATTCACCGACAACGTGGGCGGTTTTGGCCGAGTTCCCAAGTTCTTCAGGAATCCGAAAAGTAACTTTGCATACCGGTTTGCGTTTAAGGAATTGCTTTTTGATGCTCACTATAACCTCCTTCCAAAGTACGTATTATTATTTAGTTGGATAATACTGCCTCAATAGGGTCTATGCAACAGGAGCATCTTGAACCTCTGAGCCGTGGTTCCGAATGAAATTATCTAATTGAATTTTCTGATTGGGTGTTAGTTTATTAAATTGCACACGAAGTTGCCTCATTTTTACAGAATCGATATGAACATCATCGGCTATTTCAATATCCAACATGGTTTTAAATGACATATTTCCCAAATAAAATCCACAATCTGCGGATAATATATCCAACACCTGTGATTCATCTAATTGCGCCTGACTACCAATGTATCGAAAAACAAGCCCACCCATACTTATGTTATTTATTCTGCCCAGCTTGATTGGTTTTGATTTGAACACATCACACGCGATTTCCCCCATACTTCTATCTATGAGGCATATCGGCTGGGAGAGGGCAGATCTGATCAAAGCAAATGCATGTACCTTTACTTGAAACCGTTTACAGGTTCTCTGATCATACACCTTCCCTATCTTTTGATAATCCCAATCCGAAAATAGTGAGAAATCAGGGGCTGTAATTTCGTATTCGTCAGCAATTAGCCTTCCTCCATGAAAAATTTGAATGGCCAGGTCATCATCGGAAAAATCAATTTTATTCATATCTCTCCTCCCTAAGCTAAACGTCTTTCCGCCTCCGGAGCCGCATCTGAACTCAGGCCTCAAAAAACAATCCTATATTATTCCCACACCGGCAGGATAGAATCCCCGAGACATTTAATTCCCCGATACTTACCACGTACCAAATATCATTGCGACCTGCCCGCTCATAGTTTACGTGGCAGGCAGGTCGCTAACCGCTCACACTCGCTCAACAGCCAAGCCTGCCCGCCGTCGCGAGCCGCTCGGCAGAGATGGGCGGGCGGAGCGAGATATACGGACGATGTGAGTGGATTTAAGCAAAACATTCTGTTTCTTTTTATGGCTGTTATGACTCCATTTAATCTGTAATCAGGCTGGTGCGCTTCGCAAGGTAGTTGGACCGATAAACTGGATGCGAATTCGGTGATCCTTTAATTTTGAGAGATTATGATCAAACACTTCCTGACCAAAGGGGTAGATTTTCTTTAAGTTATTGGTATCAATAAGTATACGTTTGGTGCTGTTCAAGTTTTTCTTCAGTGTGTTAAGCAGTTCAAAGGCCGAATTGCCGTCAAAATCGCCCTTCAAATTTATGTGTAAATTATCAATGGTTCGATACCTGAATATTTTAAAATTGTGGGCCATAACATATTCCTTTAAATTCATTGTTAATTTAAGATGTTTCATTAGTTCGATGATCTTGCGGTTTTTCCAGGCAAAGGCTCCGCCAGGCACAGTTCATACAGTCACAATGGCTTTGAATTTCTGCCACACCAAAACAATCAGGGTTTTTCTCAAGACGCTGAATGCTTCTTATGAGGTGTGTTATATCAACCTGATCATTTTCCATAAGTTCATTACATCCCAATTGTTTCTTCAAGTTCCTCCATTTTATTTTTACAGGTGATACAGAAATTTGTAACAGGTCTGGCTTTTAGCCGTTGTATGGAGATCTTTTTGCCGCACATGTCGCAGATACCGAATGTGCCCTCTTCGATCCGCGCAAGAGATTGGTTAATTTTACCAATTAACCTGCTTTCGCGGTTTCTTATTCGTAGCGTGAAGTCCCGGGTTGCTTCAAGAGATGCTTGATCCAGAGGGTCAATTGGTTTAGCAGTTGGCTCTTGGAGATCTGTGAAGATAACATCAGACTGTTTGTAAAGATCTTCCTGCCAGCGGGTCAGCATTTTAAGGAAGTATTCCGAATCTTTATTTTTCATGATCATATATCTCCCTTCCGGGTAGGCCTTTAATTTGAGACCTGAGATCACAATCAGAAGCTAAAAACCAATACAGGCCACTGACAACATACAATCCTCTAATCAACTTTTAACCTACGTGTAACTTATATCTGATTTTATATCCTTGTCCATAGGGGTGAGGCTTCATTTTGATGGGGGAAACACTTAGAACGGGGAAATTATCCCGGCCGAATCGGGGGGACATGTAAAAAAAATAGTGGGGTGTTAGTTAAACGACGTCCGTACCCCGGTGGAAAAGCTAAGTCCATCGAATTCGTAAATGCGAGGACGTATTTACTCACTCAGGACTCAGTGCTGCCTGCGACGAGCCCTTCGGCCGGACGAAAGACATTAATGGTTGTTGAAGACGGATTTATTCTTTCCACATATCAATGTCGATGAGGCCGAGCTTTGCGGCGTAACGAGCAACTTCAATGGTACTGTGGAGGTCAAGCTTGCGCATAATGCTGGAGCGGTGGTTTTCAACAGTTTTTGGGCTGATGAAAAGTTTTTCGCTGATTTCATTGGTGGTAAGCCCTTCGGCCACCAGGGTCATGACTTCTTGCTCCCTGGGAGTCAGCGCACCGTAAGCAGCATCTGAAATTTTTGCCTCACCATCCTGTATTCCCATGAGCTTTCTAACGACCTTCTGGGAAACATGGGTATCCATGAAATAGTCGCCTTTTAAGACAGTATCAATTCCCTGCAAAAGTTTTTCAGAGGCAGATTCTTTGACCACATATCCTGTAGCCCCGGCCTGGAAGGCTTTAACGATATAATCAACCTTGGAATGCATGCTGACGATCATAATACGTATCTTGGACGATAATTTTAACATTTCCACCGTCAGTTCGATGCCGCTTTGGTCCGGTAAAGACATATCTACAAGAACCAGATCCGGCTTGAGCCTTTTGGCCATTCCGAGGGCTTCACGCCCATTGCCTGCCTCCCCGACCACTTCATACCTGGCGATTCGTCCGATAATAGTCTTGAGCCCTTCCCTGAAAAGGGGATGGTCGTCAACGATCAGAATGGATATTTTTTGAGCCATGTTTTCCTTTATTTTGAGGAATCTTTATCAAAATTTTAGTCCCCTTCAAGGGAAGTGATTCAACTGCTATTCTCCCCCCAAGCAGGCAGGTTCTCTCCTCCATGCTCCGAAGTCCCATCCGTTTCTCATTGGTTGCGGCTTCCAACCGGCGCGCTACATCAAAACCTTGACCATTGTCTTCTATGCGAAGGATGATGTTCGGAGAAGCTGCAACCAATTTGACGAAAGCATCAGCAGCCTCAGCATGCTTCCTGATGTTGTTGAGGCCTTCTTGAATCAAACGATACAGATTGATCTCGGTTTCGAAATTAAGTCTTAAATTGTCCATACCGGCAGCATTAAAATGGACATTCAGCCCATGGGCTTCAGAAAAGCTTTCACAGAAATTGGAAATTGCTACGACCAAACCCATCTCATCCAGAAGCGTAAATCATATGAGAGATCCCGGACGGCCGCGATGGTGTCTTTGAATATTTCGGTGAATCCCGCAGCTTCTTTGCTTTCTTCCAGAGATACAGCTGTTTGGTTGTATAATAGGGTGTCAAAGCCGATCTTTAAAGTGGAAAGGTCCTGTGCTATGCGGTCGTGGAGTTCACGGGAAATCATCTGGCGCTCACTTTCATGGGCATTTATCAGCGCATGGGTGAGGGCATGAATATGTTCTTCAGCGCGTTTGAGGCCGGAGATATCCTCAAATGAGGCTCTCGTCTTTATCAGCTTACCCTGTTCATCGTATTCTCCTGAAACGCTTAATTGCACATCAATAATCTCACCGCTTTTGGCAACCAATTGTCTCTCAACACCCATTAGTTTTCCGGTTTTTATTAACTCCGGAGAAACCGCCTTAAATCTGGCGACAGATTCTTCTGTCAAAAACGTCGTCATATGTTTACCAATGATTTTCCTTTTGGAATACCCAAGTTTATCCAATATTGCATTATTGCATTCAGTAATAATTCCATTGGTATCAAGGGACAGGTACATGATAGGGGCGTTGTGGTAAAGGTCCTCATACTTCTCTTTCAAACATCTTACCTCTTTCTCCGTCCGCTTCCGCTCTGTAATCCTTCCCAATCGCTGTGCAATGGTGTTGATCATAGTTCTTTCTTCCTGCAGAAAGGGCCCCTCATGACATGCCGGTTTTTCCTCCAGGTAATAAACCTCCACCGTACCGCTCAACTCGCCGTGTACAATGATGTCACAAGCCTGCCTCCAGTCTGTTTTTCTGAAGTTTTTCGTTTTGAATTCTTGATCTCCCATCATGATGCGTGCACAAGTGATTTCCGGATACTGCCAGGTCGTGGGGATGAGATTAGCGGTCCCTTGAATTATTTCCTCAAGCGAAATGCCCCGCTTCTCAACCAGCTGCGAAATACCGTAGAGGCTGTTTAGTTCCTTAACCCGTTCGTTAAGGTCATTCGTCCGCTTCTCCAGCTCCTTCTCCGCTCGCACTTGATCAGAGATGTCTGATACGATGCCTTGATAGTGCGTTATCTTGCCTTTTTCGTCTCTACGGATGTATGTACGATCAGCAAGCCATTTTATTTTACCGTCTTTGGTAACAATACGATATGGTTCATGAGTAAATCTTTTCCGTTCTTTCCCAATACTAAAGTTGGCAACCTCTCCGGCTACCCGTTCCAAGTCGTCGGGGTGGACAACTTTTGCATAAAGCACCCTATCTGAAACAAAATCGTCCGTAGAATAACCAAGTAACTCCATCACATTTTCCGACACAAATTCAACAGGCCATCCTTCTATGTTTTTCCAAAGAAAAGCAACTGCCGGGCTTCTCTTGATAATCTCGTAAGCTTCTCTCAAACGCTTCTCTGTTTTGAGGCGCTCGGAGATATCTATTACCATCGAGCGACTTTCAATGATAGTCCCATTAACTTTTACAGGTTCGACAGAGAGGCTTACCCAAATGGGGAACCCGTTTTTATGTCTCATCTGCAACTCACCGTCTCGTATCGATTCCCCTTTTTTGAAACGTTTGAAAACCTTTTGAGCCTTAGATATTCCGTAAGGAGTATCAGCATAAAGATCGAAAACTTTCATCCCATCAAGGCCGCTCTGTCGTAGCCGAGTAAATTCGAAGCGGCAGTATTGCACCTTAAAATTGATCCATCTTCGGCACTGATAGAATAATTGGCATTCGGTGCATTTTCGAATAGATCACGATACATTTCCTCGCTCTTCTGCAATGCCTCCTCAGCCTTTTGGCGCCTTTTAGTTTCTTTCTCTAACTTCCTGGAAATTTGTTCCAATTCTTCATGGGTCGGTTTTTTGTTCATTAGGAGAACCTCCAAATGCCTTAAAATAATAAAACCCGCACAGAAACACAATAAATGATCCTAATGAGGGCATTATTCCGACCTTGAATCCATATCCCTTACCTCAACCGAGGGGGTTAAAGGTCACAAAGTATGCAAACGCTATGTGATGATTATAGATTAACCTTTATCAATATAGCATGGAATTTTCAATGGTTTCTTATTAATTGAAAATTCAGGCAGATAGACACTTACAGGCCCTTGCGTTATTAACATTGTATCCCCATTTTTTTCTCCAACTGTTACAACCTCGACTTCCTACTACATTCTGCATCGCTTATTGATTCCTATTTATAATCGGAGCGCTCCACAAATTGTGTTTGGAGAACTCATAGCGGTAGACAGGACAGCTTGCCATAGTTCTCGAATTGAATCATTCGGCATTGTAGATTGCGTATGGCAATCTCTGCTAATTTTCAAGAGAGCCTATTGGCACATATCGTGCCTATATCAAATCTCGACAATTGTTTGATTATATTATGTATTTGTTCAGCTAACACATAACCCACCAATAGGCGAAGAGCCAAAAATTATTGACTTGATGCCATCCATATAATCCCCATAGACTGCACCTGTCGAATCCTGACACCCAGCCGCGGTACAGTTCACCATTTTATCAATAATTGCTACGGGTTATGAATTTGTTGATGTTCTCATCTATGCCGGGGTATCATTGCTACATCGGGATTCCGGCAGAACGCAACTATTGATAAAACGCTATTCTATGATAGCGCCCGTTTTTCCATGAAAACTGGGGTGGATGATATCACAAACATTTTTAACCCTTGAAAATTACAGCTACGTTGGAGTAATCACATGATTTTGAGGCATAGAAAAGTGTGCGATAGCCTAGGGGAATTTCATCCCCAGGCCCTCACAGAACCGGACATGAATCTCACGATTCATCCGGCTTCTGCCAGCCATTCTCTTGAAACCTCACGGTCTCAATAGAGCTACGTTGTTGTATGGTGGGTAGAATTAAACAAATGGGGAAAATCCCCATAGGGGATTTTTGATTATCAATGATTTCAAATAATTAAGCAAGAATTGAGGTTCCCGTTTTTTACGCTGGTTTGCTCCGAATTTTCGAGAGCTCAAATTCATCTATAAATGATTTTATT
>PVMK01166681.1_pt1 | contig 14291 bp, 16 predicted proteins | sample 1853481 | NCBI WGS metagenome assembly PVMK01 (sample SAMN08533507, study PRJNA380276) | Marine sediment metagenome, whole genome shotgun sequencing project. | reverse complement strand
TCAATCTCCACCCCCAATTGCCCACCCTTTTGTGCCAGCATGATGAAAAAGCACCGGGACTTTTGGAAAGTTAAGAATACGTGGTCGTCTTAAGTCATTGTATTTTCAGCCATTTGCCCTCCCATCGAATCTTCTCTTTCTCATTTTGCAGTTGGCCACTGAATCCCAGGCTAGCATCAAGATAGGCGGAGAGAGGTTTTTCCCTTCGAAATTGTTTATACTCGCCAAAAGGGTTACCGCTCTCTTCAGGCGTAATTTCATTTTCGGCCAAGGCGGCAAACTGGTCTCGCACACGATTCTTCTTAATTCTATGCGACACCTTCTCCCATTCCTCACTTTTTTCCTCATTGTCAATCTGACCGGGTGTGCCTCCAACTATCGTGATGAGCTTCAGGTGGAATTAGACCTTTATAACAATGATATCTTAGATCAACTTGAGATGGGTGCCATTTCCCTTTCCTTTGCAGAACTACAGATCGAAGAAGAATTGGAGGAAAAACGAACGCGCTTAGCGGAACATAACTACCAGCACCAGCAAAAAATGAATGTCTTCTGGGATGGTTTCTTCTCGACGCTGAAGTTTGGAATGGCCATTGCCAGCTCCGCTGTCCCAATCATGCCAGAACTATATAAATTGGGAGATTTTGCTCTTCAATCTCTGAAAGCCCAATTGACTCAGAACCCACCCCCCACCGTCCCTCTCAAAACTTTTGCGCTCCCTCCCGATTTTGTTTATCTCTATAGCTCTATTGATCCCACAATTAGCTTTGACGCACAAAGCGGTCAGACTCGAATTGCAAAATTTTGGCCTGATCCCTAATTTTTTCCAAATCTATAAGGGGTCAGACTCAGATCAAGAAGGGTCCGAACCAAGAGGGGTCAGACTCGAATTCAGAATTCGAGTCTGACCCTTCTTGGTTTAAGTCTGACCCCATTTTGTAGACCCCTTATTGCACGATTAAGGAGAGAAAGTTTAGAGAGATGCAAATAGTTTAGCAGCTTGGCGGACGGCACGGTAGGGATCATCTGTCGCCAATTTGCGGATCTTTTCCCGGAGGGTAGCATTCTGCGTTCCCCCAAGAATCTGCACCGCGCGTACTCGCGAGTGGGGATCGGTCGAATCCAACAAACGTTCGGCAATGGGGACTAATTCTTCATCCGGGATATCCTGATGTACCAGCTCATTCAGCGCTCGTTGCAAGGCCACTTCTTGGTACACCCGTGGTGAGTTCTCCATAAAATGATCCTGGGCACGAACCCCATCTTGATTTTCGGCCTCAGCAATCGTGGGATAGACCACCAGCACAAATTCCGTGACGGCCTGTGTCAGCGCGCCTGATTGTGAGCCAACTCCCTTTGTCATCTTTTTCAGCATGGAACCCAGAAAAAAGTAATGGGGATGGGTTTCGAATTTCAGCAAGGCATCTAAATACGGCGCCGGGCCCGATACCGTGTTGGTGGATGTTTCCCGGATCTCCCAGGTGAACGGTTCTGAAATATTGACTCCGCGAAAGAGAAACGAGGCATGAATGATGGTGCCCCATAACTCTACACCATATTGCGCTCCACGCTCTTCTTCGTACTGGACCACGAGTTGATATTGATGCGCCTTTTTCTTATCGTGAATAGCCCAGAAAACCTGCTAGCGACAGCTTTTTAAGGATGGAGCCTTCTACGTCATAGAGCAGACGGCCTCGGGTCTTCCATGTGGAGGTTTGGACGATAACTTGAATAGTCGGTTGTTCTTCGTTCAGAAGAACTGGCTGTTGGGCATACGCGGGGGCTTCGCTACCAAGGAAGAGACTACAGGCCATTATGAGAGAAGATAATGTTAACCGTTTCATGATTCGATCCCCCTCCTTTGTAAGGAGGGGCAAGGGGAGGTAGAAGCGTGGAAAGGCAAACACATAAGTTTCGCACTCCAGTTTTTCGTCATTGGCATAACTCTACCCCACCTGGTTACTTTGCTCTCTCTTCGTAACAAAGCCCCTTACAAAGGGGAGGTGCCTAGGATCAGGGGTAAAGAGACTTGGACGATGAGTTCCAGTTCAATTGCGGCATGCAGGGGTAATTCAAACGCTCCCGAGTGCCAACCGCGCATGACGGCCATTGTCACCAAATACCTCGACCAGGAAATCTGAAGCCCCGTTGATGACGGCCGGCTGATCAACAAATCCTTCAGCCGAAGCCACATGTCCCGTCAGTCGAACAATGCGCTTGATGCGAGATAAATCTCCTAATTCTTGCTGAAGGATGGCTAACGCATTGATGACAGCCACTCGTGCATTCGCTGCCCCCTCGTCAATAGATAATTCTCGTCCTACTTTTCCCAGGCTGTAGAATTTTTCCCTCTTGAAAGGGCAGGACGCCACTGACAAACACCAGATCTCCCGCTTGGCATGCCGGCACATATGACCCGACCGGGCGAGGTGCTGGGGGCAGCTCCACCCCTAACCGCTGTAGGTTTTCTGAAATCGCCATGAAGGGAGATCGTCGAAAACAGATTTACGAAGATTGCTTGGACCGAGGCCGCCGTTGATATTTGTCCACGGCTTTGTTGTGTTCGGCCAAGGTTTCTGAAAACTTATGGCTGCCATCATTGCGTGAGACAAAATACACAAAATCGCTTGGGGTTGGATAGAGGGCCGCTTGAATGGCAGCAAGCCCTGGGTTTGCGATGGGGCCAGGCGGCAGACCCCGCACTTTGTACGTATTGTAGGGACTATCAACGGAAAGGTCCGCCTTGCGAATATTCCCATCAAAATATTTCAGCGCATATATGACCGTGGGATCACTTTGGAGGGGAATATTTCTTTGAAGCCGGTTATGAAAGACTCCTGAGACGAGCGACCGTTCTGTAGCCAGGCCGGTTTCCTTTTCAATAACTGAAGCCAACGTGAGTACTTCCTGAAGCGTCATCCCCATCGACTTGGCTTGGGCTTGTAATTCCGGCGTGACCATTTCATGAAAACGGCCGATAAAGGTTCGCACAATAAATTCCGGCGGCATGTATCGAGCAAAACGATACGTATCGGGAAACAGATACCCTTCCAGCGTGGAGGCTTTGATGTTCAAACTGGCAATAAAGGCTGCATCCCGGTTTAGACGAAGAATCTCGTGTTTGTCAGCCAAGCCCTTTTGGTCCAGAATATCCGAGATTTGGACGACGTTATAACCTTCCGGAATGGTCACAGAATGCTGATACACCTCTCCCTTGACTAACTTCGCCAGTAACACAGTCGGCCGCATGCCCGCATGGAGTTCATATCGCCGGGAATGATTTTTCGATCCACTTGTTGAACACGTGCCAACGCCTGGAAAAACCATTCCGGTCCAAGGAGACCTTTTTGATGCAGCAGACGTGAGACATGAGTAAATGCGGTGCCGGGATGAATATCAACAATTTGCACAGAGTGTGAGGTACTGAACGGCTGGTTGAACTTCACAAAAGCCAAAATACCGAGGACGCCGACGATCCCAGCCAACAGGCCAACCAGTACCAGCTTGCGGAACAGCCTCATCTTACACTCCATGAGATACTTGTCGGTTCGTCATGAGGGAAGTTTGATGGAAAAATAACGGAGCACAACTCCGATTATTCATCATCAACCAAGCTGCGTGGCTACATACTCATAGACTTTTTCCAATGCCATATCCAGCTGCTCTGGCTGATTGCCCCCGGCTTGAGCCATATCCGGCCGTCCACCGCCAGACCCTCCCACGAATTGCGCGATATGTTGCACCACTTTGCCTGCCGGTAATTGCTTGGTCCGATCTTTAGCCACAATGACAAGTAGGGCCACTTTGTCATCTAGGACAGAGCCTAACACCAACAGCCCTGTCGCCACCTTATTCCGCAGTTTATCAGAAAAGGTGCGCAGCTCCTGCATGTTGAGTCCATCGATCCGTTGAACGAGAACTGGCACTCCATTCACCTCTCGAATCGTCGCTTCTTGGCCAGCACCTTGCTGATCTAAGGCTTTTTGCTTTGCCTGCTCGAGAGCACGCTCAGTTTCTTTTAAGGTTGTTAACAATTTTTTGGTTTTTTCAACGACTTCCTGTGGACTGGTTTTCAGCAAGCCTGCCAATTCCCTCCACTCGCCATCACGCTTTTGCTCGTACTGTAGGGCTCCAGCGCCGGTTAAGGCTTCAATCCGACGCACCCCTGCAGCCACACCCCCTTCAGATATCAGACGAAAGAGGCCCACATCCCCGGTTTGCCGGCAATGAGTCCCTCCACATAATTCTTTGCTAAATTCGCCAATCTCTACGACCCGCACTTGATCCCCGTATTTATCGCCGAAGAAGGCTAAGGCTCCCCGCCCTAACGCATCTTGAATGCCCATTTCTTCGGATTGCACCAACGTGTTCTGCCGGATTTGCTCATTAACCAGGTTTTCAATGTCTTCGATATGCCGAGGGCCCAATCCTCTGAAATGCGAGAAATCAAATCGCAACCGATTTGGCCCGACCAGGGATCCATGTTGTTTGACATGTAGACCGAGAATTTCCCGCAACGCCGCATGAAGCAAATGCGTGGCCGTATGATTTCGCGCGACATCGGCACGTAACCCACCATTCACCGTCGCGGTTACGTGATCGCCGGTCCTAACGCTCCCCTCCATCACCTGGCCCTTATGAAGAAACCACCCTTTGGCCAATTTTGTCGTGTCATGAATTCGTATTCTGGCCGAAGGCCCGACGAGCATCCCATGATCACCAACCTGCCCACCCCCTTCTGGATAAAACGGCGTGGCGTCCAGCAGAAACTCCACTTCCTCTCCTTGCTGAGACTCGGAAACCAGGTGTTCATCTTTGATCATGGCTAACAGCGTGCCTTGAGCCTGTTGTTGGGCATAGCCCAGAAACTGGGTCACGGGAAACTGTTCGATGGCTTTCACCACATCTGTGCGTGACGCAGCCGGCATAAACTTGGCGGTCTTCCTGGCCCGCTCACGCTGTTTCTCTAAAGCCTGCTGGTAACCTGAATGATCAAGCTCCAGGCCTTCTTCTTTGGCCGCATCTGCCACTAAATCCAAGGGGAAACCATAGGTATCGTAGAGTTTAAACACCGCGTCCCCGGAAACCTGCACCTTTCCCTGCTGTTTAGTTTCCTGCAGGATTTGATTGAGAAGAGGTAAGGCCTGCTCCAATGTACCGATAAACCGTCCCTCCTCCCCTTGTACAACTTCTGAAACCGTGTCTGCCATCTGTCGAAGCTCCGGATAGGTCGCCCCCATTTGTGTCACCACTGTGGGCACTAACTCATAAAGAAACTCTCGCTCCATCCCGAGCATTCGCCCGTGCCGTGCGGCCCTTCGCATGATTCGCCGCAGAACATAGCCTCGTCCTTCATTGGAGGGCAAGACGCCATCCGTAATGAGAAAGGTCATCGCTCGAACATGATCGGCAATCACTCGCATGGATCGGTCAGACAATGTCGCTTTTCCATATTCATGGCCCGTACCCTTGGCAATACTTTCTAAAAGGGGTCGAAACACATCGCTATCATAATTAGACGACACACCCTGAGTCACGGCGGCAAGGCGTTCTAAACCCATGCCCGTATCAATGCTGGGTTTAGGAAGTGGGTTCATTGTGCCGGACGAATCACGATCAAACTGCATAAAGACCAAGTTCCAAATTTCTAAATACCTTTCACAATCGCATCCGACGGCGCACGTCGTGCGACCACAACTAAACTCTTTACCCTGATCAATCAGAATTTCCGAACAGGGACCACATGGTCCGGTGTCACCCATCTGCCAGAAATTGTCTTTTTCATCAAGCCGGGCAAGCCTACTTTCGGACACTCCCATGCCTTTTTGCCAAATGTCATAGGCTTCTTGGTCATCCCGAAAGACCGTCACCCATAATCGATCAGCAGGAAGCCCAGCAACTTTGGTGAGAAATTCCCAAGCAAATGCAATCGCGTCTTTTTTGAAATAATCCCCAAAGGAAAAATTTCCTAACATTTCAAAAAAAGTATGATGGCGCCGTGTAAAACCGACATTTTCCAAATCATTATGCTTGCCGCCGGCTCTCATGCATTTTTGAATCGAGACAACTCGAGCATAGGGACGTGAGTCTTCGCCCAGGAAGATTCGCTTAAATTGATTCATGCCTGCGTTGGTGAAAAGGAGCGTGGGGTCCGCTTGCGGAATGAGCGGTGCACTAGGCACCGCGGTATGCCCTCGACTCACAAAATAATCGAGGAAGGCCTGACGCAGTTCAAGAGAAGTCGCAATCATGGAAGAACCATTCGATTCGAGTGATGATTAAGAGAAAAACTCCAATGGTCTCCATCAGGATTTTGCGCTTATCGGTTTTTTGGAATCCGCACGAGACGCCGTTGATGGTTGATTGTCTTGAGGATTCGCAATCAAGCCAAAACTTTGTCGAATTTGAGTACTAATGGTTTCAGCCACATCGGGATTATTTTTCAGAAAGGTTTTCACGGCCTCCCGTCCTTGGCCCAATCGTTCTTCCTTATAGGAATACCATGCTCCGGCCTTATCAATAATTCGACGATCAACACCAAGATCCACAAGTTCTCCCACTTTGGAAATCCCTTCGGCAAACATGACATCGAATTCGGCCTGTTTGAAGGGCGGGGCCATTTTATTTTTTACCACTTTGACTCGCACCCGGCTGCCCATCACGTCCTGTCCTTCCTTAATCGATTCGATACGGCGAATATCTAACCGAACAGAGGAATAAAATTTCAAGGCATTGCCACCTGTCGTAGTCTCAGGATTGCCGAACATCACCCCGATTTTCATCCGAATCTGATTAATAAAAACCAAGGAGGTCTGCGACTTGGAAATGGCACCGGTCAATTTCCGTAACGCTTGGGACATCAACCGGGCTTGCAAGCCCATATGCGAGTCGCCCATCTCCCCTTCGATTTCAGCCCGGGGAACCAGCGCAGCGACGGAATCCACCACAATAATATCCAACGCCCCACTCCTGATCAGGGTTTCGGCAATTTCCAAGGCCTGCTCTCCAGTATCCGGCTGGGCTACTAACAGATCATCAATCTGTACGCCAAGCTTCTTGGCATACGAAATATCCAAGGCATGTTCTGCATCAATAAAGGCCGCAGCCCCTCCAGCTTTTTGAGCTTCCGCAATAGCATGCAGACACAAAGTGGTCTTCCCTGAAGACTCGGGCCCATAAATTTCAGTCACTCGCCCTCTTGGCAAACCACCAATCCCTAACGCCATATCGAGAGTCAATGAACCAGTCGAGATTGACGGAATGTCAGTTGGGGCCTCTCCTCCACCTAATTTCATAATGGCGCCTTTCCCAAATTGCTTTTCAATTTGGGTCAGGGCCAAATCCAGGGCTTGTTTTTTCCCGTCTTTTGCTGTTTCTTTTTGTGAGGAGGTGCGATCAGCCATGAGAATTCCTTTGGTTCAATATCAATGAGAAAGAGGTGTGGCTATCTTACCCGACGTACCCAAACAGGTAAATGCCTTTCTTCTGTCTTGGTTTTAAGATCCTGGGGGTATTTCAGAGAACGGCACTGTCCAGAGTGAGGTGTACCTGGCTCCTGAAGAATCCAGATCACTTTGAATGAGCGTAAACCGGTCGATGGTCAACGTGCCTAGATGTTGATCTTTTTCCAAAACCTGGTTTTCCAGGAGTGCGGACCCGACTGTGGCATTCTCCCGTTTTATCCGCGCCAAAGTCAGATGGGGGTGATAGGCCTTCTCCTCAGGAGGAAAGCCTAGCGGTTCCAATACCGCTTCAATTTCTAAAACCAACTCTTGTAAGGCTTGCGTATTTCCTGTTAACCCGATCCAGAATATTCTGGGATGTTTGACTTGGGGAAAGACTCCCAGCCCATGAACGTCAATTGAAAAAACGTGTTGTTTCTTTCCTATCGGCTTAAGAACGGATAAGAGCCGGGAAATGCTTGATGGGTCAACATACCCCAGAAATTTCAAGGTCAAATGAATGGATTCGGGTCGAACCCAATTGATCGGTGGCAGTGTTTTTCGAAGTTGTTGTTGTAATTCGGAGAGTTTCTTTCGCACATCCAAAGAAAGCTCTATTGCTAGAAAGACCCGGATCATGCTTGTGCGTTTAATATGAAGTCCAGAGTGAAAACGACACTGTCCTCAAACCATTCATCATACCCACAGCTGTAAAGCCCGCCTCGGCAATCGTTGGCGGGACAGACATCCATCATAAAAACCCAAAGATAGATTCCCGATTAAAAATGTCGGGAATGACGAAGAAGAAAGACCCGGATCATGCTGATGATATTACGTGTCGGTTTAAACCTAAAAGCGGCAGTTGAGCGCGAAAAAGCTGTTTTTAGGTTAAAGCAAATAACGACGGATCATATCAAGGGCAGCTTGGGAAGTACGAAATTTAATCTCAGTACGATTTCCCCAAAACTGGCATCGTTGTGACTGGCTACCTCGAGGTCCATCAATTGCCATATAGACCAGCCCCACCGGTTTCTTTGCCGATCCCCCACCCGGACCCGCAATTCCTGTGACACTGACCCCAAGAGCCACGTGGCTTTTCGCTCGGATACCTTTTGCCATGGCTTCTGCCACCTGCGCACTCACTGCACCATATTTTCGCAATATCGCTGGAGAAATCCCTAGCAAGTCCTGCTTGGCCTTATTGCTATAGGTCACGACCCCACGATCCAGATAGGTCGAACTCCCCGGCACTTCTGTCAGGCGATGAGCAATTAACCCACCAGTACAGGATTCAGCTAACGCAAGGTTCCATTTATGCAAAGTACATAGTTGTCCAACGACCTCCTCCATGGATTGTGTACCTTCAGAAAATAGCCAAGGTTCTAACGCCTTCCTGAACTGTTTTATGAGGATATCCCCTTCCGGGAAAAAATCCGGGATCTTTGCACTTGTGGATTTTTGATTCTTTGAGCGCCAACAGCTCAGCGTCACCTTCACCCCTTGTGTCGAGGCTAGCAAACTCAGGGCAATAGCTGAAGATTTTTTGAATAGAGAAACCACGCGTTGTTGGATATCCGTTTCTGGTACACCTATCGTATTGAATGCATGCGACCAGAGAAATACTGTCGCGCGCAGCTTTCTTTTCAGAATGGGGTGGACCTGGAGCTCCATCATTTCCCTTGCTTCACGAGGTACACCTGGAATAGCAAATACATGGGCTTTCCCCACCTGAACATAAAACCCGGGTGCCGTCCCCACAAGATTGTCCAAGACGGTCGCACCGGACGGTATAAGTGCTTGTTTGGCCAACAGGGGCGTGACCATCCGACCTCGACTTTGTACTTGCCGATTGAGAATCTGGAGAGCTTTTCTGCGAACCCCGAGTGGACAACCAAATGCCGTCGCTACGGCCTCGCGTGTACGATCATCGACGGTGGATCCCAGGCCACCGGTCAAAATCACCACATCCACTTTCTTAGCAGAAGCCTTGAGTGCCGCCTGAATATCAGTCAGTTCATCACTCAGGACCATCTTTTTGCTCACTCTAATGCCGCAGGAAGCCAACATATCGGCGATAAATAGCGAATTGCTCTCGCCTCGTCCCCCATGAAGCAACTCTGACCCGATTGCAAGGATATCAGCACATAGAGGTTTCATCTTGAGAAGGACCCCATCTGTTACTCAGGCACTCATTCAAGGAATCACGGACAAATCCAAATAAAATCTGATCTCTCCACCCGCCCCTGGAAAGACTAACAAAGTCGCACGTGGTTCTGGCTCAAATGTGCCATAAGAGAATAAACCACCATTTTTTGCACGGAAGACGGGAACCCCTTAACCATGCCCAACAGACCGCGCACGCGCATCAAAGCCAATGCGATCGGGCTTAATCATCTGATCATTCTGCTTAAGAAGCAGATAACTATCTCGCGCAAAGCCCGGAGTATTCCCAAAAACCGTCACGACCACCTGTAAGGCGTCTTCTTCCAATACTCGCTGAATATCTTGATCGGTTGGCTGTTCACCACGTAGAGCATAGTGACCAAACATCACGGCAAGCCCACTGACTTTGGTCACCAAAAAGCCCTTGGAGTGCAAAAGAATCGCATGAGCATTCACGGTGGCGGAGAAGATCCAAACCAACGCCATACAAGTGGATCTCAGGCAATTTAATAATTCAAGGTTCACATGAACTTTCATTAAACAGGTCCCATTTCGCCTGACCTTTTCCCCCTACCCATCCGCATATATTACCCATTTTTCCGAATCATAAAAACTCCTCCCTCAAAGTTTAGCTCTCCACCAAAAACGAACTGAACCTCAGCACAAATCCTCATTGACAAGTTTACGACGTCGATGGTAATACTCACCGTTTCAGTTTTAAGTCATTAAAAATACACAGGTTTTTCTTTCCACGGGAGGTCCACTATGGCTGGTGCCGAAGAGGCTGCCAAACAACAATTCGTCAATTTCAGTTTCTATAAAGTCGACCCCTTGTGGAGACGTCTTCCCAAAGAAGAGCGGGACCTTGGCAAGCAAGAATTTGTGCGCGCGGCTGAAGAATATATTGGCAAGGTCATCGTTGTCCCTTATACCACGACAGGCATCCGTGGCGATTGCGACTTTTTGTTGTGGCGGATTAGCTATGAATTGGAAATGTTCCAAGAAATGAGCTCAAAGCTCCTAGCCACAGGCTTGGGACAGTATCTTACCAATCCCTACTCTTACCTTTCCATGACAAAACGGTCCATTTATGTGGATCACCATGTGCACGAAGGGCAAGAAAGTCGAAGATTGAAAATTTCTCCAGGCCGTGCGAAATACATCTTTGTGTACCCCTTTGAAAAAACCAGAGAATGGTACTTGCTCACAAAAGCCGCCCGTCAAGGCATGATGGATGAACATATTGAGATTGGCCACAAATACCCTTCCGTCAAGCTCAACACTACCTATTCTTTTGGATTAGATGATCAAGAGTTCGTAGTCGCCTTTGAAACCGATTCCCCGCAAGACTTTTTAGACTTGGTGATGGAATTACGCTCAACCGAGGGTAGCCGTTACGTCAAACGAGACATCCCGATTTTTACCTGTATTATGAAAAGCATGAAGGAAGTGGTGGAGGGCCTGGGAGGCTAAAAAACTCGCTTGCCTATCGATTGAACACCGAGCCTGATACTTTTTGAGTATAATGCACTGGCTATAATTTCTGTAGCCAGTGCATTTTTTTGCCTTTTTGTCTTCTGGAGTAATCGCCTTATGGTCCACTACTTGTCCAGCAGCCATTGTCTATAAAAATTTGCCTCGTCATCATTCCCTGCCTATTGAATTTATTGTGATTTTTGAATTCACTCTCAACTCTATTGCAAACTGTTATGGTAATCAGTATAGCTATAGCTGATCTTTTGACAGCCCTTTGAACGGTGTGCTATCACAACTCCATGATTTCTTGATAGTTTTTGAGGATACCCATGGAAGAAGAACAAAATATTTTATTCGTGCGTCGTGAGCCAGATGGAGCGGTCACCTTATATGTCGACGAAGATTGGGCAGCCGAACGGGGAGCTGATGTCTCGAAATTGGTGAAAGTTCCCATCCCAAGAGAGCTCTTTGCCAGTGGAACCGTTCAACAACTTCGTGAATATGCCGCCACCTATTTAGAATCATTGAGTGAATCCGGTTCATCATCTTAATCTTAGAATACCCCCCATCAACCTAGGAATGATTCATGTCTATTTGTATTGAATTTGAACATATCGAATCAGCCATTCAAGCCCTTCCGATCCAAAATCGGACCATGATTCAGCTTCTCTTACTGCAATACATAGATGTCACACAAGAAGAGATTGATTTTATGGCGACAGACCAACCCGACTCCCGCTTTTTAGCCGGGAAACAACCACAGGGGAAAACCATTTCTTTGGAAGCCGTACAAAATGTGACATCACGTTCAAATCAATACAAAGGCTATTACCGTCAAAAACGCGAACGGCCAGGTATGCATGTTGAATTTCTGAAAAAAATTTTGGCCATCTTGGATCAAAAACTTCGCATTGCCGAACGCATTCTCGTCTCAGACTTTAAGGTCGATGAAGATATTCTCAAGACCACCAAAAGCCAAGCTCCCTCTGTCCTCCTCCGTCAGGAACTTCGTAAATTGGATAGGGCCTGGGAACATGAGGAGATTCCTCAAAAAGACTATAAAACACAACGACTCTTGTTGGAATTCCAAGCTTTACTGCGAAGACGGGCCATCTTTCGACGCCGGTATAAAATCGCGCAACAAGACTTCGTCACTGCAGGAAACTTACCGCTCAAAGATCATGAAATTGCCCATGTCTGGGGGATTCCCTTAGGGAGTCTTGCTGCAAGGAAAGTGAAGTCACTACAGCAATTCCTCACCCTCTTACAGAAGCATCAAGATACTTCTTCTCCTTCGAATGAAAACACCCAACCCTTGGATCTTTGGCGAGAGACATTTAATACTCTAGCCAAACGCCCTATCGAACGATCCCTCATCGAATACGATGGCTTGGAAAAAACTGAAGAAATTTTAATGGGTAAACTAGAGGCATTTGTCAGTGGAATGATGTCTGAACCTGAAGAGTCTAAATTCTGGACAAGCATCACCAGGGTGAACGACACCGAATTCTCCGGTTCTTGGGCATCCCATGCTCGTTCAATCCTGGCTTTTCAGCGCTTGCATGCCCTCCTTAATGACATGGATCTTTCTGACGAAGCACTAGAAGACGAGCTGTCAGCCAAAATCATACCCAAACAGGCTGATGACCAAATTGCAACTGAAGAGGAAGAAAAACCAGTGGAACTTGGCGAGATGGGCTTTGGAGTCATCAATTCCTTTATCGGTGAGCAGGACGATAAACGAAGAACCTAATATGGGAAAGTTGAAAAAAACCTCCAGCGGCGTTCTCGCCTTGCTGGACGGACCCCCGCCTTCGCGGGGGCATGCTTTTTTGAACACTCCCTTGGCTGCTGACGTCGATCATTCCTCGAGCATTTACAGGCTACGGGAAGTGAAATATTCAACAGGCCCAATATTGAAACTCATTTGTTGAAGGATGGTGGCTCCATTCGACTATGATTGTTCCTGTTTTCGTATGACCGTTTCCATGATCCCATTGGCCCATTCAATGCTCTGCCAATACACAGAATTTAAAATATGAAGCTCAACCACTCTGCTGTCTTGTTGATTCCATTCTCCCCGTTCATAGGCAAGAATTCCCCCCAAGATTGCCCCTAAAACCCCTTCTCGTTTCAGTAAAGCATCAAGAATCTCTGGGGTAAGGGGAAGGTCCGCTAAAAGATGTCTCATCTCACAATCAAAATACGCATCTAATATTGAAAACAACCCCACCGTAAAGCCTTGGCTTGAGGACACTCCGAGCAGTGGACATAGGGATTCACACATACGGGCTCGAATGAGAGCCACTCGCATGAGTTCGGATGGCTTATCACCCGTCTGTGCCAAAACCAGTAAGGATGCCCATTGTCGCATCCGGTCGGTCCCAACCAGCCCAATGGCTTGAGAAATCGAATCCACCGATCGAGGCAACCCTACGGAGGCGGAATTGACATAACGTAGAAGTTTCACACTCAGGGCAACATCATTTTTGACAAGATCTTCAAGGTCATGAATTTCGATTTGAGGATCTTGCAGTTTTGCAAGGAGCAACACAATCGCCATACGATTACTTGAAAGACTGACACCTTCCAGAATCTGGGGCTTACAAAAAAAATAACCTTGAAAATACTCGAATCCTAAGGCCAAGCATTGGTCGTACATTCCCTGATCTTCGACCTTTTCAGCCAGCAACCGAACAGGATAATCTTGAAACATTGCAACCTGCTCCCTAAGCTCCTCATTTGTTAACGCCAAGACATCCACTTTAACGTAATCGGCATGATCCATTAAGGCACGATGCGATTCCCGTAGAACAAAATCATCTAAAGCAATCTGATACCCACATTGTCTCGCCTGAATGAGGGCTTGCAATACAGAAGGTGTCGGCTCAATAGACTCTAAGACTTCCAGGACCACATTCTTCGAGGGAAGGACTTCATAATGTCGGCTCAGAAAAACGTTTGCGGTGAGATTTAAAAAGGCCTGAGCATTCCCGGCGATCTGGTTAATCCCCAGTTCTAAAAACGTATTGACCATGACTCTGGCAGTCGCTTCGTCGCCATCCATAATATGAGCGCTATTGTCTGTACCGTCTCGATAGAGCAATTCATAGGCAAAGACCTCCATCTGGCGATCGAATATGGCCTGCCGTCCAACAAGTGCCGATTGCTTTAGCATTATCGTGGCGGGGTCAGTCATGGGGATTCAAA
>PVMK01178488.1_pt1 | contig 14292 bp, 15 predicted proteins | sample 1853481 | NCBI WGS metagenome assembly PVMK01 (sample SAMN08533507, study PRJNA380276) | Marine sediment metagenome, whole genome shotgun sequencing project. | reverse complement strand
GGGAGTGGGTTTTTCGGGGTGGGTGTGGGAGTCCGGGTTGCCGGTGAGTGTATTTACGACGTGGAAGGGGGGTTGTTTGCCGCTGCTATTGGCGGCGCTGGTTGTGATGCCAACAGCAGAAGCCGGGGATGACCGGGTTTTCCGGGTACAGTCTGACGAGGAGCGGGTTGCGATTACCGCAATACTGCTTGAGAAAGTCCGCAGCGAAGGCCCCCAACGCCTTATCGTTGGCCTGAAAACGGCTTTTATGCCAGAGGGCAGGCTGTCACAGGCTGTCATCGCCAAACAGCGGCTGGCCATAAGTTCCGCCCAGTCTGATGTGCTTGCCAGCCTCGCTGGTTTTAACGCTGTTGAACGGCGGCGATTCAAATACGTACCTTTCATGGTGCTGGAAGCCGATTCTCGCGCAATTGAGCACCTGGCGGGGTTGCCGATGGTGGCCAGTGTGGAAGAGGACCGGGTGGAACGGCCAATCATGGAAAGCAGTAACGAAGTGATTGGTTCACCGGTTGCCTGGAGCGCTGGTTATGACGGTACCGGTTGGGCTGTGGCGGTGCTGGATACCGGTGTCGACAAGTCACACCCCTTCTTCGCAACACAATCCAAGGTGGTTTCAGAAGCCTGTTACTCGACTACATCGCTGTCAGAACAGTCCACCACGCTTTGTCCCGATGACAAACAATCCTCCATCGCAGTGGATTCGGGCATGAACTGTCCGGCAAATGTTGATGGCTGTGATCATGGAACGCACGTGGCGGGTTCCGTGGCCGGAAATGACCTTGCCGGGCCAAATTTCGGCGTAGCCCGTGGCGCAAATATCATTGCAATCCAGGTATTTTCCCGCTTCGACAGCGCCGGTGCTTGCGGCGGGTCACAAAATACTCCTTGCGCCTTGTCTTTTGTCAGTGACCAGGTGGCGGGCCTGGAGCGTGTTTATGAACTGAGGACCGGCTTCAATATTTCCTCTGTAAACATGAGTCTGGGGGGCAACAGATTTGGCGATGAGGAGTCCTGCGATGCTGCTGAAGGGCTCAGGAAAATGGCGATTGATAATCTGCGTTCCGTGGGCATTGCGACTGTTGTTGCCAGCGGGAACAGCTCGAGCCGGAACAGTATTTTGACACCTGCCTGTATTTCATCTGCCATCAGTGTAGGGGCTACTACAGACACTGATGCCGTCTCCAGTTTTTCCAATGTCGCTGATTTCCTCGACCTGCTTGCACCTGGCAGCCTCATAACATCTTCTGTACCCGGCGGAGGTTTGGGGATAATGAACGGGACGTCCATGGCGACTCCGCACGTTGCGGGCGCCTGGGCCGTGCTGAAACAGCAGCCGCCTGTTGCGAATGTGGGCAAGGTGCTGGCAGTGCTGCGGGACACGGGCACTGCTGTTGATGACAATCGCTCTGATGGTACCGTAGTGGACATGCGCCGCATCAACGTCGACCTGGCCCTGGCGCGGTTAGCCGATACCTTGTTTTCGGAAGGGTTTGAGGGCGATTAGTTGATTACTCAAAGCCATCCTTGAACAGTGCTTTTTCCCCAAAAATCTTCCGGCTGTCGAGGATCAGTAGATTTCCCACATTCAGCTCGGATGAGCCGTCACCCTGCATTTCGTTGATGATCAGGTCTATTACACCGTCGTTGGTCAGGTCGGCTGCGGCGCCGCTGTAGCACAGGACATCACCCACGGATCCTGGTACGTCACCGTTGCCTTTGGCCCCATAAATCTCGTGGATCTGTACCTCCGTTTTCAGCGGATAATTGGCGTGCAAGAGGTCCGAAAATTCAGGCCATTTCCCAGTCCTGCCGAGCAGGATGTGCAAGGTGCCCGCATTGATTCGGCCAAATGGCCGGTCATGCGGGGAAGAGAAGGCTACATCTGCGATGCCGTCATCATTGAAATCACCGTGCATCGCAGTGTCGCCAGCGATTCCCCCTGAGACCGGACCGAGAAACGTAGCCATCGCAAAAGATTCCGGCGGACCGGGCTCTCCAATCTCATCCGGTTCAAGGTCGAACTCAAGGCCTTTGAGGCTGGCGGCGTTATAAATGATGTGTGCGAGACCTGCATTGCGTCGGTTTTCCGCGTCGCCCGTCAGGTCACCTATAAACAGGTCTGCTGTACCGTCTTTGTCATAATCCAGCCCGCCGAGAATTTCCTCGCCAAAAGCGTCGTTGTTGCTGCCGCCGTCAATGATCGTATGGGATCCGGCTCCCTGGTCAATGATGAAGTCAGGCGCTGGAATCCAGTCACCATCGAAGTTGTCATCCCAGGCGATAAACAGGGTGCCGTTGGCTGTACCTCCGGAACCTTTTCCGGTACCACCCGCCGGGCTGAGCGAAGCTCCGGCACGATTAAGGGCTGCTGCGGCCAGGATTTCCGCCTTGCCGTTGCCGTCCAAGTCGGCCGCTGTCACAGTGGCCCCAAGGTGGAAATTTGTGCTACCGGCCTGGGGTCTGAATCGGGCAATGTTGCCGGCTGCAACCGATTCGAAATCAGCCAGGTCTATTTGCTGTGACGATTCCAGCCAGTCGCCTCCCCGGAAAACATATACTGCGCCCGCATCCGTATCGCCATTGCTTTGCTCACGGTCGGCTCCCACTACCAGGTCGTCCGTGCCATCGCCGGTGACATCGCCGTTCCGCGCCCAGATGCAGAGCCGGGAATTAGCCATGGCGCCAACGATAGTCACCAGGGGCAGGGAAACCGGGGGTGAGCGCAGGTCCAGGATTTCTCCGTCATCAGCCATGGTCCGCAGAGCCGCACTAGCGGGAATCAGGGTAAGTGCACCGGCGCCGATGCGATTTTCATCCGGCGAGTAGTTTTGCCGGCAAATGATCAAGTCGCCGTAGCCATCGCCCGTCACGTCCGCCATCCAAATTTCGCTGCCCGCGTTTTCCTGTACCTGGTCACCGTAAATTACAAGTACCCGGGGGTCTGGCTTTGCCGTATCAATAAGGCCTGTTGCAGTATGGTCACCGAAAATAAGAAATACTTGGCCAGCCCAGTTCCGGCCAAGTGGTGAGGCCTTCATCGCGGCCATGGCGTAGTCGTTTTTCCCATCCATGTCCATGTCAAATCCGCCAGCGACCGGTACGCCTTTTGAACCATCGCCGACCGAGCCGAGCAGGCGGAGGTACAGGCCGTCAGTGGGTGTGAAGTCGGCCAGATCAGTGGTTCCAACCGGCTGAGCCGCCAGTGTGAAGGGCAGGCTCAGCAACATGAGAATAGCAAGGAAATTACGGACTGGCATATTGTGGTTCCTGTGGGCGCCGGAATTTTACCATCAGTTGGTTATGGCCCGGCTGGAAAAAGAAGGATTTTACCGGGGATTGCCCATTCGTGCATTGCCGGAGTCACGTTCGACTTTTTTAGTACCGCGCGTTGAACCAGATACCCAGGTTGCGCCCCGGCGCGTCGATACCGGAGCCGTGCTCGCGATAGTTCTTGTCCGCCAGGTTTTCCAGTCGCAGGCCCAATTCCAGGCGCTGACTGGCTTGCCAGCTCAGCAACAGGTTGAATGTGGCCCAGCCGGAAGTGCCTGCGGGATTGATTCGCGGGTCGCTGACATCACGCGGGCTCAAACGGTCCTGTTCGCCGGCAAAATCTACGTAGGGCTCCAGGCGTAAGCCGTGGCCGGGGTTGAAGGTAAAGCCAAGGCGGCCATTCAGTGGGGGGATGCGGTCAGCAGGCGCTGTCACATTATCAATGATGTTTTCCTCGCCGCGGGTGTAGTTAATGACGGCGTATAGTTCCGCCTCGTCATTGAACAGGTATCTAAGCCCGGATTCGATGCCCCAGAGTTGCACTTTGTTCAGGTTGTCACTGCGCACGATGAAACGTCCGTCCGCTGTCAGATCCCCGGTAAACCTCGAGCTGATTTTGTCCCTGTAATCGGAATAAAAAAGGAACAGTTCGGCTTCCCAGCGGCTGCCGCCCGATTTAATGCCGAGGTCATAACTCCAGACGGACTCCGGTTTAAGGTCCGCGTTGGGAATGTTGAAGCGATTGCCGGGGCGGGAACCGAGGGTGCCGAGATCGAATATGTTGGGCGGCCGGAATCCACGGCCGATGTTGCTTACCAGGTGCAGGCCTGGTTTGACTTCATAATTGAAGTGGATGTCACCGGTGAGATCATCCGGCTTGAGCCGCACGGCTGGCACTTCTGCCATGGCTGGCAGGAAAATTTCAAACCAGCTATAACGCAGGCCCCCGCTTATGGTCAGCGCTTCCCAGTGCCATTCATTGGCGGCGTACAGGGCGGCGCTGTCCATCGTCGACTGATCGGGGAAGCGGCCACGGGACGGTTTCGTCATGCCGGTGCTGGAATCCGTGCGGATTCGGCTGCTGGAGATTTCGTCCGTGTAGTACTCGAAACCCCAGACCAGTTCACAATGAGTGGATTGTTGACCGGGCAGGGCGCAGCCCCAGGGTGAATTGAACTGGAGGGTCAGGCCATCCAGCGTACTCTCGTTGAATTCCTGCACAATCTCCGGATTGTTGTAGTCCTGGGTCAGGCGATCGTCCGTGATGACCTGGCGCGCCAGGTGCGCCTCGAAGCGGCTGAACCAGTTGGAGTCGCTTTCCAACCGGTAACGTGCATGGAGAAAATTCCGCCGGTTGGGTTTGAATTCATACTGCTCCGAGCTGGGGTGGTCCTGGCCGAAGCCGGGCACGAGTTCATCAACACGGGGGTGGAGGGTTGTTCCAGGTACTGGGCGGACAGCATGATTTCCGAGCTTGTGCCCAGCGCCTGCCGCCATTTGACGTCGGCGGCCCTGACCTTGTATGCGCTGGGTTTACCTTGCCGCCGCCACCCACCTTGCGATCGGAGTGATCCTGGTAGGTCAGGCCGCCCGAAAGCGCTGAACCGTCCCTGCCGGTGGCTGCCTCGGCCCGTGCGACGAAGCTGCTGTCCACGCTGTTGAACGATCCGTAGATCCGGCCTTCGCCTTGCCAATCCGAACCGGAAAAGTCAGGTTCAGTACTCAGGACCTGGACGACTCCGCCCATCGCATCCGCCCCGTACAGGGAAGGCGCAGAACCGCGCACAATCTCCATCTTGTCTGTCATGTAGGCATCCACCAGGCCAAGGTACTGGTTCGGGGCGTTACGGAAAAAAGCGTTGTTCAGGCGCATACCGTCGACCAGGTGCAATACTTGCGAGCCTTTCAGGCCCCGGATGATGGGGTATGCCCTGACCGGGTGTTGTCTGCTGGAAAAAAGCACCGGGTACGCCGCGCAGCATTTCGGCCAGCAATTCCGGTGCTTTACGATTGATCGCCTCGGTATCGATGACGGTTACGGCCTCGGAAACAGCGTAGATTGATTGCTCGCTACGTGTCGCAGTCACCTGCACAGTTTCGAGCACCCGCACTTCCTCAGCAGCTGATTTCACTTCCTCATCCCGTAAATCCACCGGCAATGAGCGTGGATGAGAAGCAAGCTGCAGCCAAAATCAAAGGGGGGAGAAAACTCCCCCCGGGATTCACCCGCATCAGGTACTCGTACTCCATCAAGGCGCCTCTGAACCCGCGATTATCAGCTTGAAGGAGTACTAGTTCCTTCCCGGCACGCCACGTCCGGGTGTCCAGGGAACACCGGCTTCGTCGAGCTGTCTGCGCAGAGGCCGGCAACTCGGTATCGTGGATCTCCTGCAGCCTGGCTTTTACTGCGCTGAAATCCGACTCCGCGATTTCCAGTGAACGGATATGGGTTGGCGTCGGGCCGTAGCTGGAACGGAAAGTGCCCCATCATGACTGCACTGAGACGCTGGCTGATCGAGACCGGGCCGGGATCACCGTACAGGTCACGCGCAACGTTGCCGTTGATGCGGTCCTGCATACCCATTAATTCCAGTTCGAGAGCCCGGACGCTGTCGCGCAGGCTTATTGCTGCGTCGGAACGCAGCAGGGTTTGTTTGATGGCTCCGGTTTCGGTCAAGCTGCTTTTGATTGCACTCGCTGCGCCTTGCACCTGGCGGTTCAGGTCATCCAGTTCCCGTGTGAAAGCGACCACCTGTTCGGGTGAGGCGCCTTTCAGGCCGGGTTCACGCATCTGAATCACTTCAAACGTCTGTGTATCGCCCAGCGCGGTCAGTTGACCGTTTACGCGCTTGGCCAGGCTGACATTGTAAGTGCCGGGTGCTGCGAGCGGACCGGGGATGTCAATGTAGGATTCGCCCATGGTCCTCCGCTGTCCAGGGAGAGGACAAGGGGTATCTCAGGTCCCATGCCACCGATGGAAACCGGCTTCGCCCCGGGCCTTCAAGCCGCCGTACGATGTTTCCATCGCCGTCGGTCACGGTCATGACGATCGCAGGGGCTTCTTCAGTTTCTTCCGCCCGGATTGCTGTCCCAGCCGGGGTAGGGCGTATCTGCGCCATCGGCTTCCAGTTTTTTCTCGCGTTCACGGCGTTGTTCCTGCAGGGATTGCAGGTCTTCCTTGAGGTAGTAAGTGAACACAGCACCGAAGGGCGGGTTGGGTGCGACGAAGTATGCATCGCCCTGGCTGCTTTGCCGTTTTCCTTGAAGCTGCCCAACGGCAGGGCGGGGAGGTACCACAATGGCATCGCGGACCGGGAAAAGAGTGGCTTCGCGCTGGAGTTGCTCCGCGGTCACCGTGCGCAAGGGGGTGTAGTCATCCAGGATCCAGAAACTTCGGCCAAAAGTGGCGCCAACCAGGTCGTTTTCCCGCTTCTGAATGACCAGGTCACGGAAGGGAATGGTGGGGGCGGCGCCGGCAAGTTTGGTCCACTTGGCGCCGCCGTCTATGCTGAAAAACACGCCGAATTCCGTGCCCAGGAACAGCAGTTTTGGATTGACGTGGTCCTGCACAATGCGCCACGCAATATGACGTTCCGGCAGATTCTCCGCAAGGCTGGTCCAGCTGCGGCCGCGGTCGGTACTCTTCAACACGTAAGGTGAAAAATCACCCGATTTGTGGTCATCGACCACCACGTAGACCGTGTCTGCATCATGCAGGTCGGCCTTGATGTCGTTGACGAAGAACGCGTCGGTTACATTTGGCAGTCGTTCGATGCTGAACCAGTTCGCGCCACCGTCTTCGCTGACGTGGATGCGGCCGTCATCGGTGCCAGCATACAGAAGGCCTTCGACCAGTGGCGACTCCGATAACGACGTTATGGTGCCGAAATTGGACATGGCCCACAGGTCCCAGGCCGCATCGATACTCCAGGCCCGGCCCATCATCGGCTGTTTGAGCCGGTCAATGCCGTGGGACAGGTCACCGCTGATTGCGGTCCAACTGTCGCCACGGTCATCCGAGCGCCAGACCCGCTGGCTGGCGAAAGTAAAGCCTGGCGGGGTCGTGCGGGCTGATCAGGATGGGTGAGTCCCAGTTGAAGCGCTCGTTTTCCTCGTCAGCATCCGGCTGGGGCTGGATGTAGATCTGCTCCCCGGTCTTGCGGTCAAAGCGGAACAGGTTGCCTATCTGTGACTCTGAATAAATAATGTCGGGGTTGGTCGGGTCCACCGCAGGCTGGTGCCCGTCGCCGAACAACGTGATAAACCAGTCGCTGTTGCGGATGCCATTTTTGTTGGTCGTACGTGAAGGCCCGCCCTGGGTGTTGTTGTCCTGGGTGCCTCCGTAGAGGTTGTAAAAGGGCGTGTCGTAATCTACTGCGACCTTGTAAAACTGGGTGACGGGCAGGTTGGCCGTGAAGCGAAAGGTTTTGCCCAGGTCGAATGATTCATACAAGCCGCCATCGGTGCCGTACATCAGGTAATCCGGGATCGTCCGGATCGAATGCCATGGCGTGATGGTCGCCGTGTTTTGCGCCATGGGCTTGAGCTACGAAGGTCTTGCCGCCGTCCTCGGAAATATGCAGCGTAGCGTCCATCTGGTAAATTCGGTCCAGCTTGTGCGGGACTGGCGAAGATTTCCTGGTAATAATGTGGTCCCGTTGCGCCCGAAACGTGATCACTGCGCTTTTCCCAGGTTTCACCGCCGTCGGTAGAGCGCCAGAAGCCCCCTTTACGTCCCCCCGAGTTCAATGGTGGCGTACACAAGCTCCGGATTGATAGGGTGATATCGCCAGGCCGATCTTGCCCTTGTCTTCATCGGGCAGGCCCGGTGGTCAGTTCACGCCAGTTCCGGCCACCGTCGTTGGATTTGAAAATGCCCGATTCCGGTCCACCATTCATCAGCGCAGCAACATTACGGTAGCGCTGGTGTTTGACTGCAAACAGCACGTCAGGGTTACGCGGGTCCAGGTGAATTTCGTTTACCCCGGTATAACTACCGCCGGACAGGATCAGTTCCCAGTTTTCGCCGCCATCGGTGGTCTTGAACAGGCCCCGGTCGCCACCTGCGGACCACAAAGGGCCCTGGGAAGCCACGTACACGACATTCGAGTCGCGCGGGTCAATCGCTATCATGCCGATGTGTTCGGATTTTTTCAGCCCCATATTATTCCAGGTCGCACCGCCGTCGAGCGACTTGTAAACTCCCATCGCCATAGCCGACGTGGCGGCCCCCGACGTTTTCACCCGTGCCAACCCAGATCACGCTGTGCTTATTCGGGTCGATGGTAATGCTGCCGATGGAATAAGAACCCTGGCCGTCAAAGATGGATTCCCAGGTTGTTCCGCGATTGGTGGTTTTCCAGACACCGCCACTGCCCACGGCGATATACCAGGTGCTGCGCCTGCCCGGGATCAATCGCAATATCGGCAATCCGGCCGGACATCAACGCCGGGCCGATGCCGCGCCATTCCAGGCCTTTGAAAGTGGTCTCATTGAGGCCTGGTTTTATGTCTTTTTCTTCCTCAGCTGCAAGTGATGAAGCAAGGATAAAAAGGCTACAGGCCGCCAGCAGGGCATGCTTCAGCTTTATCATGGTGGTCTCCGGTAGTTTATTTTCCAGCTTGCGATGGGCGCAACCGGGAAAGGCTTAAATTTACATGGTAATAGAACCCGCAATTATGCCACGTTATAATGCTCCTTGGCAGATTCAGGATATGGACCACAATATGGCGCGCAAACCGCAGTCAAATGTACATTCGATCAAGGCGCATGAAGTAATCGAGCGCAACCCGGGCATGGCTTTCGAACCGGACTTGTTCGGCCGGATCCGGATCAACCGCAGCGCGGTGGAACGCCGGGCCGCCACCATCGGGACACGCCGGTCGGTCAAGAAAGACTACCAGGCCGCCTGGTTACTGAAAGCCTTGACCTGCATTGACCTGACCACACTGGCGGGCGATGACACGCCGGGCAAAGTCAGGCGTTTGTGCCAGAAGGCCAAACGGCCGGTGCGACGGGACATACTCGAAGGCCTGGGTGTGGGCGGACTCAACATTACAACGGCTGCCGTGTGCGTCTATCACAACTTGATCGAAACCGCTGTGCGGGAACTGGAGGGCAGCGGTATCCCGGTGGCCGCAGTTTCCACCGGTTTTCCGGCCGGGCAGATACCTCTGCCGCTGAAACTGGCCCAGGTACGTGAGTCAGTTGCAGCCGGCGCTTCTGAAATCGACATTGTGACCAGCCGGGCCCTGGTGCTTACCGGCGACTGGCAAAGCCTGTATGACGAAGTCAAAGCCTATCGTGAAGCCTGCGGCGATGCCCATCTTAAAACCATCCTGGCCACCGGCGAACTGGCGACACTGGGCAATGTGGCCAAGGCCAGTTGGGTGTGCATGATGGCCGGGGCGGATTTCATCAAGACCAGCACAGGCAAAGAGTCGGTCAATGCCACCCTGCCGTATAGCCTGGTTATGGTTCGCGCCATCAGGGACTACCAGGAATTGACCGGTTACAAAATCGGCTACAAACCAGCCGGTGGAATCAGTAAGTCGAAAGAAGCAATAAACTACCTTATTTTAATGAAAGAAGAACTTGGAAAACAGTGGCTTACGCCATCTTTATTCCGTTTTGGTGCAAGTAGTCTCCTGGGTGATATCGAGCGCCAATTGGAACACCATCTGACCGGGAGTTACTCAGCGCAACACAGGCATCCAGTCAGCTGATTTGGGAGGGAATCCAACATGTCAGTAAAAGCAATATTTGAATCCATGGAATACGGCCCGGCGCCGGAAAGCCCGGACCAGGCACAGCAGTGGTTGCAGGACCGGGATAATACTTTGCTGCACTTTATCCGTGGCAAGTGGGTGGAACCCGAGTCCGGTGAGTTTTTCGATACGGTCAATCCCGCCAGCGGCGAGAGGCTGGCAAAGGTGGCCGATGGCAATGATGCAGATGTGAATCGCGCCGTTGCGGCCGCGGCCGACGCTTTGGAGGGCTGGGTGGCGATGGGTGGCCACGGCAGGGCCCGTTACCTTTACGCCATGGCGCGCCACATCCAGAAAAGCAGCCGCATGTTCTCGGTGCTCGAGAGCATGGATAACGGCAAGCCCATCCGCGAATCACGCGATATAGACATCCCACTGGCCGCACGACATTTTTATTACCATGCCGGCTGGGCCCAGGTCATGCACGAGCAGATGCCCGGTTACCGTCCCATAGGCGTGGTCGGTCAGATCATTCCCTGGAACTTCCCAATGTTGATGCTGGCCTGGAAAGTGGCACCGGCTTTGGCGATGGGTAATACCGTGGTATTGAAGCCGGCAGAATTCACATCCTCAACCGCGGTGCTGTTTGCTGAAATGTGCAGCGAGGTCGGCTTGCCGCCCGGCGTGTTCAACCTGGTGCTGGGCGATCACAAGGCAGGCGAGGCGCTGACCAACCACAAGGAAGTTGGCAAGTTGGCGTTTACCGGTTCCACCGAGGTGGGAAGAATTCTGCGCAAAGCGACAGCCGGTACCGGCAAAAAATTGACCCTGGAACTGGGTGGCAAGTCGCCTTATATCGTTTTTGAAGATTCGGATCTCGATAGTGTAGTCGAAGGTTTGGTGGACGCGATCTGGTTCAACCAGGGCCAGGTCTGCTGCGCCGGTTCACGCTTGCTGGTACAGGAATCGATCGCTGACCGCCTGCATGAAAAGCTGAAGAAACGCATGTCCAAACTGGTTTTGGGGGACTCGCTGGACAAGGGTATCGATATGGGCCCGCTGATTGACCGGACTCAGCTCGAAAGAGTCAGCAGCCTGGTCGATTTGGGGGTGGAAGAGGGTGCTGAAAAATGGCAGCCACAGTGCGAATTACCTGGTGAAGGATGTTATTTCCCACCAACGCTGCTGACTGACGTACAACCATCGGCTACGCTGGCGCAGGAGGAAATATTCGGACCCGTGCTGGTTTCGATGACATTCCGGACACCGGCTGAAGCCGTTTTGCTGGCCAACAACAGCCGCTACGGCCTGGCCGCCAGTGTCTGGACCGAGAACATCAACCTGGCCCTGGACGTGGCGCCCAAACTCAAGGCCGGTTCTGTCTGGATCAATTGCACCAATATGTTCGACGCAGCAGCCGGCTTTGGCGGCTACCGCGAATCCGGGTTCGGCCGCGAGGGAGGCAAGGAAGGCCTGTACGAGTACGTGAAGCCGTTCTGGGAATCCAGGCTCAGCAAAGACCCCTGTACAGCGGATGCCACGCTTCGTACCGGTCGAGGAAATAGACCGGCACGATGCACCCGTAATTGACAGAACCCCCAAGCTGTATATTGGGGGCAGGCAGGTCCGGCCCGACGGTGGTTACAGCCAGGCGGCTTACGATGCTACCGGAAAAGTGATCGCAGAGATTCCCGACCGGCAATCGGAAAGATATCCGGAATGCGGTTGAAGCAGCGCGGGCGGCTACCGGCTGGAGTGTCACGACCGCGCACAATCGAGCCCAGGTTATTTACTATATCGCTGAAAACCTAAGTGCCCGGAGCGATGAGTTTGTGCAGAGGATTTCACAGCTGAGCGGCAAAGACGAAGCCGCGGCCGAGGCCGAGCTGGATCTGTGCATCCGGCGCATCTATACCTATGCAGCCATGGCAGATAAATACGACAGCCAGGTTCATGCCACCCCCTACCGTAACGTTACCCTGGCCATGAAAGAACCGCTGGGTGTAATCGGCATCGTCGCCCCGGAAGAAGCCGGCCTGCTCGGTTTTGTTTCCACGGTGATGCCGGCCATCGCGATGGGCAACCGCGTGGTGGTTGTGCCTTCGATGCATTACGCGTTGCTGGCCACAGATTTTTACCAGGTCCTCGATACTTCGGATCTGCCCGGTGGTGTGATCAATATCATCAGCGGCGACCAGGAAGTGCTGGCTGAAGTGTTGGCGAAGCACTATGACATCGAAGGCATGTGGTACTGGGGCAGCCGCCAGGGCAGCCGGATGGTCGAGGAAGAAGCGGCCGCCACCATGAAACGAACCTGGGTCAATTACGGCCTGTACCATGACTGGGAAGACGACGAGCAAGGGCAGGGTGAATCCTTCCTGCGCAAAGCGACCGAGATAAAAAACATCTGGATCCCTTACGGTGAGTAAGAGCCTGCTTGCGGGCAAACTGTAAGCGTCCTTGGGCGCGACCAGCTTTTCGGTTGTCAGCGACCTCTTACAGCATTGTCGAAATATTCTGGCTTATTTGACGGTCTGATCTTCATGAATTCGTTATAATTGAGCCGGTATTTTTCCACTGCAGCTAGGACATGAATCCACCATTGCGAACATTGTTTTTTAATGCCTGCCTGTTGGCTGCATCAACCCTGGTTATTACAGGCTGTGCATCCATGATGGCGACCGCGGGCAGTGGCCTGGCGGGAAATTTGAGTACAGCGATCCTGAACCAGGATGATCCTGAGTTGGTTCGTGACGGCGCGCCGGCTTACTTGTTGATGCTGGACAGTTTTGTTGAAAGTTCACCGGACAATGAGGCCGCACTCAGTGCAGCATCCAACCTTTATGCAGCATACGGCGTGGTATTCGTTGACGACCCCAACCGGGCACGCAAACTGACGTTGAGGGCGCGTTCTTATGGGCAACGGACCCTGTGCGTGGCAGACAGGCGCGCCTGCGGGATTTGGGAACTTGGCTACGAGGATTTTGTCGTTGCTCTGGAGGTGCTGAATAAAAGAGATGTGGCGGCTCTTTATACCTTCGGGGTGAGCTGGATTGCCTATATCCAGGCACACAGCGATGACTGGGCGGCGCTGGCCAAATTACCCCAGGTGCAGGCTACCATGATGCGCGTGCAGGAAATCGATCCGCGATACGAGCAGTCCAATGTGGAACATTTCCTGGCGCTGCTGGATACCATTCGTCCACCCTGCGCTGGGGGGCGATTTTGAGGCTGGTTTGCCCATTATGAGCGCGCCATGTCGCTTTCCGGCGGGAAGGGATCTGAGCATCAAGGTTGATTGTGCGAGATACTACGCCCGTACGCTGTATGACAGGGAACTCCATGACCGGTTATTGAACGAAGTATTGACGGCCGATCCGGTGCACGAGGGGTTCACCTTGTTTAATACGCTGGCGCAAGAGGAAGCACAAGAACTGCTCGACAGCGCAGATGACTATTTTTAAGTTGTAAGAGCCCGCTTGCGGGCGAATGGCAAACGATCCATTGACCTTCAGGTGGGATGATGCGGTCGGCCGCAAGCGACCTCTTACATGTAGGAGCGTCCTTGGGCGCGAAATGTGCTTGTCAATCGGGAGCAAGTTGGTGTCGAAGCGGTCGGCCGCGAGCGACCTCTTACATGTAGGAGCGTCCTTGGGCGCGATCGGCCCTTCGGCCGCAAGCGACCTCTTACAAGTGAATACAGGATTGAAAGGGAAAAATGATCATTAAAACTATTACCAGAATTTTGCCCGTGTTGATCATGCTGTCATGGGCGGCACAGGCATTTCCGCAAACTCTCAAGATTGCGACCATCGCACCCGAAGGTTCATCCTGGATGAAAGACATGCGAGCCGGCGCCAAAGCGGTTACCGAACATACCGATGGTCGCGTAAAGTTCAAATTCTATGGAGGCGGTATACAGGGTAACGATAGACAGGTGCGGCGCAAGATGCGCACCGGCCAGTTGAACGGTGGGGCATTCAGTTCCGGGGGCTTGAATGGCTTCCAGAAGGATGCGGACATGTTTTCACTGCCCATGATGTTCAATACGATCGAAGAAGCGCGGTATGTGCGTAATCACATGGAGCCGGAACTAAGGCAGAGGCTGGAAGATGCCGGGTATGTGAATTTTGGCTTCGCCACCGCAGGTTTCGGCTACATGATGTCCAACAAACCAATGAGCACACTGGCCGACCTCAAGGGCCAAAAAGTATGGACGCCTGAAGGCGATCCGGTCGGCTACGCAGCACGGAGAGCTCTGGGTGTCGCTCCGGTGACCATGCCGATCACGGATGTGATGACCGGCTTGCAAAC
>PVMK01175959.1_pt1 | contig 14292 bp, 11 predicted proteins | sample 1853481 | NCBI WGS metagenome assembly PVMK01 (sample SAMN08533507, study PRJNA380276) | Marine sediment metagenome, whole genome shotgun sequencing project. | reverse complement strand
CGGACGCTATACACCGCTACAGGTATATGGTCCTTCGGGGTCATCGCCCGAGCTGGGTACTAAAGTACATGTTGACCATATACGCGAAGCCTGGGCCTGGGACGTCACATCAAGGGCGGGCACCCTGCCCGATGCAGGCGGTAAAATTGTCCCTCACGAATTCGATTATTCCAAAACAGCCGTCATTTATGACAAAAACGGCGTTAAGATAACAACATTTCCCGCAATTCACATCCGTGACGGGTCTGTCAGCTTCCGTTTGGACTGGAACGGGCTGAGTTTTGTATTCGGAGGCGACAGTGTCCCAAACAAATGGTTTCTGGAAGAAGCCAAAGGCGCCGATATAGTAGTACATGAGTGCTTCTTTACGCCCGAGCAGTGGATTCGAATTTCCGGATTCCCATATAAACAAGCATACTGGGTCACATCTGTGATCCACACGCCCCCGGAGGGGTTCGGGAAGCTGATGTCTATGGTAAAGCCCCGCATGGCGGTAGCGTATCATTACTGGAATCACCGCGATATCGAGCTTGAGATTTACGAAGGTGTCCGCAAGACATATGACGGTCCATTGACCATGGCTGATGACTTAACCGTAATAAACCTTACTCCTGATCATATAGAGGTACGGGAAGTCACATTCAACGAGGAATCCTGGCCTCAAGGGACGAGCAAGCAATGGGATACAGCTCCCCGCAGCGATCCGGCCACGGGTCTAATGTCAGAGTGGCTCAAGAAAGGTGAGCTGAAAGGGCTGAATCCTCCACCTAAGCAGCCAATTGATTAATTTTTTCATTAGATCAATTACTTAGGCAAGTTTTATATTTAGGGTATAAAGGTTTAGCGCCCTAAGATGTACGAGGAGTTGAAGAAAGAGCAGTAAGAGTAGGCTGTAGAACATAATGAAAGCGGGGGTGTGTTATGAAAAATTTAAAACAACGTAGCATTTTGATATTTTTGTTTATATTTGCTATTGGCATTGGTGCGGGGATATATTTTCAGGATTATCTGACCGAGAGCCTGATTACCTATGAGGCCGCAGCGCAGACGGAACCTTCAAAGACGACTTACCCTCCCGGTAGACAGCCTGTCGCGATAAAGGACGGTAAGTATCCAGACAGCTATTTCCCGAATACGGAACTGCTGGGTCCCGATGAAATGCGCATCACTGCGCTTGGTACCGGAATGCCTAACGTAACCAGGAACCAGGCGTCAATATCGTTACTGGTGGAGCTGGGCAACGGCGACAAGTTCCTCTTCGACCTCGGCGGAGGGTCCTTTACTAACCTTATGGCATTGCAGCCGGATTTTCAAAAGGTCGATAAAGTGTTCGCGAGTCACCTGCACACCGACCACGTCGGTGACTTTCCCTTGCTACTGGTGGGCGGCTGGCTTAGCGGCCGCTATACGCCCCTGCATATTTACGGACCTACCGGGGCCACTCCCGAACTGGGAACACAGGCTTTTGCCGATGCCCAGATAAAGGCATGGGCCTGGGATGTCAAAGGCCGCTCTGGCGCACTGCCCGATGCCGGCGGTAAAGTTGAAGTGCACGAGTTTGACTATAAGGCTAAAAACCAGGTTATTTACGATCAAAACGGCGTCGTCATCCGTTCCTGGCCGGCAATTCACGTCTTGGACGGCGCTGTAAGCTACAGCCTGGAATGGAACGGCCTTAAGTTCATTTTCGGCGGGGATACCTACCCAAATAAGTGGTACATAGAATATGCAAAAGACGCCGACGTTGCAACACACGAGCTGTTTGCTCCTCCTGAGGTGCTGGCTAAGCAGTTCGGATGGGATATGAGGCAGGCGACATGGGTCGCGACAAGGATACATACGGGACCGCAGGCCTTCGGCAAAGTAATGTCGGCGGTCAAGCCGCGACTGGCCGTGGGCTACCATTCCACGATTACGCCTACCACCGTCATAGACATTAACGACGGCGTTCGTGAGACGTATGACGGGCCGCTTGCAATAGCACAGGATCTGATGGTCATTAATGTTACCAAGGACCAGATAGTAGTCCGTGAAGCATCTGTTGATGACAATGCCTATCCACCAGGCACGAGCAAGGATTATAAGGATGCAAAGCGGAGCGGTGAAGCCAAGGTGTCAGAAGACATCGAGGCCGGGAAATGGAAGGGCTATAAGCCGCCTCCTATGCCGGAGAAATGAGGACCAAATCTCAGTGAAGGTTTAGTATCTTCGGGAGGTTGAACAATTGTTTGTCATTTCGAACTAATGTGGGATAAAAGAATTGTATGAAAATATAAATAAATAGTACGGGACGGATGTGAAACCGCCTACAGGTTAGAAAGACAAATAAGTTATTAATCCTAAATTAATAAACGGCCCTTTTTAATGGGTGAAGTTTGCAGACAGTAATGTAGTGAGCACCTATTGACAGGCCTATTTTGTTACTGGCTTCTCAAAATGTCTACTGGACCAGCCAGAGAGGTTACGGTTAAATCTATCACTATGCTCAGCAAAATGATTATAGTCCTGTTACCTGCCGTCTTAGTATGCCTCTTTATATCTGCGTCTCTATCGGGATTGGTCTTAAAATCTTTTGCCCAGGGGTCTCAACAAAACGGGGCGTCAATCCCGGCATTATCGTCATCTAAGCTGACAAGAAAGGTGGTAATCGAGAAAGTGGGCGAGAGACTCGCAAACCCTGTGGCCCCAATATGGAGTATTGGATTCCGGTATGATTTCACCTTCCTTACCGGGGAGCCGTCGGATAAGACCCGCAATAGTTATACATTAAATGTTCAGCCTGTGATTCCAATCCCGGTAAGGGATAAGTGGTTCTTAATTGTTCGCTCTGTATTGCCGTTTATAGTCAGCACTCCCGTAGCACAAGAAGGGGGAGGTTTTAAAGCAAGATCAGGGTTCGGGGATATGACCTTAATTACTGCGCTTACGCCCAAAAAAATCAGCGGTTTCAAATGGGCCCTCGGAACGACTTGGATTTTCCCCACAGCCAGCAAAGACAATCTTGGGAAGCAGAAGTGGCAGCTAGGCCCTACCGGATTTGCCGGATATTTTGGTAAAAAATGGGCAGTAGGTATTTTCCCCCAGCAATGGTGGTCAATTGGCGGTAAGGATAACAGGCCTGAGACTAGTCATGCGAACATCCAGTATTACCTTTGGCGCAATCTCCCGGATGGTTGGCAGGTGGGAACCGGGGCTCCAAACGTGTTAATTGACTGGAAGGCTGATGACGATGATAAAGTCACACTGCCTATCGGTCTTGGGGTAGCAAAGACAGTTAATTTAAAGAAAGTACCGTTTAGAATTCAGCTTGAAGGCAGCTACAGTATCGTGCAACCCGACACGCTCAGTTCGGAATGGAATATTCGTTTGGTAGTGACACCGTTTTTTCCGGGGCTGATAAAAAAATCCTTTTTTTAGTATTAAATATCGCTGAAAAACGAAATCCCCTTTGGAAAAAGGGACCGGCTCTTTTTGTTGTGTACTGTATCGACAGTAGTATATAGTAAGGACCCATTGACAGACGCACCGAATCTTGAGATGATAGTTTATACATAAGGTAGGTTAATTAGGTACTTCTAAAGAATTTTAAGAAAAAATGAAAATTAATTTATATTATTCAAGGATATTTCTATGTATATGCTGCGTATTTTTTCTTATGCTGTTCGCAGCAGACGCTGTTCTAGCAGAAGAAGTAAACGAGGGTTATTTATCTCAAGTTCGCCCCGGACCAAAGGATGAAAAAACCCCGGTGAATATAGGTATCGTTGTTATTGATATAGACACTATAGACGGCGCAAATCAATCTTTTGTAGCCAATTTCGCAGTATCCGCACAGTGGCAAGACCCTCGTATGGCAAAAGACACCGATTCAGTGCGTATTATTAATGTAGTGGATATATGGAGTCCGAACCTGCAAATATTAAATCAGCAAAAGCTATTCAAGACCTTTCCTGATAAAGTTGAGGTTTCGCCCGATGGGACAGTAACTTACCGCCAACGCTTTTGGGGGACCCTGTCCTACCCAATGAACTTAAAAGATTTTCCAACAGATCATCATTCCCTTCAGATCAGGATCGTATCAGTAGGTAGAGACTCTGAAGATATAAAATTCAGCATAGCGGACGATAGGACTGGTATGGCTGAGGTGCTAACAGTAACTGATTGGGAGGTGCTGGGGTGGGATGCATATACCTCGCCTATAAAAGTCGGGCCGAATTTGCCTGTATTAGATGGGGTGGTTTTCGAATTTGAAGCGAGCCGGCTTGTGAACTTTTATATTATTAAGGTACTGGTGCCGCTGGTCATGATAGTGTTTATGTCATTGATTGTACTTTTTATTGACCCGGTGCATGTGGGGCCCAAGTTCAGCATTGCAATTACTGCTATTCTTACGCTTATAGCATATCGTTTTCTACTTGGGAACCTCTTGCCTAAGATTTCCTATCTGACGCATATGGATTATTTCCTGTTCGGATCGATGTTTTTAGTGTTTGCTGTGCTTGTAGAAATTTCTATAGTTGCCAGGCTTATGGGTTTGAAGAAAGAGGCACCTGCTAAAGTATTGGACTATTGGTCCCGATGGGCATTTGTTATTTTATTTATCTTAATCGTAGTATTTTCATTTCTTGTATAACTAATGTTGCTTGTTCCATTAAACTATTAAATTTTTAAAATCTAATTCCATTTGCTCCCGGATTAGGCCTTTCCCAAAAATTTCGTATTTAATAATTATGGATATAGTATTCTTGGTGAGCATCATTGTCACAGGAGTCAACATAATAGAAAGGTTTGTTTCTAACAAACCTCTAAAAAATGGCAACGATTTAGCAGCTAAATAACTTGACCGAATTTTCGCATTCCTGCTTCCAATAACTTATAACGTGAGATTGATAAGCTCAGTGAATGAGCTTATCAATCTCTATAATATTTTGCTTTTTATTCTTATTTCTTCGGCTGGTTAACACTATCGGTAAATGCCGGATAAACATTAGTACCATGCTCTTTGTTGAATTTTTTAATCAACTCATTCGTAACTTGGGCTGCCGGTACATTAATGCTCTCTCTATCGAGATCACCGAATGGAAATTCTTTTGCTGAGTCAGGCAACTGTGGAATCAACTGACGCGGGGCCGGGAACACGTCATGATTCGGCACACCCATTCTCGTACGTACTCCGTTCTTGGTAACGTTCCACGTCATAAAATCAGTGGCAAGATCCAACGGTCCGGAATATGTTTCCCTAATAGCGGAGTGAACAGCCAGTGATGTATCAAAATCATTTTGGAAGTGATAACAAACCGCTCTAACCGGTTTTGTCATTTCCATCAATTTCCCGAAAGCCTGAGCCGCCGTGTGTCCCTGTGTTCCTACAAATACAGCTTCCTGAGGGGTAAATCCGTAGCGTGACATCATCATATCCGGCGGAATGAAACATTCATGTATGGCTAGATCAGCGTTTTTCGCGTACTTTGCGAACCATTTTGTAGGAAGAGAATCGCTTGAAAACGCGAACATCAGCCCATTCCATTCAAGTATGAAGCTAACAGCCTGCTCACCGTGAATAGCCGGCATGGTTTTAATCTTAACGCCGTTTTCGTCGTATATCACATTATTCACCGCAGTCCAGTCAAACTCATTAACCTCAAGCTTAAGACCTCTGGGATCTACCGCGGCTCCTCTGGTAGCTGCTTCCCATGCCCACATTTTCTGCATATGATCAGCCCATGCTTTTGTTCCCCAACCGGGCTTTATTCCACTAGGTCCCCATACGCGAACAGGCGTAAGGCGGTTATTAACAGGTCCTAAGAAATAAAATGCGGGGAAATCCCCGGCGTGATCCAAATGCAGATGACCTAGAAATACTTTGTTCAACTGGTCAAGCGGAATGCCAAGGGCCATAATCCTTTCAAAAGAACCCTCACCCATATCGAATATGAATTTATCACCGTTACCAAGCTCCACCACATAACACGCTGCCGCCTGCTTGAGACGCGGTTGAGGCATTCCGGTACCACACGCTATTACGCGCATCTCATCCGGTCCGAGCGTTTCCGTACCGGGATAATATACTTCATGTTGTGGGTAAGGTTTTGTCGATGACCATTTTTGAGGTCCTTTCTGTTCGGCAAGGGCCTCCTCACTATCTAATACCGATAAAGAACTATTGGTAAACTCAGTAATATTAATATTGCCCTTACCTATAACAAAACCTAACACAGTTAAAGCAACCGCAGCAAAAACAAATAAAATATATAATCTCATTTGATTCCTCCCAATGTATTTGTTTTTAATTTCGACTAAGTGATAATACTATAACTTAATTAAGCTATGGCTACATCAAAAAACGGCAATTATTAAGTTTGTTATAATAATTCCTCTCTACTTAAGGGATTGAAAATTTAGCACTTAGAACAGAAAAATATGTGAGACGGATTAATCTGGGATAGTTTATACTATTAATAGTATATACATACAAGCACTCACTATACTGATTTGCTTTGTATATATAATTCTACTCTTAGGCGGCTAAGAATTATTCTATACAAATTAAATATGCTAATGAGAATTGATAGATTAATACTATTAGTAGTTATAATTTCTTTCATATCGATTCCCCATAATTCCGAAGCCGACTGGATCAATTTCACGGGTGCGGAGCTTAGCTCTACAATAGCTGAAGTCTATGTTGAAGAAGATAAGATCATAGTCGTTCTCGAGATAGGGGATAGGGATAAGGAGGCGTTTGCGGATCTGATATCAGATCCGGGTGAAAGCGCAGATAAAGATGCACTGGCGCGTAGAAAACGTTTCTTTAAAGAGGGGTTTGTTATTTTAGCTGACGGAAAGCCTCTAAATGGAGATGCTAAGTTGGTAGAAGTGAGGGAAAGGGTTCAAAGACCCTCTAGGTACAATAAACCTCCTGGTGGGCAAAAGCCGAGTAAGTATGTAACCTACGTCGAGATTGAATATCCACTTACTAACAAACCCGAGACCTTAATAATCAACCCTCCTTTAGACGAAAAAGGATATACTAATGCTAGTATCGGATTCGTTGTTTATCATAAGTCTATCCCGGTAATTGACTTCCGTTTTTTGGCCCCCGGCGCAGAATTAAAACTAAACTGGAAAGACCCCTGGTACTCGAAATTCGATAATCCTAATCTAAAGAGGCATCACAACTCGTCACTGATGTCGTTCCTTTATGTAGAGCCATTTGAAGTCAGGCACGAAATACTGGTCAGGCTTAAAGATATGGAAAATTGGCTGGATCTGGGATTTAAGGACGATGATATGCTCGGCCCTGATCAAAAGAAGATTATAGAGACCGAACTGACTGAATTTTTCCTAGGTCACAACATTGTAGATATTGATGGAAAAATAGTTAAACCTATCATTGACAGGGTGCAATTCGTAAAACCTAATCTTACCGGAATACAGGTCTTAGAAAATTCACAGGAAGTCGAGTATCTTTCCGCTATTGTCGGAATCATCCTTGCATACCCGGTGGCCGGTATGCCTCAGCAGGTAACGGTGGATTGGGATATGTTCAGCGATAAGATTCAAAGAATTCCTGCTAATATGATAGACCCTGCCGGGCCTTTCCCGTACTACCTGTCCCCTGATGACAATGTACTTACATGGAACAACTATCTTAAGAATTTCAGCATGCCGGAGATTTCCGAATTAAATGTTCAGGACTCGATTAGAAACATAAACATACCTGTTGGAACCGCGGTTTCTCTTATCTTTTTCATCGCAATCGCCTGGCAGATAAGGGTCAGAAATAATAAAGGTGAGAAATCTAAGCTACCTTACATTCTATTGGTTATTACATTGGTTGCAGGCATTGTACTTTATCCGTTCTTGAGGGTATCGGTGACCGATCATCTACCGACCACAATAGTGATAAATAAGGAGCAATCGACATTTATTCTCCAAAACCTCCTCAAGAACGTGTACCGCTCATTTGATTTTAAGAATGAAGAGGATGTTTACGACAAGCTTGCCCTCAGCCTGGACGGTGATCTGCTGAGCGACATATATCTGCAGACCAGGAAGGGGATGGAGATTGAGAAGCAGGGCGGTGCGCGAGCGAGGGTTAAGGATGTAGAGATTATCGAAGCCACGAGCGAGTCTTTGCCTGATGAGCTGGGGTTGAAATTCCATAGTGTATGGAATGTTTCAGGCTCTGTTGAGCACTGGGGGCACAAGCATAATAGAGTAAACCAATACGAGGCGAAAATTACCGTAAAGCCTGTTGACGGCTCCTGGAAGATCACGAATATAGACCTAATTGAAGAGAAGCGTGTTCAGCCGATATGATAAAGATAAGAGAGCTGTACTTTGAGTATCCGAGGAGCGACTTTAAGTTTAGTATATCGAAGCTCGATATAAAAGAAGGGGCAAAAGTCGCTGTAATAGGGCCGAGCGGCTACGGGAAAACCACCTTTCTTAATCTTCTTTCCGGTATAAGCACTCCTGTTAAAGGTGAAATCGAGGTTGACAGCGAAGATATAGGCTCGCTTAGCGACTCAGAGCGCAGGAGTTTCCGTATCTCCAAGATCGGTTTCGTGTTTCAGAACTTTGAGCTGGTTGAGTACCTGACAATTCTCGATAATATCCTTCTTCCCTACCGTATAAACCCCTCACTCACTTTAACAAGTGAAGTAAGGTCGCGTGCACGGGAGTTGTCCGAGAAAATGGGGCTAAGCGACAAGCTCAAACGAAATGTCACAAAGCTCTCGCAGGGCGAGATGCAAAGGGTAGCCATATGTAGGGCGCTTTTGACTGAGCCCAGGCTTCTGCTCGCCGATGAGCCAACCGGAAACCTCGACCCCACAAATAAAGAACTCACGATTCAGACGCTTTTCGATTACGCGGAACGGCATGAAAGCACTCTCGTAACGGTCACACACGATCACAGCCTGCTCAGCGGATTCGATAGCGTTATAGATTTGAAGTCGTACGGTAACTGAAAATGCTACATAGCTTATACCTCGCATGGCGTTACATCCTTCACAATAAGATTAAGACCATCATAATGGTGGCATCGATCACTGTAATAATCTACCTCCCCATAGGGCTTAATATCCTTGTAAATCAGAGCGAAAAGCAATTGATGGAACGGGCATCATCGACTCCGTTAATTGTAGGAGCAAAGGGTAGTTCTCTCGATCTAGCTATAAACACTCTATATTTTGAACCCGCGGATTTCGATGAACTTACAATGCTCGCAGTTGATAAGATTTACGAGACCGAATTTGCGGTTCCAATTCCGATGTTTATAAAATTTAAGGCGCGCAGTTTCCCGATCATTGGAACCGATGTAGAGTACTTCGATTTCAGGGAACTTGAGATCGAAAGGGGCGAGAGCCTCGCCGTCTTGGGCGACTGCGTTATAGGCTTTGAAGTTTCGGAAGAGCTGGGCTTAAACCCCGGGGACACAATAATATCCTCCCCTGAAAACATGCTCGATATCGCTGGCGTTTATCCGCTAAAGATGAACATCGTAGGGGTGCTTAAGGAATCACACAGCCCGGATGACAGGGCCATATTCACGGACATGAAGACCACCTGGGTAATCGAAGGACTGGGGCACGGACACGAGGACCTGGCTAAATCTGAAGACAAGAGTGTGCTTCTCGGTGTGGAAGGGGGTAATTACATAGCGAATGCTAAACTTTTTCAATACAATAAAATCTCAGCAGACAATGTTGACGAATTCCACTTTCACGGCGAACAAGCGGGTTTCCCAGTTACAGCGGTAATTGTTGTCCCCCACAGTGATAAGGACGAGGCCCTTCTTATGGGAAGGTATATTTCGAAGGGCGAGACATCACAAATAGTAAAGCCAGACAAAGTGATAAAAAACCTGCTCGAGAGTATATTCAAGATTAAAGGGTTCCTTGACTCGATATTTTTCATTGTCGCTATTTCCACCATACTACTCCTAGGACTCGTGGTCCTGCTGTCTCTCCGACTGAGGAGTAGGGAGATTCAGACCATGTATAGGATAGGGTCGAGCAAATTTAAAATTGCGGAGCTTTTAGGATTTGAAATTGGAATCATATTCATAATAAGTTTAGTGTTTTCGACAATTCTAATAACTGCAACTATAAGATATGTAACTGAATTTATTAGAATTTTCATAGCATAGTCCATACAAAATTGAATAAGGTTGCTTCTGACATAATAGGATGTTTAATGAGTTGAAAATCGTAAATCCATTACAGAAATACTCAAATCTAAATTCGTTTTTATCAACTATTGCCCTGCCCCCCCCTATAATAGTATCATAATATAAGTTAGATTGTTGACAGGAAACCCTATAAACAGGAGGTTATCAGAATGGCCAGAAAGCGTTGCATTCTTCATCTATCCAACCTAAACCGAGCTTGACAAAAGGGGAGCAGTACAAAATCTAAATAAATCAATGAAGAGTCAATGTGATGATTAAATATATATCATTAAAGGAAAATATAACTTTCCTTTTAATACTTTCTATTTGTATGCTGGCTTCTTGTACAAATAGCACAACGACCTGTAATATCAAAGCATTCGATTTTTACCAACACGCCAAGTCTGCAGGGTGGGAATTTGGTTGTATAATTACACCTACTTTAATAGGTGCATCATCGACCTTTATACCAAAACCTACTGGGGAAATTGCTTGCGTCGGTAGCCTCGGTATTACACCTGTTCTTATAGATAGTAGAGTGGATTTACATTTTGATAAGCCTAGTTGGGCTAATCCTAATAACTTGCTTCAAAACGGCTGGTCGATTGGTGATTTTGAATCAAGGGTAGCTTTACTAGATAACACTGACTCTGTAGATGTCACTTATTTTCAAAGTGGTATGTCAATAGTGCTACAACGAACCTTTAAAGGTTTTATCTCAGGAAACTATCAAGTTGAAATATTAAGCTTGAATATTCACAAAAGAAATGGTGATTGCAGCACATGGTTTGATGAAGCTTTTAATCCAATAGAAAATTGAATTTTATAAATTGTAATTAGTGACCTACCCCTCTATAATAGGAATACAATTTAAGATAGATTCTTCAAAGAAAACCCTATAAACAGGAGGCCATCAGAATGGCGGGAAAGCGTTACATTCTTGATAATCCCAACTTAAACCGAGCTTGACAAAAGGGGGGCAGTACATATCTCGGTCCGAAGTCTTTACAAATTTATTGAGGTTAAGTGGTTTCTAAAATGAGATCCGATTGGTTCGATAGGATTAAAAAAGATATCGCTTCTATTTTTCTTTCACAGCCCTATGTAACCAGTGCTATTACTGCATCGGTTATAATTTTAGTTCTTCTTGTAGTTTTACGAGAAAATCCACCGGGACCGATTGAGAGTATAATTATTATTTCATGGACAGTTTTATGCATAAATTCTCTTCGAGCTTTTTCACAAATGGTTGGTCAGGCTATTGAAGAAAGACGATTATTAGAACCTCAAGAAAGGATTTCGTATTTGAAAGAGCTAACCTATATTGGTATTGAGCTTTTTCCTATAATTGTAGTATTTATAATTTCCTGGATTGGTATCATCGATATATACGCCGCATACAAAATCACAATAATTATTATTATGTCACTATTATTTTCTTATGGATTTATAGTACTTAGATATCGGAGTAAAAATGTAATATTATGCATACTCGGCGGTATTTTCTTTGTGTTAACAGCACTATCACTTGTTTTTATGAGAATGATTATTAATTGGTTCCGATATACCTTATAGTAATCCGCTAAATGCCGAGCTTTATATAATTTCTCGCAGCCTCAATCTCAATAGCAATGCCGAACGGTCTCACGGTAAAGACGAGCTGCAATTTGTCGGCTCCTGTCCCATAAAGAAAACTTAGATTAAATTAAGATTCTAAGGGAATGGAAAAATCCTATTACTATTATCGACCGCATATTATCCCAAATAGGGGAAGCCCGTTAAATCCGGACCACTTTTTTAATTTACCCCGGAATTAGGTACTAGAATTCGTAGGAATTACAACTCCGCTCTCGGTTGATTGGGCTCCCTTATATAGTGAGCAAAGGTTCGGTTAAGACTGACCTGCCCCTGCGCTTTTCTGTTTCAATCTCTCAAATCTTTCACTAACAGTTACGGCCCAAGTATCAACAGCGGCTTCAACGTCCCTGTACTTACTAAAGTCTGTTTTCAGTGTCTTGCCACCGGCTCTTACACCCATCGCTGCTGCGAGTCTTTCCCCCGTTTCGGCATCCAATGCTTCCGCTTCAAATGCCGCCTGTCCGACTGCCGTATGTTTCCCGGTTACAAATCTTTTCAACTCACTGAATGCCCGCGCAGGAGGATACACAGTTGTTACCGTATCTAGAAGAACATTTGAGCCTGAAACTTCCGTTAAGGCGAACCTAAATTGTATAACCCCAGGACCTGCTTCATCTACTATTTGATTGTTCTTTCCCAGCTCCCGTTCTAATGCTACCCGCATATAAGCAATAAGTTTATTCAGCTTTTCTACAGGCATATCAGCAAGTTTGGACCCCTCAAATACATAAATGGTGATAGTTTCTAACCATACCTTATCGTAGGAAGCGAAATCCACATTCTCGTTAATATATACAAGTGTTACCTTACCTTCAGGGTCTTCCTCAAGCATTGAAACATCTGAAATAAAACCTTTGGGTTCGGTTTTGCCCGTATCGTGAGTCTTGGCACAGCCAAGAGCAAACACAAATAATACAACCAATATGTATAAAGACATGAATATCCTGGAATTCATAATTACTACCTCCTTTTGTTATACGTTCATTTTGATTTATTAAAACCCAACAACAGTCTTAACTGATTAAAATGAATAATCCCATTCAAAATATTTATTGATTGCCAATAGCCTATATTCATATTTTATCACTTGCTAATACTTAGTTGCAAGTGCTTTTCTCCTTCTTCGAATTCAGGATTGCAGATATTAGCGTAATAATCATTGCCTCACACCGGGAACGTTATGCTTCCATTTGTTTGAAGAAGAGCCGATTTTATAGCCCAAATAATATAAATCGATCATCTCTAGACGATCGAATGCTTCTGTCGCGGTAAATTCAAAGTCCTCTGGAATTCCTACGTAATTAAATTCTAAACCTGCCCTTTTGGATAACATATAAATTCGCCTAAAGTCGTTTATAGCAGAAGCTTTTGTCATAGTGGACATGGAGCGCTCTGCGATATTCATAAGGTTCCTGTCGATTTGCTCGGCTATAGGCAAAATAGTTCCATTCCTTATGATAAATACTCTCCCTCTTTCCATGGGAATAGAACCATCCACAAATTCCTTTTTGATCTCCTCAATGTCCACTATGGCAAGGTGAAAAAAGACCTGAGTAATGACCCCTCCGTCTACATGCATCTCATCGTATTCAATCCCATCTGATTTAACCTCTATCATTACGGGCGGAAAAACGATCGGTATCGAAGAGGATGCAAGCATAATCTTTCGAAAAAGCTCGGGTGTTCTGGGATCGTCAATATTCGCGAGCGCGCCCATATTCCATATAACCAGTCTTTGAGCATCCAAGTTCGTCGTTCCTATATATAACCTCCTCCCGTCATTGTGGGCTTGAGCCACTTTATCCATAAACTCTTCATCTATGAAGGTCTCGAGTATTCCCATCAAAGGGGAAGGATCTAATAGAGAATCGTTCCACAGAGTCGATATTCCTCTTATTTTTGCAACGTCTTGCGTCGATATTCCGGTATACATTTTTTTTAACACTCCATCATATTCCTTTCCTACAAATGCCAGAGGAGCTATGAGCGCTCCAGTGCTGATTCCGGTAACCAATTTAAATTCAGGTCTCTTTCCCGAACTGCTCCAGCCGTTTAAAAATCCTGCGCTGAATGACCCATAGGCACCGCCGCCTGATAATAGTAATGCGCTATTTTCAATCCTTGAGCCCGGTTCTTTCCGTAATCTATCAAGTTCTTGTTTCGCCGATAACGCAAGGTCCTCCTGAAATCGAGCGTCCAGCTCTCCGCCGAATGTACGAATCCCTTTTGTATTAAGGACTTCAGCTTCCGAGAACCGATCTACCGGCAGCGGGTTTCTTTTCACGCTTGCGCATCCGGTAATAAGAAAAACCCCGCAAAAGACAATCGGAACCATAATTGTCATAATTGAATACTTTTTAGAATACATCTTAAGTCGGGAGTAGAGTTGAATATTCATAGTATATACGTATGCCGTTATTAACCGATTAAAATCTATATGTTAGTTTAAATCCGTAGTTCTCATAGTGGTTATCCGC
>PVMK01123586.1_pt1 | contig 14292 bp, 8 predicted proteins | sample 1853481 | NCBI WGS metagenome assembly PVMK01 (sample SAMN08533507, study PRJNA380276) | Marine sediment metagenome, whole genome shotgun sequencing project. | reverse complement strand
ATGGATCATAATCATCCTGTACATATCCAAGCCTTCTTGCCATGTCTTTTAGTAATTTCTTTTCCCAAACAGATTTTGGTAGTAAATCAGGTTCAGGGTACAGATGGCAGCCTCCACAATAAGCTTGTGCCAACTGCTTTGGGGTCAAATTATTACCTGACACCGGATATTGGGTCTTACTATTAGCGGTATCTGTAGGAGACGAACAGCTGAGTAAAATTAAAAGTGTAAAAAAGTAAAATCTCATTACAGGAACTTTGATTTAAAGAAATGTTCTCGCAGATTTCCCGGGGTATTCAGTGTTTGTTCTAATTAATTTTGGGTTAAGACATTACCGGTTGATTCGGTAGTCAATTGAAATATAGTCAGTGCATCACTATTGTTAGCAGCAAATATCAACGTTCCGTTTTTACTTTTCAATTGCTTGAGGTCTTTGGTATCGAAGGGAATGTAAATTCCGCTTTCCCGGTATGGAACGGGTTTAAAATTTCCCTGGCCATCACCATAGAGCAGATATCCATAGCCTGCATCATTCCTGGTGGTTTCAACTTCTGCGTTATACAAATTACCTGCCACCACGATATCCAGATGCTGATCATGATTGAAATCTCCGGCTACAATTCCATTGATACTGGAAAGTTGAACCTCATTAGGCAATTTCTGTACTGAAAAGCTTTCGTCCCCGTGATTTTCAATATAGCTGCTAGCAAATGTATGGGCTTGATAATGCAAAGAAGCGCTCAAATCTCCTTCAGAATATACCTCTTCAAGTGTCGCCTCAGCAAACGAATTGTAATCCTCAAACTTGATACTTATAGCGGGGATCTGTTGTGATGAACATTGCCTCCCCCTTAAGGGATACTGAGTGCCCGCGTTATAATAGCCCAGTACAATGTCCATGTTACCATTCTTATCGTAGTCATAGGCAAATACATCAAAGGACTCATCTATGGTTGCCTGGTATTTATAGTTCAAGCCGAGGTTACCGGCTACAAAATCAGTATCTCCATCATCGTCAAAATCTTCCGCCAGGATACTATACCACCAGCCAGTAGTTTTGGACAATCCGTACTCCTGCGTTTTATTTTTAAAGGTTCCATTGTGGTTTTTCAAGAAGGTCAGCGGCATCCACTCTCCCACCACTACTAAGTCCTTTTGTCCATCCTGATCAAAGTCAGTCCAGACACCATCTGTTACCATGCCAGCTTGCATTAAATCGGGAGCAATCACTTCTGTAACATCAATAAATTTTGGGATTCCATTCTGTAATCCATCGTTACGAAGGATATAACTTTTTGCAGGCTTGGGATATGACCGGGGTACCAGCCTGCCTCCTACAAATAAATCCATATCACCATCCCCATCATAATCTGCGGCTTTTACCCGGGATCCGCTTGAGTACATCTCTGGCAATGCATCATCGGACTTATCGAAGCTACCATCGCCTTGATTTAGATATAATCTATCCTGAAGTTCAGATGATCCTTCTAACTTTTCGTTACCACCACTAACCACATACAGGTCGAGATCTCCGTCCTGGTCCGCATCAAAGAGTAAGGCACCCATATCTTCATTTAAAGAATCTAAGTACCACGGATTATCGCCGTTGTTTTTTTGGAATGATCCATCTGGCTGTTGCAGAAATAGTTCGCCCAACGAACCACTGGCTCCACCGACATAGAAATCATCCAAACCATCACGGTTGACATCACCTACCGCCAAACCTGGGCCATTCCGGGAATAAATATGAGGAAGCAAAACTTCATACTGGAAATCGTTGTAAGTGTTTTCTTGATGATGATAGTCAATATTGAGCTTTGAAGTAACTTCTTTGAAGATTCTCGTACCCGGGCTCTTTTTGGGCAGATCGGACTGTGATGCATTTTGATAATCTATCTCCAAAACCTGATTAACATCAATATTATTTAAGAAATGGTGTTTTCCATCTGGCCAGGTCACTTCAATTTTTCCAATTGACTTTGCATCTCCTACTCCAAAATGAATCGTCGGCTCCACCGATGATTGAAAACCACGGGTAAGTGTATGGTGATGGTACTGAATCCCTTCAGCTGTATTCAGCAATATTCTTGTGCCCAAACCCTGCGGGTTTTTTTCCTGGCCACTCAATTGAATACGCAAATAATTTCCTAGTTGTTTATCGCTGGTATGGTTTTCAAACACTATTGCATGATGATCGATGTTATTTATTATCACTTCCAGATCCCCATCATTATCAAGATCCGCATAGGCAGCGCCGTTGGAAAACCCTTTAAAGCTCAATCCCCAGAGCTCGGTAACATTGGAAAAAGAAAGATCACCGTTGTTCCGAAAAGCATAGTTGTCAATTTCCTCGTGGGGGATGTTCTTACTTAGCTCGAGTAAATCGAAGCCTTGCTTTTCCTTTTCACTGGCTTTATCTATAGGCGCAAAATAATCTTTATTGTTAATGTCCTTGCGTGTGCCATTGGTTATGAATACGTCCTTCCATCCGTCATTATCCAGGTCGACAATCAGACCCGCCCAGCTCCAGTCAGTTGAGGAAACGCCGGCAATACGGGCAATATCACTAAAATGTGGATATCCCAAATCGGTTATCCCTTGATTCAATTGGACGTTATTTTGCATATACTGAAAATGCAGACCTAAATTAATCATCTCATAGAAAATAGATGGATTCATACTGGCCATATTGGCCTTGTTCCTTCGATTATCGGCCGGAGTCATGTCCATTTGCACCAGATCAGGAAGGCCATCGTTATTAAGGTCCCCGGCATCGATCCCCATTCCAAAATAGGCAGTATGCGCTGTAGTTTCTTTAGCTTGCTCGCTAAATGTTCCGTCGCCGTTGTTAAAGTAGAGATAATCCGGGGTGGCAAAATCATTGGACACATAGATATCTTCCCAACCATCCTGGTTAAAATCATCCACTACTACCCCCAGTGACAGCCCAAAATTTAATAAACCGGCTTCTTCAGTCACATCTTTGAAAGTACCGTCTCCCTGATTTTGATAGAAACTGTCGGATTTCCCCCTTTCCTTTTTGTCCATCATGAACCAGTAGCTGGCATTCCCAGTCTTGAAACTGGTATAGGGGTAATTGGCCACATACAGATCAAGATCCCCGTCCTTGTCGTAATCAAAAAAAGTTGCTTGAGTACTGTGCCCCTGGTCAGCAATTCCCGCCTGTTCGGCGCTTTCAATAAACGTAGGTGTTCCGGATTCATCGACACCTTGGTTTAAATAGAGCAAATTATTGGTAGTAGTCCACTTCCCGGAAACGCTTATATACATGTCCATCAAACCATCGTGATTTACATCTGCCATAGTAACACCGGTCACCCACCGGGTATCTCCTGCTACGCCGGCATGATCGGTAATATCCTTAAAAGTCAGATCTCCCTGATTAAGGTATAGCTTGTTTTCCACCTGATTACCGGTAAAATAAAGATCTTGCAATCCATCATTATTCACATCTCCAACGGACACACCCCCTCCCATATAGATATAAGGGTAAGTAAAGTAATTGACCACAGAATCTTCAATGAGATAATTAGTGAAATCTATACCACTCCGTTCCGGGCTGAGCCGGGTGAAAATTTGGGTGGCATCTTGCTGATCTGAAGTCGATTGAGTATTTTCTTTCTGGCAGGAAATAACACCTGCTACCATCAATATTAAAGAAATACCTAAATCCTTCCTCATAACCAAATTAAAAGATCAAACGGGTCATCCAACCGCACTTCTGTTTTCCAGACAATAAATTTAATAACAAGCATCCGAAGTAAGAAGGTACGCACTCACTTTCGACACTATATCTCGGGTAAAAAGAAAAGGCAATCGCGCTGTAAGCGCGACTGCCTTTTCACTAAACTGTAATTATTTACTAGTACCCTGGATTCTGAGTAAGTACATCACTCCCTTGAAGATCAATTTCATTCTGAGGAATAGGCAAATACTCGTTTTTACCAGCGGTAAAAGAAGCACCAACCAATTCAGGAATAAATTGAGTCTCATATGCGAGGTATGCATTAAGCGTCTCCGCAGCAATGCCCCATCGAACCAGGTCATACAGTCGATGACCTTCCATTCCCAACTCAAGCTTACGTTCCGTACGCAGGGCTTCCATAGGATCAGCAGGAATGCTGGTGTATTCACTAACAGCGTAATTTGCAGGTGAACCGGGGACGAATGAAGTTGCTGCCCTCGCTCTAACCTGATTGATCAAATCTATTCCGGCCTGATCATTGCCTAACATAATTTCAGCTTCAGCAGCCATTAATATCAAATCAGCATATCTGATGATATTATAGTTTACTGCAACATAGCCCGGGGTCCATGATGACACATCAACTTCAACTCCCTCTCCACCGGCATAATAGCTAAACTTTATAGGCGAGTAAGGACCACCATTTGGTTGATTTCGAATCCAGTCAAATCCAGGATGAGGACCCCAATTCAAATAGGGAATATCCCTGCGACCGACTGTATGGTCTAAACGAGGATCTACAGGATTAGGATCAACAGTAAAAGGATCAGCACTTTGCAAACCAAGGTCCGAGGCTACTACATTTGCAGGGTCATTCCATGTACCGTCAGGCAATGGTAATCCTCCCACCGTTCTATAGCTATTGACCAATTCCTGACTTGGTTGATCAAATCCGCAACAACCTCCAGGTCTGGCAGGACCAGTTGAACCGTGAGGAAAATTTAGTACCATGCCTGGATTGGCATTGTCAGTATTTCCGGTACCAGCCGCAGCCTGAGCGGCGAAAACTGACTCACTGCTGTTATCCATAGGTGATCTAAAAGCATCGGCAAAATATGGTAGCAGTGCATAATTATCACCACTTGCGGTTACTCCCTGCCCATTGATGATCAGATCAAATTGCCCTTTCGCAGCTCCCCAGTCCGACTGGTACAAATGTGTTTTACCCAGATAAGCCCTGGCAGCGCTAATATTGGCACGACCTGCATCCTTCGCAGTTTCAGACAAATTTGCAATTGCAAACTCAAAATCTGCCTCAATAAATGGCCACAGATCCTGATTATTGGGAACAGGTGTTAGTTCATCCCAGGTTTCATCTACATATGGTGTATTATTGAACTTCTTCTTCAATTCGAAATAAAAGTGTCCTCTCAAGAAACGAGCCTCGGCAGTGATTCGGGTCATATCCTCATCTGATACTTCTCCGGCCTCTCGAGCTAAAGCAACAAGTTGCAATAGACCATTGGCCCTGGCAACTCCCTCATACGTTAGTCTGTAAGTGTCATTTACGGATCCGTTGTTGGTTTGCACAGAATAATGCTGTATCTCATTCAACGCTGAGAAATCACCTGCATCTGTTCCTTTATTAGCATCACCTCCCAGAACGGTTCCCCAGAACCAATTGTCAGGGCCCCCAATGGCATTACCATTGCGACCCAAAAGCTGAGCATATGCTCCTATCAAGGTCCCCTCCAAACCGGACAAGGTGGTCAACTCTGACTGGCTTAATGATCCGGCCGGAGCAACCTCCAAAAATTCGTCAGAACAGGACACGGTAGTTAACATTACCGCGACCATTGTCATGATTATTAGTTTTATTATTTTAAGATTTTTCATCATTTCTATTTTTCTATCAATGATTATTCACAGTTAAATTTAAAAGGCTAAGTTGACACCCAGCGTATATTGACGAGTAATAGGAATATTACCCAAGTCAATTCCGAAGTTAGTATCTGCGCTACCCCCTACCGAAGGATCCAGTCCCTCATAGTTTGAAATAGTAAACAGGTTATTAGCAGTAACAAAAATCCTAAATCGGGATACGCCCCAACGATCCAAAGTAGGTGTTGGAATGTTATAACCAATAGTGATATTTTGTAACCTGAAGTAAGATCCATCTTGCACGTAGAAATCATTGGATTGTGTATTAGTGCTAAAATTTGAAGCATTTTCGAAAATTGGAATTTCAGCACTTAAATTATTCGGAGTCCAGGTATTTAGTACTCGTTCACTGATTGCCGCCCCTGGGAATAAGGGATAGAAATCTGTAAAGAGTCGTGTCATCATGTAGATCTCATTACCAAGTACTGCGTATCCGTATATCTCCGCTTCCCAATTTCTCCAGGTGGTTTTAAAAGTAATACCTCCATTAAAGTCAGGAATCGGGTTTCCAATACTGGTCCGGTCGCTTTGATCAATTACACCGTTACCATCTAAGTCCTGAAAACGGAATCGTCCGGGGGCTGCTCCCTCCTGGGTTGCATGTGCATCCACTTCTCCCTGGTTGGCAAATAAACCATCTGTCTTAAATCCGAAAAAAGTACTTAAAGGCTGCCCAACCTGGTTCAGTACAGGAGTGATACCCCTATATGATGAACTGAATTGCGGTAGATTTTCGATGCCTTCGGATAAACTGGTAATTTCGTTTGTCAACCAACTGGCATTTACTGTCAACTCATATCCAACTTCACTACCGAGATTACCAATAGCCTTAATCTTCAAATCCACTCCTGAATTCCGCATCTCACCTACATTTACTGAAGGTGCCGCGGCATTAGTACCTGTCTGAACAGTTACTGGCAATTGGAACAAGAGTTCTTCAGTGTCCTTTTGCCACCAGTCAAAGATTACGTCTATCTTGCCGTTCATTAACAGGGCATCAAAACCTACGTTGGTAGTAATCGCCTTTTCCCATTGCGCTGCAGAGTTTCCGATACGGCTTCGATAAAAACCAGTAGCTGCCGATCCGTTAGATCCACCAATATCGTAGGTAGATCGATTAATCGATGTGGCATAAAGGCTGAACTGATTATTAGGGTCTACATTATTAGAATTACCAATAATTCCCCATCCACCTCGTATCTTCAAATCGTCAATCCAGCTGGCTCCACTTAAGAAATCTTCTTCAGAAGCCCTCCATCCAACAGAAAATGATGGGAAGGTTCCGCGACGGCTTTCTGATCCAAATCGAGAAGATCCATCATCACGGACCACACCTGTGAATAAATACTTGTCCTTGAAAGCATAAGTTAATCTTCCAAAGTAAGATGAGAAATTAATTCCATTTCCGTGCTGCCCGCTTACGTTCCTGCTTTCAACTGTACTCAGGTTAACAAAATCGGTGGTTTGTGAAAAAGGGTTGAGCCCATTACCATTTATATTTCTAAAAGTTCCGGTATTCAAAGCCTCCTGACCTGCCAGTACTCCAAAACTATGATTATCACCCACATCAAAGGAATAATTAATGGTATTAGTCCATACCCATTCTGTGCTGTATTGGGAGAATTGACTATAACTGAAAGCGCTGTTATTTTCGGAATTCTCGTATTGACGCCGGGTATAGTCGTCAGCATTTACGTTTCTATAGGTACCTCCATAACTGGTTCGAATTACTAAATTTTCGATTGGCTCATATTCCAAATAAATATTTCCAAAAAGCTGCACCTCGAAGGCTTGGTCGTTGGCATTGCCTTCGATATTAGCTATAGGATTACGTGCATTGTTGAATCCCGGTGCCGCCGTCCCTGCATACCCACCAAATTCGTTTCGAATTGGAATGATAGGAGACATTCTTGATGCGGTTAAAATCAGGTTTTCATCATCAGAAGAACCTGATCCACCATTACTACCTTGCAATTGCGTTACCCGCCTGTAAGTAGCCTGGAAATTTTCACCAATGCGTAATTTATCAGGAAGTATATCAAATTCAGTATTTACCCGTGCGGTATATCTTTCAAAATTATTCCCGATTACAATTCCCTGTTGGTCCTGCATGCTTAAACCCACATAAAATCGGTTGCCTTCGCCTCCGCCGGTCAGACCGATATTATGACGTTGAATAAAAGCGTCTTGAGTAATGGCATCATACCAGTCAACACCAGCTTTATCTGCTCGAAACACGTTATAAATGGGGCCTGCATTAGGATCAACATTGTAGGCCTCCGCCGCCGCTGCCTCGTCAATAGATCCCACGATTCCAGCAGTTCCTCCATTTAACAACCAGTCTGGAAGAACGGGAGTACTGCCTGTTCCATATTGTGGATGGTTAAATTCTGGGGTTACACCGTTATTAATGGCTGCATTTCGGATAGCATTCCAGGTCCAATCGGCCTGACCCTGCGGGTTTAGCTTATCGTCTGCCGGTCCGGGAGTAGTTACCCCTACCATACCGTTGTAAGTGACCTTCATAGGACCAGATCCTTTCTTCCCTTGTCGGGTAGTGTAAACTATCACACCACCTGCAGCACGAGCACCATAAATCGCTGCGGCTGTAGCATCTTTCAATACAGTAGTGGTCTCGATATCATCTGGTGATAGAAATTCAGTAGATCCTACCGGTACACCGTCGACAATATATAAAGGCTGGTTCCCTTGCAGAGCCCCATACCCACGGATACGTACCTGGCTGGTAGTTCCAGGCTGACCGTTGGTAATTACGGTAACACCGGCCACACGACCCTGTAATTGCTGTTCTACGTTACCACTGGGGACCGCAGTCAAATCAGCGGGTTCCACCACCGAAACGGATCCGGTGGTTTCTCTTCTACTATCTACTGAATAACCGGTAATAACCACCTCTGCCAGCGCCTGAATGTCAGGTGACAGATTAATGTTGATGGTATTCTGGTTTCCAGCAAGATTTTGATTTCCCACAATGATTTCCTGGGTAACGAAACCAACGGAAGAAAATGCCAATACGTCACCGGGATTGGCCCGTAAATTGTATTGTCCATTAATGTCCGTCACTGTACCCTGTGTGGTTCCTTTGATGAGAATATTTACTCCGGGTATGCCATCTCCGGTTTCGTTATCCAGAATTGTTCCGGATACTTGCCGTTCCTGAGCCATCACCAAAGAAAAACTCATCATCATTAAGCAGATTAATCCTATCTGCTTGCCGCGTTCTTTAAAACGACTTAAGTAAGTAGAGTTTTTAAACATGTGTTGTAAGGTTTAGTTTAATATATAATTACATTAAATCAGTGCATAAATATAAATGCACAGATTGTATACTGATACTATTCTTGCAATTAATGACACTATATCAACTACAAGGTAATTCAAATAAACAGAAAAGGCAATTCTATTATTAATATGAACTCAAATAGTCAAACCGCTAACAGATGTTCCTTTTTAAAGGCCATGGGATTGGTACCGGTGATTTTCTTAAAAACTCTGTTAAAATAGGAGATACTCTCAAAACCACAGGCAAAGCAGGTCTCCGTTATCCGAGTATTTTGTAGCAATAATTTTTTAGCCACATCGATACGATAGTAGTTAACGAATTCCGTAAATGTCAACCTGGTCATTTTCTTGAAATAGCGACAGAACGCCTCTCTGGTAAGGCTGCTTAAACCGGCCACTTCATCCAAGTCTATCTTTCTTTGGTAGTTGTTCTCAATAAATTTGCAAATTCTGTCCAATCTTAATCTATCGCGTCGACCGTAGGGGTTTTGCACCGGTTGGGCATGTAATAACCTCTTGTTTGGTGCATGAGCCAGAATCTGAAATATACCCAGCATTTCCATGAACTGCTCGAAAGGATCTTTTAACTGCAGTTGCTTCATTTTTACTCCAATCCTTTGCTTGGTTTCAGGGTCGAAGCTAATTGCGTACTTTGATTGAATAAATAATAGTTCTATGGCGGACAATTCGGGAATTGAGGCAAAGGCATTTAGCAAGAAGTCAGGCCTGAGGTGCACTACAATTTTTTCATATTGACCTTTTACTCCATAGTCAAAATTCAGGTGTGGAATATTGGAACCGATAAATACCAGATCGCTACTTTTATATCTCGATATGTGATCGCCTACATGTCTGGTGCCATCAGTGCCCTCTATATATACCAGTTCAAGCTCCGGGTGAAAATGCCAGTAAAAGAAATCGCTTAAGTTCGGATTGACCAGAATTCTAAATGAACTGTCAGCATCGCTACTAATTTCCTCAAGTTGAATTTTCATTAGTGAAGTTTAATGTAATTATCATTACTAAGCAATATATATTATATTATATATCAATATAGTTCAACTATTGATCACTATAAAGGTAGTACCCGGTTAATTCGATGCATATCTTTGACTATTACAAAATTAAACCTTCGCCATCCCATGAAAGAGTACAACCCTCAAAATCCAAACAGAAGCCATAAAGATATACCCGGTAACCCCTCGACGGCTACCACCAGCAAAATTATGCTGAATGACCGTTCCAATGGAAAACCCTTAAGAGTACTCACTGAAGAAGACTGGAACTTTTGGATACATAATGGATACGTAGTAATAAAAAATGCCGTCTCCCCAGAACAGGCGGAGGAAACGGCCCGGTTCCTCTGGGAGTTTGAAGCAAAGGACCCCAATGATCAAAATACCTGGTATACCAAAGAACGAGCTGAGTTTCAAATGAAGGAGCTTGCAGGTACCGGAATGGTTGAAGTATACAACAACCAGCATCTTTGGATTAATCGTCAGGCCCAACGAATATACGATGCCTTTGTTGACATCTGGGGAACGGAAAAACTCTGGGTAACCATCGATCGCGCCAATTTAAATTTCCCAATTAAACCGGGTTTTGAATATCGTGGATTCATTCATTGGGATTATGACCCGGAGACCAGGCCTCAAAATGTTCAGGGAGTGTTGGCATTGGCTGACCAAACCGATCCTGAAATGGGTGGATTTCAATGTATCCCCGAATTGTATAGAACTTATGATACCTGGAAGCTTACCCAACCGCAAGACAGGGACTATTTCAAACCTGATATTACCGGGCTGGAGGATGAAATCGTAAAAGTTTCACTGAAAGCCGGCGATCTGCTGATTTTCAACAGCACCGAACCACACGGGATTCGCCCAAACCGTAGCACTGATAAGGTCAGAATTGCTCAATACATCTCTATGATGCCCGCTGAAGAGGGCGACGACGAAATGAGAAATTGGCGGATCGATTCCTGGAAAAACAGAATAGCCCCTGAAGGTTATGCTTTTCCCAGGAGACCCGAGAAATTGGGAGCAGACGAAGTATGGAGTTGCGGAGTTGACTGAACTGGGAAAGAAATTGTTGGGGTTGCAGAAATGGGATTAACATGCAGTTATTTAGTTATGAATTATAAGTGATAAGTTTTGAGTCCAACCAAATCTAATGTTCTAAAATCTATTGTTTTAATTGTTCACTTGTTCTCCTGCTCAATTGTTCAATTGTTCCCACTGCTCCCCTATTCTTCTGCTCCCAAGGCTGCTACAAATACTGATTAATTATATTCTCATAAAGTTCCTGCTGACCACTTCTCATATTAGGTTCACCGTTTCCGGTAGCAATTTTTTTAAGATCCTCCAACACCATAATCCCCGCTTCAAATTCCTGGCCTTCAGGAGTGTCAAAACTACTATACCTAATTTTCCTAAGTTCTTGATATTGGCTATGCTCCAATATTTCATGAGCTACCAGCAACGCTCTGGCAAATGCATCCATACCACCGATGTGGGCATGGAATATATCTGCAAGATCAGTGCTGTTTCTGCGGGTCTTAGCGTCGAAATTAACGCCGCCGCCCTTGATACCACCTGCCTCCAAGATTACTAATAACGCTTCCACCAATTCATAGACATTCACCGGAAATTGATCCGTATCCCATCCGTTTTGGTAGTCTCCTCTATTGGCGTCAATGCTGCCTAATAAATTAGCTCCCGCAGCCACTTGCAATTCGTGTTGAAAGGAGTGTTGGGCCAAAGTTGCATGGTTAACCTCCAGATTTAATTTAAAATCACCAATCAGGTCATATTCCCTGAGAAACCCAATGACAGTAGCAGCATCAAAATCGTATTGATGTTTGGTGGGCTCCATGGGTTTAGGCTCTATTAGGAAAGTGCCCTTGAATCCCTGCTTTCGGGCATAATCTTTGGCCATATGTAGAAATCTGGCCAGGTGATCAAGCTCCTTCTTCATGTCGGTGTTCAGCAGGGACATGTATCCTTCACGCCCACCCCAAAATACATAGTTTTCTCCCCCTAGTTTCAGGGTGATATCTAAGGCACTCTTCACCTGTGCACCGGCAAAAGCTACTACCTGAAAATCCGGATTTGTAGCGGCACCGTTCATATACCGAGGATGCGAAAACAGATTCGCAGTTCCCCACAGTAGCTTTACCCCCGAATCCTGCTGTTTTTGGTGGGCATAATCAGAAATCACCTCCAATCTTTTCTCAGACTCGGCTATGGTATTTCCCTCCTGTATTAAATCAAAATCATGAAAGCAATAATACGGCATACCTATTTTGGTGATAAATTCAAAAGCGGCATCCATTTTGTCTTTTGCTTGTTGAATCGGGTCAGCGGCAGCTAACCAGGGGAATTCCTTGGTGGGCACCCCAAAAGGATCCAGCCCGGTGCCACAGAAGGTATGCCAATAGGCTGTGGCAAACCGTAAATGCTCTTTCAAGGTTTTGCCACCAAGCTCAAGGTTTTCATCATAATATTTAAATGACAGTGGGTTATCGGATTCTTTACCTTCATAGGAAATCCGTTCTATGCCTTTAAAATATGATCTTTCCCCCAGGGTAACGCTCAAGCCTGATCCTTGTATAAATGTATCTTCACTCATTTCAATATTGATTAAGAGTTAGTTTGTATTATTTATAAAATATAAGCCGCCTGTAGTTAGTTCCTCATAAGGTGCTCCAAGTCAGATTTCCATTGGGCAAAACCTTGTTGATATGATTCCGTGTCACCTGAAGCTACAAATGTTTCGATTACTCTGGTTTCTCCAAGCGCTTCCTCGATAGACCCATAGGCCCCGGCAGCAATACCGGCGGCTTTGGCGGCACCAACTGCACCGGTAGTTTCCATAACCTGTATTTCACTGTTTACCAGGCTGGCCACAGTAGTGGAAAATATTGATGATTGAAACAAATTGTCATTTCCAACTTTTATCACCTCTATCGAAAGACCCATTTCTTTGAGTACTTCTATTCCGTAGGCAAAACTGAAAGCAATTCCCTCCAGGGTGGCGCGATATACATGTGATGCCCCGTGCCTGTTCAATTGTAAATTAATCAGGTGGGAGCCCAGGTTTTTGTTTCCCAACATGCGCTCTGACCCGTTTCCAAATGGTATTACCCTTAGTCCTTCGGAATTCACCGGCACCTCTGATGCCATACGCTCCATGTCTTGATAGGTGTCGTCTTTAGCGGCCAGATACTGCTTGATCCAACTGTATTGAATACCCGCTCCGTTAATGCACAACAGTATTCCCACGGAAGGATGCTCTGTCTGATGATTAACATGCGCAAAACCATTCACACGCATCTCGGGATCATAGACAGGACGGTCCACTACTCCAAAAACCACTCCTGAGGTTCCACCGGTGGCAGCTACCTCTCCTGGTTTCAGTACGTTTAGCGACATGGCATTATTGGGTTGGTCTCCGGCCCTGTACCCTACATGGGAATGCCAGGCCTCAAGCCCAGCAAGTCGGCCACCTGCTCTTGCAAAGCACCCTGATTGGAAAAGCAGGACAATCTCAGGAATGGTGCGAGAATCAATCCCATAATATTCCAATAAGAATCGGCAATCTGATTGTTTTTAAAGTCCCAAAACATGCCCTCGGAAAGTCCCGAAACAGTAGTACTGATGTCACCAGTCAAACGCATGGCGATATAATCACCTGGCAGCATAATTTTATGTACCTGCTCAAAAAGCTCTGGCTCATGATCTTTCACCCATTTCAATTTGGAGGCAGTAAAGTTACCAGGACTGTTCAATAAATGCTGCAAGCATCGATCCGCTCCCAGATCATTATAGGCTTTATCTCCTATCTGCACCGCCCGGCTGTCGCACCAGATAATGGAAGGTCTAAGCACTTTTTGATCCTTATCAACCAGCACCAAACCATGCATTTGATAGGCAATTCCTACCCCACTAATTTCATGGGGGTCAATATTTGTAGACTGTAATAGCTTGCGGGTAGCTTGACAAAGGTTCTCCCACCAGATTTCAGGGTGTTGTTCAGCCCAACCCGCTTGATGTGAAATGATTTCCATTTCCGTTTCCGGATACTGGGCAAAAGCTACCACTGTATTACTCTCACTTTCTACTAAAGCAGCTTTTATAGAGGAACTTCCGATGTCATAACCAAGTAAATACATGTTATTTGGTACTTAGTTGGAGTTTGTTTTTTGTTTTTTTAGTTATTTACCGGAAGTCTGGTTCTGAACTTAAACAAAGTAGTCGTCCGGTAGGTTTCTCCCGGATCCAGTCTCACCGACGGATACTCCGGTCTGTTTGGACTATCAGGAAAGTGCTGGGTCTCCAGGC
>PVMK01113923.1_pt1 | contig 14296 bp, 7 predicted proteins | sample 1853481 | NCBI WGS metagenome assembly PVMK01 (sample SAMN08533507, study PRJNA380276) | Marine sediment metagenome, whole genome shotgun sequencing project. | reverse complement strand
ACCCGTGTTAACCCCACACTGTTAACCCGCCCAATGAGGATAGACGCATAGAGATGCGGTCAGCGCCCAGACACGCTGATAGCCCTCCTGGCACTCATCGCCAATCGGCTCTGATCCATGCTTTGAAAGCGGCATGTCTGCTTTCACGCTGATTACGACCGCTGTGCCCCCAGGAGCGGACGTTCGAGGCAACCATCAAGCATGTCTCAGATCGACCCTAATCGGTCCATCAGCTTGATTGGATGCCAACGGCTGGATTCGGCCAGAAACGGTCATTCACCGGGGCCTCGCCCAAGGTCCGCTTGCAGATCTGAAAGCGGTCGTTCGGCCAACATGCGTCATACTCCCGCAGTTGACCCGCTGCGGTCATTGCCGGAGCTTAGCTAGAACCAACTTGCTTCCGGCTTTCTACTGCCCCGTTTCAATCGGATACCCTGCCTCTTTCCAAGCCGGCTGAGAGGAGAACCCAGAGAATATCGGCGCTAGTCACGTTGCCGAACTTTTCTCAGGAATCAGGCGCCGACTAGGGCATTGATTTTCTCCAACAAACGTTTGAAGTCCACAGGCTTGGTGTCATAGTCATCACAGCCTGCCTCCATTGCCTTCTCTCGGTCTCCCGACATTGCATGGGCCGTCAGAGCGATAATTGGAAGATCTTTTGTAGATGAATTCGACTTGAGCTGGCGGGCTGCAGTCCAACCGTCCATGACCGGAAGACTCATGTCCAGCAGTATGATGTCTGGTGTCTCAGCGTTTGCCATATCAACGCCTTGCTGCCCATCAATAGCCATCACCACGTCGAACCCGCGTTTTTTGAGCCGCCGCGACAACATGTCACGGTTCATCTCATTGTCCTCGACTAATAATACTTTCACCGTACCGCCTCCATTACGGATGATGGTGTATTCTGGTATAGCACTTCGAGACTATATAAGCCTCAGCTTCCCCAAGCACATTGAGGGTTGATTCCCATACTTTGTTCGGTGGATCCCATCGCCACCACCTAACTCGCAGTGCAGCAATCGTCACATTGGCGGCCCAGCCCATCTAATTCATGCCCGCGTCTGCCCAATATACATCATGATTGCTTCAGCGCGCCGAGACAAAGGGTCGCGCCTATGTTCTAACGAAGGCATTCTCTCGCATGGGAGATCACGAGCCATCGACCGCCATAGCATATTCTTCCGCGTTTACCGCTCGTTGAGCTAAATTCAGACAGCTCGTTCATTCAAGCCCAGTTTTTTTGAGAGCCTGTGGATGAGCGATTTTCACCGTTTCCATGATCCGATGAATAACTTGGTAAGGGTCTGCATCGGACGCTGGCCGGCGGTCCTCCAAATATCCCTTCCAGTCATGGCTGGTCGTGTAGATAGGGATTCGAATTGAGGCACCCCTGTTGCTAGCGCCGAAGCTAAACTGGTCGATTGATGCCGTTTCATGCGCTCCGGTCAGACGGAGTTCGTTACCCGCGCCGTAAACCGCAATGTGGTCTTTGTGAAAAGGCTCGAAGCCCTGACAAAGGGCTTCAATGTAATCTTTTCCACCGACGTCGCGCAGATAATCGAATGAGAAGTTGCTATGCAACCCAGATCCATTCCAATCACCACTGATTGGTTTCGGGTCCATGTTGGCAATAGCGCCGTACTTTTCCGACGTAAGAGCGAGCATGAAGCGAGCCATGATGAGGTCATCCGCTGCCCGTTTTGCGCCCTTTCCGAAGCATTGAAACTCCCACTGTCCCAGCATCACCTCGGCATTGATGCCCGTCACTCCAATGCCAGCCGCAACGCACGTCTCGAAATGTTCATCTACTAAATCCCGCCCCTCTACGTTATGGGAACCAACGGCACAATAGTAGGGTCCTTGGGGTTCGGGATAGCCGCCCTCGGGAAAGCCAAGCGGCCGTCCATTTGATGACATGAGAACGTATTCCTGCTCAAAACCGAACCAAAATTCAGCACCCGCCGCATCATCTATGAGTGCTCGATAGTTCGATTCATGGTGGCTGCCGTCTCGATTCAACACCTCGCAGAGTACGAAGTAGCTCTTATCCCGGAGCGGGCTCTCGTACACCCGTACCGGCTGGAGAATGCAGTCGGAGTCATGCCCTTCGGCTTGACGGGTGGAGCTGCCATCGAAACCCCACACCGGGACGTCGTCGAGACTTCCATCAAACGAATCGGCGTCGATCATTTGACTTTTGGTTCGGATGTTGGCGGTGGGCCGATAGCCATCCAGCCAAATATAATCGAGTCTATACTTTGACATGAGCATTCCCCCTCTCCGTGTTGATTTCGCCTCTGTCTCGGCGACACAAGCCGAGCACCATGTCACCAGAGCAACGATGTCATTGATGAATTTTCCGGTCCCGCCTGTCAATCAAGGCTTACTATCGTTGCAAACAAATTGAATGTTGCATGGCTTAGACAGCCGGTTCCTCTCAAGAATCGGTGCATATTTCTGTCGGTGTTGAGGTGAGAAAACGTCCGAATATCAGACATATAGTGGAGTCGACGCCTCGTTCCTATTGGACGGCCAATAGCTGCCAGGAGGAGAGGCGGCTAGACGACAAGAGCGCCGCTCATGCCCGCATGCCAATCAGCTCGCAAACACTGAGGAAGTCAGCCTTGTGGAGCGTCGAACACGGCTGGCCGTTGCCGGTTGGACAACGCCAACAGGCCAATCTGCCGCACAGATCGTGCATACATTTGTGAGACGAACCAGACAGCCTTTCGAGATCACGCCGTTAGCTGGTCCTTAGCACCTCCAAACAGTCTAAAAATTCGTACTGGAGCACCAATCTTGTCTCGACTCGCTCGGTGTTCTGCGTAAATTGTACCGGCGCAACAATTAAAATGCGGCAACCGCCATCGGTGGTAGGAAACCATGGATACTGCTTCTCAGGTGGCCCAGGTTTTTGGCCTACTAGTAATTTTGGCTGGTGCCAGGTTGGTATTCACCAGAATAGTCCGCCTCATCATAGGTAAAAGGCGCCAATCTGTCCGTATTGGGTTTGAATTTCTACTGTTTTTTACTGTGCTCTACATCTTTGCCGGGCCAGCTTTGGCCCTGATCGGCTTGGCAACTGCTACGGCGGATGTCCAAAAAGGAACAGCATTTATGTGGTGGGTGACCCTGGCCTTCACTGTTAATGCCTCTCTAAAGCGCTTCGTCTGGGACGGCATTTTATCTGAAGACGGTATCCGTAAGGTCCCAAAGATCATCACCGATGGCATCGGTCTATTGCTTTACGCAGTGGCGGTGATGATCGTGATGCACTTCGTCTACGAAGAACCGATCACGGCAGTTCTCGCCACCTCAGGTGCGGCCGCAATTATAGTCGGCCTATCCGCCCAGTCGACGATGCGCGAAGTATTTTCGGGCGTTGCGCTCAACGCGACCAAAGCCCTGCGTCTAGGTGATTATGTTGAGATTGACGGAATCTACGGGCGGGTCCATGAGATCAATTGGCGCAGTGTCTCACTCCACAATCCACACACGGACTCGCGTTATATATTTCCCAACAGCGCGGTTGCTGACCGGCTCATACTTAACTATTGCGAGCCCACCGGCCGTTCTAAAAACACAGTGAAGCTCGTCGTCGAATACCGTGCCTCGCCCGAACTCGTGATGCGCACTGTGATGGATGCATTAGAGCACTCACGTTTCGTGCTGCGCGAACCTAAGCCCGACATCCACACATTGGGCTTCACCGATCTGGGTATGGAGTATCGAATTCGTTATTTCTTCGACGGCGACGATCCATGGTGGGACGCGCAAAACGAGATCTGTATGGCCATCTGGTCCTCGCTTAGGCGCAAGGGCATTCATTTATCTATTGACCGCCACAAACTGCAGTCTGGTGACGAACTCGCCGACACACCTTGGGCGCCATCGCCGCAGGTCGCCGTCGCCGACGACCTCGAGTCCTTACTTCACAAAGCGCCCGTTCTCTCCAAACTGGAGAAATCCGAATTGCGAGATCTCGCCCAACAGGCGCGCCGTCGGGATTTCACGCCTCCCGATTGTCTTTTTTGTCAGGGCGATCAAGACGGCCGAGTTTACTTTCTTGCCGAGGGATTGATCGCAGCAATGCAGTCTCAAGCGGACGGAAAAGAAGTGCAAGTCGGCACCTTTGGTAAGGGCGCACTCTTGGGCCTCGACATACTGGTTAGCGAAGACGAACGGAAGATGACCTTGCAAGCTCTGCAGTACAGCGTGGTTTACGAACTCGAACCGGAGCCATTGCGCCGGATATTGGAGGGCAAAGCGGAATTGCGTGAGGGGGTCGAGGCCTTCCTCGCCCAACAGGACATCAACTTTGCAGAACAGGCAGCGGCATTTGCGGAAGAACAGAGGCACAGGGAGCACCAAAGGCATCGGATGCACCTTTCCAGGCATATGCGGCAGAACGTTGAGGCTCTTTTGGCACGACCGATCTTTCACCGAGCCATGACAGCTATTCTACCGAGCCGGTTCAGTAATGAGATTCTTGAAGCGGTCATGGCGGCCTGTGCTCTGGTGTCGAGCGCACGCGGTGAGATCGACGAGGCCGAGCGTGCTTATGTGCATGATGCATTGGCAAAAATGGATCTCTTCAAGCACGCGGACCGCGACCACGGGTTGGAAATATTCGAGAAACACGCCAGCCGAATCCGGGAGCACAAAGAAAGTGGCATTGAAAATGCGCTCTCTGCTATTTCACGGGTCTCTTCGAACCAGCAAGCCGCTCATGTCGTTATGGGGTCGGCCCATGGGATCACTGCCGTTCACGGCAAGATAACCCTAGGCGAGACAGAAATGGTTGATCGTATAGCGCAAGAGCTTGGACTATCGCCTGATATTGGGGAACTAGTGAACGCTGTGGCCGCACAAAGCGAGCGGAGACATTAGCCAGCAAGCATATATTGATCGTCAGATTCTTTCCGGGCTCAATCGCCCAAGCTACACGTTGTTGTATTACGCATCTAATGCTATTCTCCCTCAGGTTGCCCCTCTAGAACAATTTCTTGAATCTCGACCATGACTTCGTGTGCCTCGTCCGTCTTACCTTGCCCGCACAGCGTCTTGGCAGTTTCGTGCAATTCCGTAATTTCGGAAAACTGAACATCCGAAAGCTTAAATGCCTCAGGGCTCTTCACCAGTTTCTCAATATTTGCCAAAAGTTGCTCGATATCGATCACGGTTCTGGTCCTTCCTGATTCTCTATTTATCGCGCTTGATCCCTCGCTCGACGATGCAGCCACATCACTGAAGCGGAAGGCTTGCAGAAGATCGATAGTATGCAAAGATCACACAGAATTCCAGCTTGTCCAAAGGTATTGGCATTGATGAGGGCGCTATTGGCGTCGAGGCAACAGGGCAAGGGAATCGGGGGTTAAAGACATGAATGCGAGCGCTGGGTTTTCCTTCGTTGTCGGCGTAACGGGTCATCGGGATTTAAATGTTGCAAACCGAAAAGCACTGGCGGAACAGATTAGTAGAGTACTGGGAGAGCTTCAGCAGCGGATGCCCGGAGTACCGATCGAGGTTGCTACGGGCCTAGCGGATGGGGCAGATCGCGAGGTCGCGCTCGTTGCGCTCGAGATGGGGATGCCCGTGCGAGCGGTTCTGCCCATGCCGAAGGATATGTATCTATCGGATTTTGCGCCGGAATCCCTTACCGAATTTGAAAAACTTCTCTCGATGCCGGGCGTGACAGCAGAGGAAATTCCACTGCCCAGAGACCTATCACCTGGAGACATAAGCCCCGGCAGCGCGGAGCGGGATAGGCTCTATGGCAGGCTCGGCGATTACCTGACACGCCGATCGAACCTCTTGGTCGCGTTATGGGACGGCGGGACCGAACGCCTCGAGGGTGGCACGGCCGATGTGGTGATGTCATATCTCCAAGGCCGAGAGCAGGAGCCGGTTGCTGCGCAGCAGGAGCTTGAGTTCATTAAGCAGGGACGGCCTCCACCCGGAGCTAACGTAGTGGCTTGGGTAACCGTCGGCCGAAGTACCGGCGAACAGACGGTCACGCCCACAGTCTGCTATCTGGTGGCGGGCGATCGGCCGGGCCAAGTCTTGAAATTCCCGGAGATGCCCACTGTCCTGATAGACCGCGTTGAGGCCCTGAATGATCATTTCCTCCAATTCGATCGTTTGGTCGCAGCCGGCGGCACCAAAAACGACTATTGTTTGTTGGATGGCTTGCCGGAGCAGCCGCCCGAGGACCTCAGGCAGGTTTTGGCAAGGATCGATGCGGAATATCAACGCGCCGACGCCCTGGCCTTAGAAAATCAACGCCGCTCGGATCGTATCTTCAAGCTGTTCGGTGTCATGGCCGGAGCCATGGGCCTTTTCTTCTTGCTCTATGCGAAAATTGCAGCACTCAAGGTTTTCCTGGTCATTTATCTGGCACTTTTCGCCGGAGGCTATCTGTTGTTCCAGATTGCCGATAAACGCCATTGGTTCGCCCGACATCTGAGCCATCGCGTGGTTGCTGAGACGATGCGCGTCTATTTTTACATGGTCTGTGCGGGCGTGAACGATCGGATGGACGTGCGTAGGCTTGTCTCCTTGACCGGCATCGAGAACTTTCCCGGATTTTCCTGGTTACACGATGTCCTTCGCATAGGCGAGCCGCTAGTCCCGGAGCAGATGGAAGCTAGCTTCGATGCGACGCAAGTAGTCCAGAAGGCCTGGATCGACGACCAGTTGGCGTATTTTGATCGGAAAATCCACCTCCTTTCCCATGGCCACCATCGTCTGGAAAGGATCAAGACCTCGCTCTTCGCCTTGTCGTTCCTCGGCGTGGTTGGTTTGCTGCTGTTCAAGTATCAGCTAACATCGATCGAGCTTGCCGCCCATCTCGACCTGAAGACCCTTCTAGTCTTCTTCATGGGGCTCTTACCCCTGTGGCTCGGAATTTGGGAGATCTATCAGAATAAAATGGCAATGCGGGAACTCCTCTGGCAATACCGCAATCAAGCGAATCATTTCGCCCGGGCGGCCCAGCAGATCGACGCGGACAGCTCGTTCAACCAGAAAAAGCGAATATTGGCCGAGCTCGGTGAGCGCTCCTTATTCGAAACCTATTTATGGACGATTCATCGTTTCCACCGGGAGCAGGAGCCGCCGTCCGTAGGATAAGTTATAAAAGATTGAGTTTGCAGAGCCTAGGGGAGCCAAGACACACGTGGGCCAAAAACAGACCAGCTCTTCCTTCAAAGAGTGCCTGTCTAAAATTCGCCATGACATGCGGACTCCAGTTGGACACATCATTGGCTACGCCGAGATGTTGTATGAGGACATGGGCGATGACCTTTCGCCGGAATTCCAGCGTGATCTCCAAACTATCAAGTCGTCAGGAGAGCGCATGGTTGCACTCATCGACGAATTCTTCAGCCCGGCGAAGCAAAGCGTGGATGAGCTAGATCTCAAGGAAGCGCAATTCCAGATGCGCCTCCAGCTCAACCATATCAGCGGCTATTCGGAGATGCTGCGCGAGCAAGCGATCGACGATGAGCTTGAAGATCTTTTGACCGACCTTGACCACATTTCCGAAGCCGAGCGCCGTCTTGTTGACCTAATTGAGCGGCAGTTGAACGCTTCTGCTTTTGAGGCGCAATTGGGGAAAGAGAACGAAAAGGAGGTGGCGACACCAGAAGCTGGAGCGGGTCCTACAGCAGATACAGATGATGGCGAGGGGGATGCGAAACGACCAGCGGAGATGGATACCTTAGAATGGCTAGCGGAAGGCGGAGAGATCTTGGTTGTCGATGACGAGCCTTCCAATCGCGACCTCCTCACCCGCCGGTTGTCGCGACAGGGCTATGAGCCCACGGCCGTTGAGAGTGGCGAGGCCGCACTAGAAATTCTGAATGAAACACGCTTCGACCTAATTCTTCTTGACCTCATGATGCCCGGCCTGTCCGGGCTGGAAACGCTTGAGCGCATCAAGTCGATACCGCGCTTAAGAAACATTCCTGTGATGATGCTATCAGCCTCCGACGATATGGACGTGGTGGTGCAGTGCGTTCTGAAGGGCGCGGAGGATTATATTTTTAAGCCTTTTAATCCGATTTTGCTACGCGCCCGCATAGGGGCCTGCCTGGAGAAAACCCGACTGCGGCAGAGCGTTGTTAAACAACTCAAGATCTTTATCTCCTCTCCTGGCGACGTCATACCAGAGCGTCGTATTGTTAAGAGGGTCATCAGCCAATTGAACGAAGAGTTCATGGGGACCGTATTTCTGGTCCCTGTTCTCTGGGAGGAAGAACCCCTTCTCGCGTCGGAGACCTTCCAGGCACAGATCCATCCGCCCCACAAAACAGACATTCTTATCGGCATCCTTTGGTCCCGAATTGGTTCGCCGCTGCCGGAGTCGATTCTCCGCCCCGACGGTACCCGCTATGATTCCGGGACTGCTTTCGAATTTGAAGACGCCATGGCGGGCTTTAAGAAGGTGGGTAGGCCGGAGATTCTTCTATACCGAAAGACCGGAGCTCCCACCATTTCGTTAGGGGACAAGAACGAGGTCCTGGAGCGGTTGGATCAAATGGAGCGCCTAGAGCGTTATATCGACAGCTGGCTTATCGGCGATGATGGCTCCTATATCGGTGCCTTCCACACCTTCAACGACGGCGAACAGTTCGAGACCATGGTCGAGACGCATCTTAGGAAACTTGTGGAAAAATGGATTGCTGAGCAGGAGTGACGGACCTGCCCGGTCGACAGGTCAATGTTGGGCATGGGAGAGTAGGTCTGCAGGCTCGCCACAATGAGACTCATGCTGAACTCTCAGCAACAAACCGGCGAAGCCGCATTGCCACCACAAGCAAACCTATTACTCTCCGTCAACCTTGCTTTGCTCAACGGATACCTTGGCGTCTGAAGGGCTCATAAATTCAGAGATACTGAGGATCAGATCGTCGATTTTGTTCTCGCTTTTCGTCAACACGGCGGTGGCCATGCCGGAAAGGGTTTCCTTCTCTTTTTTGGTGAGATCCTTGGCGGTCAAGACAACCACTGGCACGTGGCCCTTATCTCCCATCCGTCTGAACTTTTGAAGGAACTCAAAACCGTCCATAACTGGCATAAGAATGTCGAGGATGATTAGATCAAGTTTTTCTCGCTCCACAATCTCCAGCGCTTCCTGACCGTTAGTGGCTTGCGCGACCTCCCATTTCTCGGCTTTAAGAGCCTTCGTCACAATTTGTCGTGTCGCATCATCATCTTCGACGATGAGAGCCCGCCCAGGTTTTTGGTAGTGCTTAACAATTACCTTTCGCAGCTCATCGCGGTCCACCGGCTTTCTCAGATGCTCGAGGGCACCCAGAGAGGCACCGATCCCCTGCTCGGCCAACATAGAAACCATAATCACCGGAATGTCTTCCGTCTCCGGATCGTCCTTAAGGCGACTCAACACGGCCCAGCCATCCAATCCAGGCATCATTACGTCGAGCGTTATCAATGCCGGCGCATGTTCTTTGGCAAGAACGATGCCTTCCTCGCCATTCTCCGCCGTTATGACGCGATAACCCTCACGTTCCAGATTCCGCCGCATAAGATCACGGGCAGTCGCGTCGTCATCGACCACAAGAATGGTGCCGGAGCCAATGTGCTCAACAACTTTCACTTCAGCCCCTATTTTTTCCGCTTCGGGCTTTGTTTCAGCCTCGGCTTGGGCCGTTGCCGGAAGCTCCATAATGAAGCTAGAACCTTCGCCCAGGACGCTCTCCGCCCAAATCCGCCCCCCCATCATCTCGGTGAAGCGCTTCGCCAGAGCGAGGCCAAGACCGGTGCCTCCAAAATCCCGCGTGGTGGATTCGTCAGCTTGAGAGAATTCCTGGAAGATCTCGCTCAGCTTCTCCTCCGGAATGCCGATGCCCGTGTCCGTGACCTTGAATACCAACCAGTCCGAAGCGTCGCGCGCCTCGCGATGCGCAAACAGGGTTATGGTGCCGTTCTCGGTGAACTTGGCGGCGTTGGAGATCAAATTAAAAAAGTTCTGGCGAAATTTCGTCTTGTCGCTGTGCATTACGCCCAGGTTCTCGCCGTAATCCGTGGCCAGATTGTTGCTATTCTTCTCGATCAGGCTCATGGCCATGGAGGTGACGTCGTTTAATGTCTCGCTAACGTCGAAGTCCTCTGTGTAGAGCTCCATTTTGCCCGCCTCGATCTTGGACAGATCGAGGACGTCGTTAATCAGGGTAAGAAGGTGCTTGCCCGCTGCGATGATCTTGTTGAGGTCGGCAAGCACATCTTCGTTCTCTTCATCCTCAGCGTCTTCAGCCAGCATCTCCGAATAGCCGATGATCGCGTTCATCGGCGTGCGCAACTCGTGGCTCATGTTGGCGAGGAACGCGCTTTTCGCCTGGTTGGCCGCTTCCGCCTCCCGCTCGAGCTTCTTTTGATGCGTGATGTCGACCTGAACGCCTACGAGCCCGCCGATGGTGCCGTCGCTCAACTTGAACGCGGTCTCCCAATAGAGCACATCATGAACTTTGCCGTCAGCATACCGACTGGTCGTCTCTCTATGTACCACGCCGCCCGTTCGAATGAGGTCATCGGCTTCTTGTTGCAGCTTCCTTCGCAGCTCTAAGCGAGTGCGTTCGTTATTCATGACGGTCTTGCCTATTAGGTCTTCGCGCTCAACACCATACGATTTCAAAAAGGCTTTGTTCAGAATCGTGTATCGGGTCTCGCGATCCTTCACGTAAACCGGGCTGGGCAACGTATCGACCAGCGCCTCGACCAGTGCTAATTGATGAGCAAGCGCCTTTTCGGCCTCTTTGCGGTCGGTGATGTCCCGTATGACGCCTGTGAAATAGCGCCGCTCGCCAATTGCCCAGGTTCCGATCGACAGCCCGATTGGGAACTCGCTACCGTCTTCACGCAGCGCTGCTACTTCAAGCGTCTTACCAACAACCCGCTCTTCATTCATGCTCAATCGGCGTATCCCCGCTTCGTGAGCGCCGCGATGGCGCTCCGGGATTATTGCTGTGAGCGAAACTCCCAGCATATCCTTAGCGGAACGGCCAAACATATTTTCGGCCGCCGGATTCCAAAGAATCACATGTCCTGAATCATCCATGCATATGATCGCATCGGAGGCCGAATCCATGATTGCCCGCAGCTCGGCCGTGCGTTCGCGAACCTTTTCCTCCAGGCCCTCGATCAACTCGCGCAGGGTCTGGCGCATCTTTTCGAAGTTCTGGGCAAGATCGCCGATTTCGTCTCGGCCGATCCGCTGCACCGGTTCGTCCAGCTTGCCCTGCGTCAACCGTTCGGCAGCGCCGCCGAGGATCCGGAGAGGCCGTGTCAAAGACAATGAGAAATAGTAGGAAACAAAAATTATAATCGCTGTTATAGCAGAAGCGGCGATGATCAGGCGATCCCGCAATGCGTCGAAGGCCGCGAAGGCTTCCGACTCGTCGATTTCACTCATGATCGCCCAGTTCAAACCCGCAAGTTTCAAAGGCCGGTAAGCCGACAGGACGTTCACGCCGCGGTAGTCGGTGAAAATATTCGCACCCGTATTCCCAGCAAGGGCATCGCGGGTACCGATCGTGTCAACAACCTGGAGACCGATCGTTGTGTTAAGCGCGTCGATCTTCGCGACAACATCCTCATCGAGTCCGATTTTTCTGATCATACGAAAATAATTCCTGCGATCTTCGATCAGGAACCTAGACTGATTCCGCAGCAGCTTGTCAGCGCCAACAAGGTAAGTTTCTCCCGACACACCCAATCCAACGCTTTTCCAGTCCTGGTGTGAGGTCATGATGTCATTGATGCGATCGACAGGCATTTGAAATGCGAGGACACCTACCAGTTTGTTGCCATCGAATATCGGCGATGCGATGAAGGCCGCGGGGGCATCGTAGGATGGCAGATAGGGCTCGAAATCGACTATGCTGACGAAGTCGCCGTCCTTCACTTTCAGGGCGGCTTTAAAGGCACGCGCCAGGTTCGTCTCCCTATGGGGTCCCTTGAGGAGCGAAGTGGCGAAATCGACTTCCTTGAAAACGGAATAAACAATCCGCCCGCTTTCTGGACTTATCAGAAAAATGTCGTAATAACCGAATTTTGCCAGATAGTCGGCAAAGAACGGATGATAATGGCTGTGTTGAAAGCCGTACTCCCCGTCACCCACTCCCCGCCGAAGCAAATGCTTTTCGCCGATCTTGTTCGGATTGTTGAAAATGTAAATGTCTTGCAGATACTTGGCCACGTTGTCTTTGGGCACAAAATTGTAATAGTCGAAGACTTTGCCCGCACGTTTTTCGTAATAAGCGGAAAAGTCCTTGCTGTAATAGGTCATCAGGCGATTGTTGTTGATCTTCCTCTTCAGGGACCGATCCAGTTCCAGGATCCTGGTGGCAGTTTCGAACCTGTTCATCGCATCGATGGTGCCCTGTGCCTTGGACAAAGCGATGATTTGTCGGGAAATGAGTCGGAAATAATCCTCGATCTGCTGCGCCTTCATCTCACGAACGGCCGTGAGCTTGTTAAATGCTTCCTGTTCGAAGGCTTGCCGCGTCGTAATGTGGGAGATGATGGATATGGCCAGGATGACGGTAATTACGATCCCAACGTTGACGAAGAGGATTTTCGTGCCAATCTTAAGTCGCTCAAACATCGCACTCTACCCTCACGATTTGACCGGGTAGAATGCTTGATCTTCAGTCTGTGGAGCCTGTCCCATCAAATCCGCCTCTTCCACTTCACCATGTTCGGTGAGGTTCAAACCCAGTTCCTCGTGATCTGCCGACACGCGCACGCGTGTACCTTATTTACCAGTGCCAACAGCAAATATGACATGCCACACGCCCTAACGCCGCATGTGATCCTCGATCCAGCATTTCCGTGCCAGTCTGAGCCACTCCGCATCCTCATCGGCAGGGGTCAGCCGATATAGCATACATTTACAGCATGCATCTCAGTGCATACAGTCTCAAAAAACGAATGTAAGATGGTCGTGATGTCCGCAAACAAGTCGATCACCCAGTTATTCGAGCTTATTGACGCCAAAGACCGCCTGATGAGATCATCGAAGCTTGGCGGATCGACTACAACAACCGCCGGCCCCATTCGGCCTTGGGTTACGCCACGCCCGGGGAATTCTCCCGACCCGGGCAAAATTAGCAACCAGAACTCTCTTGCTGAGTGACCAGATAATGGGGGCAGGTCAGCTCCGCTCACCGCCCCATTGCACGCCGGGCCAAGTTCGGCCAAAACCAGTACGGGCTCAACTTTTGAACTGAGGAAAGTCGGGGCTCAGGTCAGAACATCACCATATCCGTCGCCATGCCATGCATTATGCAGTACGGATAATTCACGGCCTGATGCGGCCGGAACGCAGATCTTCACTGGCTGCGGTTAGATCTTGACCTTATAGTGTGTGTTGTCGTCCGGGTTGGCCTCAAGGTCACAGACAGTAGAAGTGTCGGTGGGGAACTGGTTCTCAAAGGTTTCAAGAATCTGGAAACGCCCCTCACGGCATTCGGTGATGAATGTATTGCGACTACAGTGGTGTGTCTTAGGGTCGATCAGAACCTTGCCCGTGGGTCCGTCTATGCTGATGCCGTCCTCCAGGGCCTCGATCACCTTCAAACGGTCGAGTGAGCCGGCGCGTTCAACCGCTTTGGCCCAGAGGAGGACGCCCTCGTAGGTGGCGACCGGTGTTTCCACCATATAGGCATGCTGAATACCATATTTGGCTCTGTAGCGTTGCAGGAATGCCTTGCTGCTGGGTGTTTGCAGATCCTGGAAATAGCCCAGGGAGATGATAATGCCATCGGATTCATCCGGGCTCAGGACAACCTTGCCGACACTGAACGTCGTCGCCGCGATCGGAATTTCCCGTTTCATGCCGGCGCTCACCCACTGGCGGTAAAAAGACATCTGGGCATTACCGACCAACACTGCCATTACCAAGTCCGGCTTGGTCTTCTGAATGTTGCGGATTGCATCAACGAAATCGAATGCGCCCAACGGGAAGAATTCAGTCGTGAGAACTTCACCGTCATTTTCGCGGGCAAACTTAGTCACCCAGTCTGCCGTTATGCGGCCGTAGTTATAGTCTGCTGCGAGCGTGTAGATCTTGGGCCCGAATCTCTTGATGCAATAGGGCAGCAACTTCTCCACGGTCTGCGCCGGAGTTGTCCCCGTGGCAAAGAAGTTACGATCACAGACACCGCCTTCGTAAAAGGTACTATAGAAATACAGGGTGTGATTCTTCCTGAGGATCGGTCGGATGACTTCCCGCGAGGCGCTGGTGATCCCGGCGTGGACGACGACCGCTCGG
>PVMK01114791.1_pt1 | contig 14298 bp, 11 predicted proteins | sample 1853481 | NCBI WGS metagenome assembly PVMK01 (sample SAMN08533507, study PRJNA380276) | Marine sediment metagenome, whole genome shotgun sequencing project. | reverse complement strand
CTTGCCCGTAATACGGAATAACTTACTCAGAGCGTCAAATAAAACTGTGATGCCGCACAAGGCAAGAAACGGAAAAGACTCGAAAGTTATGGCAAGAATCGCTATACCCCAGAACAGAGAAGCTCCAGGTGGAAAGACCATCTGCTTGCTTCTTTCAGGGTGCAATTGCTGCAGCAGCGGTTCGGAAGTTCCGTAATCAAAGCGTCTGGCGCAAAAATGCCTAAGCCTGTTGCGATGTCTGTGATATACTCTGCCTGCCGGTCTGAATTCAACATGGTGCCCCGCGTCCTGCATCCTCCAGCAAAGGTCCACATCCTCTCCAACAGATAGTTCCTCTCTAAAGCCACCTAATTTCAAAAAAAGATCCCGCCTTGCCAAAAGATTGCAGGAGGGCACGTAAAAGAATTTTTCTCTTTGCAATGACCTTTTGGCCCTGAAGCCCACAATCAAAGAGGACTTAACCTGCTCGTATCGGTCAAGGGAGCTCTCCACAAAGTAGGAGTCTACCATCCCCCCAACGGCACCCAAGGCCGGGTCTTTGAAGGCAGGGATCAGCTCCTGTAGCCAAAGGGGCTCTGCGAGGCAGTCCGAATCGATAAAGGCCAGGATATCGCCTCTGGCTTTCCGGGCGGCAAGGTTCCGGCAGTAAGACGCCTGCTTGTTTTCTTTGAGGGGTATGAGTTGAACCGGAAACGGTGAAACGGTGAAAGGGGTATGGTCCGTGGAGGCATCATCCACCACAATGATTTCGAGCTTCTCCTGGGGATAAACGACCTCGCTTAATGATCGAAGACAGGCTTCAATCTCCAGGGGTCTATTTCGCACAGGAATAATCACGGACACAAACGGATGATCAGAAAGCGTCGAAAAGCCTTCCAGCTCCAGGAAACCTTTACGAGACAAATCATTCAGGAACAGCTCAACCTCATCAGGATGCACACCGTGAATCAGAGACGCAAGTTTGCCCAGGGGCAGATAGGTATCCGAGGAGAGGCATTCAAAAACTGCTCTCCATGATCGATGAAGCAGTATGGTTTTCAAAGGATAAGCAAGTGTTAATTGAAAAGATCCGTTCCTCTCCTGCCAGGCAACTCTTTTTGGGAGGCGATAGGCCAGTGGTTTTAATACTGTGCGTTTTTCATTTCCCAAATTTATCCGTCCTTTTCACCTTCCTTCAGCGATTCCAGGAAACCATGCCCGTCCAGAAAGGAGATAATCCCCTCAACCTGGGATTCCGGACTCCCTCTCAGCATCTCACCTTTTTTCTCAATCCGGCTGCCCGTCAGAAGCTGTCCTATGCGATTAAAGGCATCAAGCCTGGGGTCAGGGGCAGGCGCTTTTTTCGGACGCGGGCGGGGTGGGAAGGTTTTTGTGCAAATACTCTGAGGAAAAACGCTATCTTTGTCGTATATTATCTTCTGAACAGGCAAGGTCTGGCTCTGCTTCTTATCTTCATACGTAGGGAGGGGGGGCTCAATGGCACCGGAATCAACACTGAAAACCGCAGGAACCGGGCATTCAATAACCTCTCGGATTCCCCGCCCAGCGCTCCTTTGTACCTCTAACGATCTCTTGTCAGAAGAAATGGAAATATCCCTGATACATGACACAAAGGGAACTCTAAGATGATGGGCCACAAATGCTCCAACCTGACCGTTTCTGCTGTCTATGGATTCCTTGCCGCAAAGCACAAGGTCTGCTCCTATCCCTTTAATTGCGCGAGCAAGAAATAGAGACTTTTGCCATGTATCCACTCTGCCGGTCATGTCAATCTGGTAGAGATGATCCGCTCCCATGGCCATACATCGCCTCAACTCCTTCTCAGCAATTATGGGGCCCAGAGTCAGGACGTTAATCTCTCCTTCACCAACAAGATCCTTTATACGCAGTGCAACTGCAACAGCGAGTTCATCGTAAGGGTTGACACGAAAGACTTCGTCCTCAGGGCCCAGAAAATCCCTTTCCGGGTTCATACCTGTTCTGGTGTAGGCGTGAGATATCTGTTTTACACAAACGACAATTCTCATCTATTCCTCGTAACTTTGATTACCAAGCGTGCTCTTCTCACCTTCTCAAGATACCGGTCAATAAACCCGTCTCAAGGAAGAGGCGACGATTTCAATGATATCCATGACTCTCGGTGGGTTTTCCATTTCCAGAGCACCTATTCCATCTTCAAGCATGGTAAGGCAATAAGGGCATGCTGTCCCCACCAGTTCAATGCCGCTTTCTTGTATTTCCTGGGCACGAAGGTGATTAATGTTCTGCCCTATGTTTTCATGCAGCCACATCCTGCCCCCGCCACCCCCGCAGCAAAAAGCGTTTGCCCTGTTCCGTTTCAATTCTTTGAGATCAATACCTGGCACAGAGCTGCTTATTTCTCTCAGGGGTTCGTAAATATTATTAACCCGCCCAAGATAACAGGGGTCATGAATAGCCATCCTTTTGTCAACAGGGTATTTCGGAAAGATCTTTTTCTGTTCAATCAATCTGAGCACAAATTCAACGGCATGTATAACCTCAAAGCTTGTCCTCGACCCCGATCGGGGATTGCTTCCCAGGGCTGGATACTCATTCTTCAGAGTATTGAATCCATGGGGGCAAAGGGTGACAATTTTCTTGATATGATATTTGTTAAACGAGGCTATATTTTTCGCGGCAAGATCTAAAAAAACCTCCTCGTTTCCCAATCGTCTTGCAGCATCTCCACAGCAGCGCTCCTCCTTCCCTAAAATACCAAAACGAACCTCGGCTGCTTTAAGGATTCTTACCATGGCCCGGGTCGTTTCCTGATACTTGGGATGAAATGCACCGGAACATCCTACCCATAACAAGATCTCCGGATTCAGACCTTCATCGGATATATGGGGCACACCGAGGTTGAGGGCCCAGTCCCCTCGATGCGCCGATCCTTTGCCGTTAACATCTCCGAAGATCTCTACGTCCCGGATCATAGAACGGGCCTCAGTCGGCAACAAGCCCCTGCCCAGAACCTGGTATCGCCTCATGTCCAAAATCTTGTCCATGGGCTCAATGAAGACGGGGCACTGCTCCACGCACGCCATGCAGGTGGTGCAGGCCCATATCTCATCGTAGGTGATAGCATCTTCAAGTACAGGAAAAGACGGATTAACAGGATCATTGCCACACCGTCTCACATCCTCCATCTGTGTTAAGATATCTCCCATCACCTTTCGGGGGGAGAGAGGTTTGCCTGAGGCAGAAGCAGGACAGTTTTCCTCACACCGACCGCAGGAGACGCATGACTCTGCATCTAATAATTGCTTCCAGGTAAGATCCAGCACTGTGCCGGCACCGATAATCCCTTTCTCCAGAGAGACCGGTTTCATTTCTCCGCGGGGACCCTTTTTTCTATAATACACGTTCAACGGGGCAGCGGCTATATGGCTCATAAATGTAAAAGGGAGGATTGCGATAAAGAACAGCACCAGAAAAAAATGAATACGGATCATAAACTGCATAAAGAGGGGGGAGTTGGGCAAAACAAGGGAAACGAGCCATCCCACCGGTGAAGACCAGGAAAATCCGTGATGAATGATGCTGATGCGTGCGCCTGCGGCTAAGAAACCGGTCAGAAGAATAATCAACAGGACAACGAGAGGGAAGACCGTCCTTTTGGGTGTTCCAGAATCTGTGGATTTTATTCGCCTTACCAAAAAGAAAAAGGTTCCCGCCAACATGGCGGTTCCTAACACGTCTAAGAACAGAGATAAAATCCCTGCCACGATATCCGGCATAGCAAAACGGAATTGGGCCAGGACGACGATGAGAACAGGGATGGCAAGCCCCCAGAACAGCATGAGATGGGCAGTCCCGGTATATGGATTTCGCAGGATTTTTTTATGACCCAGGAGGTATCCCATGAGTCCTGCCAGATCCCCGGAACGGCGTTCCTCCCGGCCCATTCGCCAGGAAGACCACCGTCTTCCAAACCCCACCAACATGATAAGGAACGCAGCGGCTATGAGTAATGGATCAAAGGCGGTAAACAAAGGTCTAACTCCTCCGGTCTTTTCTCTTTTTGGAGAACTTCCGGATATAAAACGCGAATCCACCGGAAAACATGACCAGTATCAATAGTAGATATACGGCGCCGGCCGCAAAGATGGTCGGGTGCTTGTCAAGATCGGCCTTGGGATGGATGTATCCCAATAAAAGATGCTCTCCCTCCGGAGATAAGTGGCATTTATAACAGTCTTGATCATTGAGGGGCTCATCCTCCCCGTGGGCGGCCATGCCCTGGTGACAACCCAGACAGTTGTCCGAGTCAAAGATCTGGCCAAAATCCTGTTTATTGTGGGATGCGATCTGCAGGGAAGGCAGCCATGACATATAGTCCCTGTCGCCACACTCCACCGGATGGCAGGTCTTACAGGTTTTCCTGAGGTTCTTGCCATGGACCGATGAGAGCTCATTGGCCTTTTCAAAGACAGCATGTGTTGTGTGGCAGGAGTAGCATCGAGGGCGAAGCTCCTTTTTCGATTTCAAACCGTGCCTGTTTTCCTGGTCATGGCACTGGGAACAATCCACTGCTCCGGATCCTTTGATGGTCTTGTGATCCTCGTCTATCACACCCGTATGACAATCCTGACACGTTATCTCACGCCCGTGAATAGAAGCCTCATATCCCTTCAAGGACATATTGAGCCTGCTCTCAGGACTCCCTTCCTCATGACATCTGATACAATCCTCCGGCGTGTAGCCTAAGGTATCATAGGCCGTAAGCAATACGAAGAATCCTAAAATATAGAAGATTAACTTTTTCACACCAAATCCCCATCCATCCATTCAATCATCCCCGCCCTCAATCGGGTCAAGGCGGGATTTTCGCTCCGCTTCAACAATCCCAAATTTCCTTCATGTTCTTGAGCCGTTCAATCAAGATTGGAAGTACCTGATGAACATCCCCGACTACACCCAGATCCGCAAAACGAAAGATCCTGGCGCAAGGGTCTGCGTTGATGGCAATGACCAATTGGGATTTCTCCATTCCCGCGGTATACTCATTGGCCCCGGATATTCCGCAGTTGATGATCAAGCGCGGGATAACTGTTTTGCCTGTTTGCCCTATCTGGCGCTCATATGGCAATGTCTGCCAGTCAATGACCGGTCGTGTAGCGCCAACGGATCCTCCTATTGCCCGGGCAAGCTCATGAATGATGTCAAAGGCCTCATCCTTGCCCACGCCTCGACCCCCTGAGACAACGATATCCGCCTCTTCAATATCCAAATCCTCCGGGTCGGCCTCAATGACCCTTAGCACCCTTGTCTCGAGATCATCCGGTTGTTCATCCAGGGTCTCCACCAATATCTCAGCCGTACCTGCATTGTCAGGTTCCAGGGAGGTGAGAACACCGGGAAGAAAAGATATGATTGGGGCGTCCATGCACTCGAGGCGAATATCTTCAAAGAGGTATCCGTTGGACACAGGACGAATCGCATGAAACTTTCCTGACCGATCAACATTCAGGTCCATGGCGCATGTAACAAGGACCGTTTCAAGTAAGGCCGCAAGCCTGGAACAAAGGTCGGAGGTTTCCGCAGTTTGTGCCACGAGGATGCAGAAGGGTTTGTGCTTCTCGGCCAGTTTAAATAATTCCTTGGCAAAAAATTCGCCCTGATACCAAACAAGAGATTCACTTTCAACGTACAAAACCCTATCCGCCCCGTAAGCACCCAATGTGCCTAATTCAGACTCCAGGCCGAAACCGAGACACACAGCAGTTACAGTACCCTCTCCCCCAAGTTCACAGATCCGGCGAGCTTCACCAATCAACCCAAAGGAAGTTTCCTCAATAGTTCCCTCTCTATGTTGGACTAATATCCAGATATCGTGGTGGTTCAAAGGTTCACGGTTCACGATTCAGGGTTTCCTTTTCTTCATCTTCTGTTTTTTATCAATCGTCTTAGTCTCGTAAAAAGTATAATTTTAACTTTTTCGTGCTTATAACTTGCTGATATTACTATTTTTAAAGTTTAATTTTTGTGAATTTTGCGCCTTTTTGCGGCCTTATCAATAGTCAATATTCAATCGTCAATATTCAATCCTAAAGCCTTCTTCCCACCCGATTCCCTTCCACAATGGCCATATCCGTCTTCCTCGGGGCCACGCAATCTCCTATACGATAGAGTTCCTTCACCTTTCCCTTGAGGGCAAAATAAAGCCTGTCATCAGCCACGTTCCCAGCGGCTAAGACTATCGTATCATACCCCTCAAAATCGATCATCTCGTTGGAATAGACATTGAGGCCTTTGGCTAAAGTCCCCTGGATTTCAAGAACCGCAATGTCCGGTGTACAGGTAACCCCCTTTTTCGCTAATCGCTGTCTCGCTAAGAACAGGTCCTGAAGGGGACCTAATGCAGAGCCTTGAAACAGGGATGGGACAAGCACATGCACCTTCTTTCCGAGGTCCGCTAAGAATTCGGCCGTTCCAGTACCTTGATGATGACCGTCAAGATCGATGAACAAGACCTTGTCGCCCGCCTCCACCTCACCTGTCAGAATCTGTTGCGTATTTACCACTTCAGGATAGGAATATTCCCCGGGGAAAGGCTTCTCTTTGGGAACCGAACCCGTAGCAACGATAACGGCATTCGGTCTTTCCCGCAAGATCATTTCCTCATCGGCCTCCATACCTAATCTCAGATCAATATCAAGCTTATTCACCTGGCTTATCAACCATCGGGTCACCCCGGTTATTTCCTGTCTCCCCGGGACCTTGCCCGCAAGGATGTTCTGTCCGCCAACTTCATCATTCTTTTCAAAAACAATCACATTATGTTTCCTTAAGGCGGCCACCCGGGCAACCTCAAGACCGGCAGGCCCTGCACCGACCACAACCACCTTCTTGGGAACCTCACACGGTCCGAGTGTTCCTATTCCCAATTCCTTTTCATTCCCGGCGGCCGGCGTCTGCATGCATCCGATGGTATAACCCAGACCCATCCTGCCGATGCAACCCTGGTTGCACGCAATGCACTGGCGAATATCATCGTCTCTCCCTTCCCTGGCCTTGTTGGGCAATTCGGGATCAGCAATAAGGGCCCGGACCATATTGATCATATCCCCCTGACCATCCTCTAAGATCTTTTCCGCTAAATGGGGATCATTAATTCGATTGGTACAGTAAACAGGAAGATTCACTACCGATCGGATCCCGACAGATAGGGGCACCGTATAGGCTAAGGGTGTATGCATGGAACCTTCGACGAGGTACAGGTTATGAAAGGTTCCCAGACTCAGATCCATAAAATCCAACTGGCCTGCGGCTTCCAGACTGGCAGCGATTTTTTTGGTATCCTCCAAGGTCAGACCGCCCCTCGGATGCATTTCATCGGCATTCAGGCGGATACCCAACGTAAAATCAGTCCCCACCGCCTGTCGAACTGCATCGATTACTTCTAAACAAAAACGCAAGCGATTCTCAAAACTCCCACCGTACTCGTCTTCCCGGAAATTGGTGGCGGGAGACAGAAATTGCCTGATAAGAGAGCTGTGACCCAACTGCAGCTCTATCCCATCAAACCCGCCCTCCACAACATGGGTGGCGCTTTTTGCAAAGAACGCAATGCATTCCTTGATATCTTCAATCTCCATCTCTTTGGACATTTCACGAAAGAGAGGGTCAACACCCGGAGAGGGACCCCAGACAGGGAGCCTGGATATTTTACCATCGGCCTGCATCCCATTATGATTCAACTGGGCGAATATCTTAGTGTCATATTCGTGGATGGTGCGGGTGAGTTTAAGAAAGCCCGGTATGACCTCGGGAACAAAGGCGTCCACCAGTTTGGCATAGGCAAGATCAGAAGGGTGAACGGTCAGTTCCTCTGTGGTGATCAAACCGCAACCACCCTTTGCCCTCTCCCGATAATAATAGATATGATGTTCACTGATCTGATGATTTTCTGATAGATTGGTCAGGTGAGCTGCAAAGTTGATCCGGTTCGGTATGACAACAGACCCGATCTTTATGGGAGAAAAAAGATATCGATATTCGCTCACAGCCTCCTCCCAGCCTTCTTCCTTCGAGGATGGCCATATCAATTCCCCTGGGAGCCACGCAATCGCCTGCTCGATAGCTTGACTTTATCTCTCCCTTCAACTGGCGGTAAAGGAGATCGTCAACCATATTTCCCATATCCATGACGATAGTATCATATCCCTCAAACAGAATCGGTTCGTTTGTGTATATATCCCGGGCTTTCACCTTGCTGCCATCAATTTCATCTATCACCACGTCGGTAGTGAAGGTAACACCCTTTTGGAGGAGTCGTTGCCGGGTCAGATAGAGGTCTCCTAATGGGCCCAGCTCAATTCCGACAAAAAGATCACTTGTGACCATCTCAACTTTTTTGCCTTGATCGGCCAATAACTCGACCGTTGCCGTGGCATGATGACCGCTGTTCTCGTCTATAAAAAGCACCTTTTCACCCACAGGGAGTAGCCCTTCGATTACCTCCCGGACATTGAGTACCAACGGGGGACCATACTCCCCGGGAACCGGTTTTATTTTGGGTCTTGAACCCGTGGTCACAATCACGGCATCCGGGTTTTTCTCAAGGACTATTTCCCTTGTCACCTCAACGCCGGTTAGGATGGGGACCTGCAGTTTTTTCAGTTCATGGGTCAGATAGCGGATAATTTCTGACATCCCCTCCCTGCCGGCACCTTTCGCCGCAAGGTTTATCTGACCTCCCACCTCTTCCTGCTTTTCATAGACTGTTACATCATGACCCTTTTCCCGTGCGACTCTGGCCGCTTCCAGGCCGGCAGGCCCCGCACCAACAACCATGACACGCTTTGGGATTGTTGATCGTTGATTGTTGATTGTTGATTGATTTGAGCCTTTCGGTACGAGATCTTCATATCCCACTGACGGGTTCTGGATACAGCTTAAACTCTTGGACTGGTTGATTCGGCCGATACAGCCCTGATTGTCCTTGACGCAATACCGGATATCATCGATCCTCCCTTCCAGGGCCTTCTTAGGCAGGTCTGGATCGCAGATCAGGTTGCGGATAAACACGACGGCATCGGACCGGCCTTCTGATACAATATCATCTGCCATCTGTGGGGTGTCGATCTGGTGGCTAGCTATGACCGGGATTTCCACGACCTCATTGATCTCTTCGGCCGTCTCAATGGTAAAACCGGAGGGCGTATGCATGGAAGCCATTAAAAGGTGAAGGTTATAATAAGTACCTACCGATACATTAATGAAATCAATCTTTCCGGTGCTATCGAATTTCCGCGCAAACTCCCGTGATTCATCCGTGGTGATCGCGCCCCAGAATTTCTCGTCCGCACACAAACGGATACCCACCGTGAAATCATCTCCCACAGACTCCCGGACTCCATCAATGACCTCCAAGGGCAGACGCATCCTGTTCTCCAGAATACCCCCGTATTCATCCTGCCGGAGATTACTGAGAGGCGAAAGAAATTGCCTGAGAAGGGATTCAGGGCCCATATCGATCTCAATACCGTCAAAACCCCCATCTCTTGCCAAGACCGCAGCTCGGGAAAACGCCTCTATTACCACAGCCATGTCTTCTGCTTCCATGGGCTTGGCCGTCTCGCCGAATGCAATATCTGATAAGGCAGACGGGCCCCACACAGCGTGCCTCGTTATGGCACCGCTGCTTTGGAAGCCGTGATGGGTGAGCTGGGCAAAAACGGTTATTTCGAAATCGTGAACCGCCTTCGTCAGCCTTTGATAATCATCGACAATCCCCGAATCCCAACCCTCGATCATGGCCCCCCAGGGACGGTCGTTGGGGTGGATAGAAAGATCGCCCACAATGATCAGACCGCACCCGCCCATGGCCCGCCGCCGGTAGTAGGCCACATGACGGTCATCTAAGCGGCCTCCTCTGGCGAAATTGGTCCGGTGCGCCAGAAAACAGATGCGATTCGGCAGGGTTACCTTACCTACCATGAGAGGATTAAAGAGGTGATCAAACATGGATTATGGGTTGGCCCGTTGAGCCGGTTGGCCCGTTAAGTCGGTTAACGCCCCTTCAAATATCGTATTAAGCCATCGACTATTTTGCGAACTATTTCGCAATGTTTATAGGTGTTTTGAAACTCATCTTCATTCACATACTTCTGATCCAAGGCAATATACATGCAATTCTGAACCTCGGAACAGGATCTCCTTGAATACGTCAAGAACCTGATGAACTCTTTATTCGATCTTGAATCAAATCCTTCACAAATGTTATTCATTATCGAAATAGATGCTCCGGTTATTTGTCCTGATAATCTGAAATCCTTTGAAAATTCAGGACGATTTGTATAGGCATATACCGTCCGAGTTAAATCTCGCGCTTCCTGCCAGCACTCCAAGTCTTCAAATCTCTTGATTTTCATCTTGTTAGTGATTTCACTTTCCGATTTGCCCCGGCTCAACCGGCCAACCGGCCACCGGGCCACCTTTTCAGGTTCACCAGACACTCCGGATCAGGCATGTCGATATCTTGATATGTGTGATAGGCCATCGCAGGACATCCCCCGCGGCAGACTTCAAACCGGGAGCATGTCATGCAGGTATCAACCTTGAGATTACGGAGCTGAGCAAAAACCATAGAGTTGTTCCACATATCCTTGAACGCCATGTCACGGATGTTTCCAACGAGAAAAGGCCTCTCCTGCAGAAAGGCACAGGGATAGATATCCCCTGTTGGTGAGATACAGCATGTCATCTTGGCGGCCCCGCACATATCAAGCCCTTTTCTGCGCCGGTTCTCCGATGTCAGACAAAAAAAAGAATCTCCGGTACGCACCAGATCGTGCCCTTCCAGCCATTCAGCAAAAGATTCTAATTGCCATTTTTCAGGTCGAGAGAATCCCTGCACTCTTTGGCCCTGCCTGAAGGACGAAATCGGGAAACCCGCAGCTCTGCGCCATAACCGTTCGCCAGTTCTCTCAACTCATCTAATTGGGGATAGTTGGTCCTGGTAAGCACAGCGTTAATACTGAACTGGACCTTTTGACGGGCAAAACACTCTATTGCCCCCATGATTTTTTTATAGGTCCCCTTGCCCCGTATCCGGTCGTTCACTTCGGCCGTGGCCCCATCCAGACTCACCTGCAGATAGAGCATTTTATACGCGGATAAACGCTTGGCAAGGCGGTCATCGATCAGCATGCCGTTGGTGCTCACACAGGTTACGAGACCATTTTCGTGTGAATATCCCAAAAGATCAAGGAAATCTTCCCTTATAAACGGCTCTCCACCGCCGATGTTTACCTGAAAAACCTTAAGGCCGTTAACTGGTCCACCAGTCGCCGGCACTCCGATGCCGTGAGTTCGTCCTTGAGCGGTTTTCCTGCGTCAGAAAGGCAATGAACACAGTGGAGATTGCATTTCAGCGTGATTTCCCAGGTCACATTCACAGGAGCCAGCAGACCCATCCTGGCCATTTTAGCACTCAACGATCACTCCTTTTCCCCTCAACTGCTCTAAGACTTTTTTTATTCCTTCCTTACTCCTTTTGGATGGAGGTTTCTCATCTTTCAGCCGTACCCCTTGATCAAGAGTGAGTTCACCCTGAAAAAAGGAACTATCCAGCAGTTGGCCGGACGAGAGAAAATAGAGGCGCGGTCCTCTCATTGTATAGAAAAGGAGGCCAAAATCCTCATCTCTAACCTGCGTACCTGAGCCCAGAACATACTTGGGATTTTTTTTAGGCTTCATTGATTTACTTTATTAGCACTTCCCAATGGGAAGTACACCTTAAATCCAAAAATAAAAGCCGACGAATTAATTTAATACAAAACCCGTCAGCTTTATGCAAAGACATTCCTAATATTTATCAATAAACTCCGCAAATTCCGTCTATAGCCATCTCTTCAATCAGGATTTCTACAGTGGAAAAAACTTTACCTCTCCGGTCATCATTTTCACTGTTTTTCAAGTCTTCTGCAATAGTGGTCTGTTTCAATTCCAAATCTCCCATACTTTATCCTCTAACTCCTTGTTATTTAAATTTATTATTATATTATTCGACCGATGTCAACCCATCGAAGCGGGCAAAATCGGTTGAAATCATCTAACCTTTCACAGCCCCGAAGGTCAACCCTCGGATAATATATCGCTGCATAAACCAGGCTGCCGCTAATGTGGGCAGAATGGCAAGACACACACACGCGCCCATGGTACCCCAGTCGATCTGTCCCGAAGCCCAGAAGGACGCCAGCCCAATGGTTACGGTCCTGGCAAGATTTCTGGTAAACAGAAACGCGTAAAGGAACTCATTCCATGAGAATATAAAACAGAACATAGCCGTAATTGCGGCCCCCGGCTTGATCATGGGAAATATGACCTTACGAAAAATATCAAGACGTCCATAACCATCTATCATGGCCGACTGTTCGAGTTCACGAGGGATTTCCCTGAAAAATCCATACAACAAAAAAACAGCAAAGGAAACATTGAAGTACAGATATAATAAGATTAGCACCGTGCGTGTATCTAACATGCCCAAGGCTTTAAAAAGCATGAAGAAAGGTATGGCAGCCACGGCGGCAGGAAACATCCGCGTTGAAATAGTAACAAAAAGCAGATGGCCATGACCGGTCTCGTATCGGGCAAAGCTGTAGGCGGCAGGCAGCGCAACAAGCATCACCAGGATTGTGCTTATGACAGATATGATGAAGGTATTCATAATCTCCCTGAAAAACACCGTCTTAAAAAACAGATTTTCATAATTATCAAGGATGGGGGAAAAATAAAACAGCTTGAGCACATCCTGTGTGTAAATGTCGGCGTTTGTTTTAAACGATGTCAAGTACATCCAAGCCAAAGGGGAAACAAAGCTGAACACCACCAGCACTACCACCACCCAAAAAAGGACTCGCTTCATTTTTTCCTCCTCCTCATCTTACTCGCTCGTGACCGCCAGGGCCTTCATCAACTGTCTGAATAGGACACCACAGACAATCATCGTCAGAAATAGAGAGATGATCGCCAATGTGGATCCTATGCCGATATCAAAATAGACAAAAGTATTTCGGTAGATCAACCAGTCCAATAACTCAGTATCCGCCCCACCCCGCGTCGTCCCATAGAGGGGATCAAACAGCCTTATCAACCACATGGTCCTGAGAAGGACAATGATCATTATTAGCGGCGCCAGATTTGGCAGGGTCAATCGCCTGAAGGTATACCATGGAGTGGCGCCATCGACCCGTGCCGCTTCAAAGGAATCCCTCGGGAGGCTCTTTAGACCGGCTAATAGCACAAATATGGAAAAAGGGGTCCACTGCCAGATGGAGATGGCCGCTATAGTATAAAGGCCTACTCCCGGGGCAAACCAGCTCACTTTGGGAATGCCCACCAATCCAAAAATCAGATTCACTATTCCAAAATCGTATTGCAGAAAAAAATTCCACATCATGGAGACGGCAAGGGGCGCCATGAGAAGGGGCAAGAGTATAAGCCCCCTTATCGGATTTTGACCTTTGAATTCGCGGTTAAATATGACCGCGACCGTCATACCAATAATGAGTTCCGCGCCGATACTTACAACAAGCACGATCCCTGTGCGTTTGAGGGCCATCCAGAATTCTTCATCGCGCAGTACATCCCGATAGTTTTCCAAACCAAGAAATGTGGCGGCCTTTACCATGCCATATTCGTGCACAGAGTACCACATGCAGTAAAACAGTGGGTACAACATGAACAGTAAGAGTACTAACAATAGCGGGATCAAAAGGACCCATTTATAATACTTGTCATCGCCGAGGACATCTAAGAAAGTCCTATCTCGAACCATGGCCATCGGCTGAGCCATAACTTCATTTCCATGATCTGACATTCAAACCACCTCTTGGTTTTTCTTTTTTACAGCAGGAAAAAAGTATCCCTCGGGACAGAAAAGCTTCCTGTCCCGGGGATATCCTTTGTTTTACTTTTCCTCTCTGATGGGAAGCTGTCCAAATTTCTTCTGCAGCTTCATGGTCTTTTTTGTTATTACCTTTACGCACTCTTCCGGTGTGTATTTCTTAATCGCAGCATTATGTAGCTCTATGATCTGCATCTCATAGATTTTTCCCATGGCTGAGCTGTTAAAATGGATGTAGTCATTCACGTAGTTATTCTGAATTTGCAGGGCCAAAGAATTGATGTATGCCCTGTCTCCAATCGGCTTTTTCCATTTAGGATCGTTTTGATACATGGGATTACCCATGATGTCTCTACGTACTCCTGGGAACCCACCTTCCATCAGTTGTTTCTGAGCCTCATAACCACCTAAGTATTTCATAAACC
>PVMK01125233.1_pt1 | contig 14299 bp, 13 predicted proteins | sample 1853481 | NCBI WGS metagenome assembly PVMK01 (sample SAMN08533507, study PRJNA380276) | Marine sediment metagenome, whole genome shotgun sequencing project. | reverse complement strand
ATAAACCTTAAAGGAAACTTTTTCTTTGCCCTGGCCGTAGGCCGAGAAATGATCAAACAAAAGCGCGGGAAGATAATCAATATCCTTTCCAATTGTAGTTTTGTTGCTGAACACGGCATTGGGATCTACTGCATAAGCAAGGGTGGTTTGCTTATGACCACCCGATGCCTGGCCACTGAGTGGGGCCCTTACGGCATACAGGTCAATGGCATTGGGCCCGCCTTTGTTCGTACCCCAATGAATGATCCGGTGGTGGCTGATCCCCATTTTGTTGAATGGAGTACAAACCGGATTCCCCTCCACCGCATGGGAGATCCGGAAGAGATGGTGGGTGCGGCGATTTATATGGCGTCGGATGCCTCCAGTTTTGTCAATGGCGCCGTGCTTATGGTGGACGGTGGATTCACCGCTTGCTAAACGGCCATTTTCCATGTTTTTTAAAAAACCTGTAGTTGACCCCTGGATAATAATGTTTTCATGGGTAGGGTTAGAGGTTCGCTTACAGATGGCTGGAAACTTGACCATTGCCGAAGTTCGATCCGCTTGACCCCGGTGGTGATGTCGACCATTTTGGCCTCTTTCATTCCCGGGGTTAACCGTTTCCCCTCTCCATCATGTTTAAGAGGATAGCAACGGCTGTTTCAGCAAAGACAGGATTATTGATGTGCGCATCAACTTCCCTTACTTCAACCTTGGGTTCAAGATGTCTCTTAACGCTCCTGATGAACGCCTCATCCGCCTCTGGATCATGCATCGGCTCACCCTCATGACAGTACATGGAGAATCCACCTAAAGGAACCATCAAGACTGTTGGGCCCTTTGCTTGATTTAGTTTCTCGGCCATGACCCTGCCTACCTTGATCATTTCCGTCTTACTGGTCCTGACAAGAGTCTCCGCCGGATTGAAATAATACACCTTGCGTTTTTTGAGCCTTGCCGGCAGGCTCTCCAGGGGGCCAGCCAAGATGAAATCGATACAACCGGGCACGACTACTTGGGGGATTCCCATGTCACCTGCGGCTTCCAGTCTGTGAGACCCTGCTGAATGTATTCCGCCTCCGACATGATCTGTTATTTCATGAGTCGTCATGTCCAGGACTGCTACAAAGACGCCATCCCTCGTCATTTCTTCCATGGCCCTTCCACCAGTGCCATTCGGATGAAAGACGATAACTTCATATCCCTTCTTCTCCAACAAATTTTTGGCCACCATCACCGCCGGCGTCGTATTGCCATACATTGTAACAGCGATTCTATTCCCTCTTTTTATTTCCGGGCTGACATCCAGTTCTGCCATACCCATTATTGCACTGGCTGCAACGTCGAATATCCGCTTGCTGATTTCATTGATTCCCAAGATATCAACCACGGAATGCATCATCATAATATCGCTTGTGCCTATGTAGGGCCCCAGCTTTTCCTCACCCTGCGCAATAGGGGTAACGATCAGTTTGGGTACACCTATCGGCAATACCTTCATGCCGGCTGATGCAAGCAATGCCCCATCGGCGCCCCCGATTCCCAATAAGGCCTGGAACCTACCCTGATCATATAGATCCCGCGCAATTTTCGCGATTCCCTTTTGCATCAGTTCTACAGCAACCCCTCTATCTTTTGCGGCGATCGTCTTTATCGACGAGCCTGCCGCCCGGGCAACAGTTTCCCGATTGATGTCCGCCTTAATCCCCATCGGAGAGCCACGAGTTCCAGAATCAATGACCAGTACCTTACCTCCCTTCCCCTCTATCTTTTTTTTCACGTATTTTATTTCTTCTCCCTTGGTGTCCAAGGTTGCTATGATGGCTACACTTCTGGCTTTACTTCTAGGCATTTTTTCCTCTCAACTCCTTATGGTCGTAGCGAGTGGCTCAAGATCATGCAACTTTTAGTGCTATGTAACGGCAACAGTGGTTTACTTCTAGGCCAATGATCGTTTTCATTGTAGCACTTGACAGCTTTTTCTGGATAAGTTAACAGAACGGTATCATAGAAAAACTGCAGATGCAAACTCACCAACATGGTGGAAAGCCTCAAATCCCGTTATGCTACTGGTTTACACCCTAGCCAAATGATTTACAATGAAATGAGGCCGATTTTCTATTGGATATTTGAACGAAATAAGAAATGGGTGTTTTTTTAGGCCATCAGGAGGATAAATGATGTCAAAAGACTGGATATCGATGTATGAAAAGGTGAACGGTCTGATTGATGAGTTTAAAACGGTGAGCAACTTAAGAAACCTCATCCGGATTCCCAGCTATACTGGAGAGGAGAAGGTAAAGGCCGATTACATCGTCAAAGAGATGGAGCGGATGGGCCTTGAGGTAATAGAGACCTATATCGATTTCGAATATGGCCGCCGAAATGTCTTGGGCGTTATCAGAGGTAACGGTACGGGACGTAGCCTAATGCTCTGCTCTCATATCGACACCCACTGGCCCAGACTCGGAGAGGAAGGGGGACATGATGCCCGGATAGAGGGGGACAAAATCTACGGTATCGGAACCGGCGACAGCATGACGCCCATGGCAGCCATGTTCGCCTGCGTGGATGCCATAAAACGCTCCGGAATTCCCTTGAAGGGGGATCTGATCTTCCTGACAACTGCTGACGAAATGTGCTTTAAAGAGGGGGCCTATTTGCTTGAGGAAAATGGCATCGAGGCAGATTACTGTGTCATGGGAGAGGCGACGGATTTCGATATCGGCATCGTGCACACCGGAAAGGCGGAGATCGAAATAAGGACCACAGGGAAATCCGGTTACGAGATCGGAGCCTATGCAAAGCGAATGGGTCAAAAGGTCTCAAACGCCATTTTGTCGATGAACACGATCATAAACTATCTGATTAAGATGGAAAAGGAAGACCCTTTTTTCCATAAGACCCATCCACTGCTTCCGGGAGAGGGCGCTGCCTTAAACATCGGTGCCATTATCGGCGGAAGCACAGGTGATGGGGATCCAACCAGAAGACCCGGAAGAAAACCAGGGCAATTCGGATTGGCCAAACGTACTCCCCAGTTCTGCAATCTGAGGGTGAATGCCAGGTATTGGCCGGGACAGACAGCCCAGGAGTTCCATGAGACAGTGAAAAGATGGATAGAAAAGGCCAAGGAAGAAGATCCATCCATAGAAGAAGAGGTCGAATTGTATCTTTCTCACGGGAATGACCCCTTTGAAATTTCCTCTGATGCCGAGGTAGTAGGGCGTCTGAGGGAATCGATAACCCATGTCCTGGGAAGAGAACCCAAACTCGTCGGCAATATCTATTCTACAGAGGGCCCGTTTTATCAGCGGGCTGGAATGCAGTTTGTCTGGTGTTGTCCCGGCATGATGCGAATCGGAACAGACGAATACGTCACCAGAGAGGAACTGATAAATACGGCGAGGATCTATGCGGCAATGGCCATCAACTGCTGTACTTAGAACCCCTGAAAAAAGGCTGCTCATTGATTTTTGTTGTAACGGAACCAAGTCCCCAATACCGTAAATGCATATCCTTTCGTGAAGAGGGCGAGAATATGAAATCAAGTATCGGTTACATGGTGTTAGGAATCATCGCTGGATTTTCCCTTTGCCTCGAGGGGTCTCTGAATTCTTTGCTGGGACGGCACGTAGGAGTCCTCAAAGCTGCCATCGCCCCATTCGGTACCGGTCTGACTGCAATCGTTGTTGTGGTGCTCCTTTTAGGCAAAGGTAAAGACATAGGCCTCGGTTTGTGGTTGGAAGCGCCATGGTATAGCTACCTCGGGGGTATGTGGGCTGTGGTCTTTGTTTGTCTCATGATTTATATGATTCCAAAAGTGGGAATTGCTGCAGCGCTTTCTTCAGTCATTGCAGGGCAATTGATTGCCTCATTGCTCTTTGATGCAATCGGAATATTTTCCCTGAGCAAAATTCCGATCTCCTTACCTCGCGTTGCCGGGGCCGTTCTTCTTTTGCTCGGAATGCGTCTCATCTTTGTTCGAACCCCCTAGTAACCCTTACTAACAGCTCTGACCATTTGCTCTCCCTTGTTTGGGACATGAGGCACATTGCCGCCAACCATTCCAGAGCATCGAAGATCTTCTCCTCTTTCCCGTCCTTGGATTGGTAAATGGCCTTTGACTCCTCCGGGATGTAGGTCATTCTCTCCTGGAAAAAGCAGGCACCGATAATGCAGCGGGCCAAATTCTCAATGGCTTCTTCGCCACTGGGTTGAATTCTTCACACCTTTCGAGTGCCTAGTCCCCATACTGATAATACTGGGAGTTCTGTGGTTTGCGAGGGCGATAGACAGGAGATGTTCCGGGCATAAACTGTCCCTCCCAACAAAAAATGGAGCCATTCCCAGCAATATATACTGTAAGTTATGCTGAGAGTGAAAATAGGCGGAGCCAAATATACCCCTTTTACTAAGATCTAGCTTCGTAAACGGTGCTCTGGTTATGGTGGATGGTGGATCTCGCGCCTGTTAGATTATGGAGGACTAAGGCGGTTTGGCTAAGTTTTCCCGCTTGACACTAAAGCATCCACTACTCTATACTCCTCATCATCAGAAGTTAATTCTTGCCATATCTTGCTATAACTTTCAAGAAAAGGCGTTTGGGGTACTCTGGCATACGATCTTTAACGAGGTTCTGTCACTGTTGCTGAGTGAAAAGGGAACTGGTTGCGGGTGCTGTCAAAGAGGTTGTAAATAGCTTGTAAAATTGCTATCAATCAGAAAGGAGGATTCAAGGTGGCAAAAATTTTTAGTCCATTATCCATAGGCAAGATGACGATCAAGAACCGTATGGTGGCTGGTCCTATCGTCAGCAATTGGGCGGATCCCGAAGGAAATGTGACCACCCGAATGATAGATACTTATTCCGAACGGGCAGCCGGTGGTTGGGGGTTGGTAGTGGTCGAGGCCACCTACATACGCCCTGACGGAAACAATTTTCGGCAAATGTTGGGCCTGTGGAACGACCGCCAGGTTGTAGGCCACAATGAATTGGCGGAGGCAATTCAGTTGGCCGGCAGCAAGTGCGTCTTGCAGATCATGCATGGCGGCAGAACAGCCCGATACCTTGCAACAGGGATTCAGCCCGTCTCCGCCTCTGCTCTTAGGCCCTGGAACGTTAACCCAAGGGAATTGAACACCGAAGAGGTGGAAGAGTTGGTTGATCAGTTCGGAATAGCGGCAGGTAGAGCCAAAGAGGCGGGCTATGACGGCGTGTACATCCATGGGGCACACGGTTTTTTAATTACCCAATTCATGAGCCCTTTTACTAACAACCGGCGAGACAAGTATGGTGACTTCATGCGATTCCCGACAGAGGTCGTGGAGGCCGTGCGAAATGCTGTTGGCCCTGATTATCCTGTGATGATGAGGATTAATGGAGATGACTTCCTGGCTGAGGCTGGCATCACCCTTGATTTGGCAAAAGAACAGGCCAAGGCCCTTGAGGCGGGGGGGGTGGACGCACTTGACATTTCAAGTGGTAGCTTTGAAAGCGGTTGGCATCAAATTCAGCCTCCATACTACCGGAGGGGCTACCTGGTACACCTGGCTGAGGGCATCAAAGAGGTCGTCAACATACCCGTTGGGGTTGCGGGCCGTATCAACGATCCAACCCTGGCAAAGACCATCGTAGAGAAAGACCGGGCTGACTGGGTAGTTTTGGCACGCGGGGCTCTTGCGGATCCAAAATTTCCAAAGAAATTCGCTGCCGGCCGTATCGATGACATAAGGAAGTGCCTCGCATGTGGTGAAGGGTGCCTAAAGCGACTGTTCATGGACTTATCCGTTACCTGCGCCATAAACCCGCGAGTGGGGAGAGAGTGGCGGTATCAGATGAAACCCGCCGCTAACCCAAAGAAGGTGCTTGTGGTGGGCGGTGGCCTCTCCGGCATGGAAGCTGCGCGAGTAGCAGCCGAGCGAGGCCTTGATGTTGTGCTTTACGAGAAGGCGGACAGATTAGGTGGGACTATGGCTCTCTATCAGGGCATGCCTAAACTGCATCTGCGGGAGTTTACAAATATCGTGGACTGGCTCAGCCGAAAATTGAAGACTCTCGAGGTAAAAGTGGAGCTTGGCACGGAACTTACTGTTGAATCCATACAAGGTGCCGGCGCAGATGTAGTCATTGTTGCTACAGGTGCGGCCCCATACATGCCAGACATCCCTGGCATTGATAATCCCTTTGTCTTCACGGAAGATGACTACCTGGCGAGCAGGGTCAAACCGGGCTCCAAGGTAGTCGTATTAGGGGGGCATTGGGGAGCCGAGACAGCAGTATCTCTGGCAAGGGAGAAGGAAGTTGAACTACTCACTTTGGTGGAAGAGTCAGAAGACATCGGTGGCTCGCTGGACGGTTTTCGGCAAATAGTCACTAAGGGCTATTTGGAGGAGGAAAACGCAACAATTCTCACACAACATAAGGCCCTGGAGGTTACAGAGGAAGGGATTAGAGTTATAGATAAAAACTGGAAATTCACAACTATCCCCTCGGATACGGTAATTGTCTCCATGGGGCGGGTAGCTAAGGATCAACTGGCAAAAGATCTGGAGGGCAAGGTCACTGAGCTATATAAAATCGGCGACTGCAACCGACCGAACCAGTGGCCTATTTTGTCTGCCATGGAGGAAGCCAACTTCGTCGCGTTGCGGCTGTAATCGTCAAGGCCATACGATTGTTATCGGCCTCAAACCCGCTTTTACTGTCAGCACCGCTTGCAGGGGAGTCCTTATCCCCAATGCAACTTGAGACGTCACGGTTCGCGAGACCATGGGTGACTATAACTGATAAAAATGGGGAGGTTTCAAGATGTCCTGGCCTATTGAGTATTTTCATTATGTTCCGGCACCATCCAGCATCATCGAGATGATGCCCGGCGCCATGAAGGCAATGACCCAATGTGCAGCTATAAAGCCTGGCGAAAATGTAGTGATCGCGTGTGACACAAACAAGCTGAGGCTTGCTGAGGCCTTGGCAGCGGCGGCCTATGCCGTTGGTGGGATACCGACTATCGTTATGTTTCCCCCAACAGGAGCCCATGGGGCGCAGGTGCCGAAGGCAGTGGTCGGCGCTTGTGCCCAATCAGATGTATTCTTCCTCCCTACGAGTTGGTCAATGACTCACACTGATGCGCGAATTGAGGCGATCAAAAACGGATCGCGGGGAAGCACCATGTGTGAAGTAACGGAAGACTGTCTGTGCACGGGAGGAATGCAAGGAGACTACGAGGAATGCGACCGGATTGCACGTCGGCTAGGTACGGTCATGTCACGGTCCAAGACGATGCGAATTACCTCACCGGCCGGCACTGACATGAAATGTGAAATAGCAGGCCGCCCGGTTCAATACGAGACAGGACTTTTCCGAGAGCCGGGACAGTTTGCCGCCTTACCTGACAGTGAAATCAATATCTCTCCGGTGGAGGGTTCTTCTGAAGGTATAATCGTTGGTGACGTACGCCTTATGGGATACGGCATTATTAGGGAAGAACCTGTGACAATCCAAGTCCGAGAGGGTAAGGTGGAGAAAATAACAGGTGGAAGCGGGGCCGAGTATCTGCGGGAGACACTGGAATCGTTCAATGATCCCAGCGCTCATAACTTGGCGGAGTTTGCCTTGGGGCTCAATCCTTCTTGCCGGGTATACGCCACTAATTTAGAAGATCTTGGGAAGCTCGGCTTTGCCCACCACGGTATAGGGAGCAACTATGCCATTGGCGGGAAAGTAATGGCGCCCTGCCATATCGACATCATTTACAAGGATGCCGCCGCTGAATTGGACGGTAAAGTTGTGTGGGATAAAGGTAAGCTCTTGGTCTAACACGGACCGGTCCCGTCTCACAAATTTGCAGGAGGCAACAGAATGCCCGTCAAAAAGGTGGATCACATTGCCGCACAAAATACCACGGCCGGCCGCGATGGCCCGATTGCCTATCTCAACCCTCAAACCACCAACGGTTGTACCTCCAGTTTGTCCAAAAGCAGATAGAGGAGAGGTAAATGTCAAAGATTGAAGTGGTTATCGACTATGAATTGTGCGACGGTGATAGCCTGTGTGTCGAGAACTGCCCGAACGAAGTTTTAGACATAATAGACGATAAGGCCCATGTGCTTGATCATGAACTTTGCGGTGAATGTTACTACTGTGAAAGTGTCTGTCCAAACAATGCCATCAGTATTCACCGAAATGAGTAAAAACCTCTTTTATCTTCAATTTAACGATTAAGTGGGGTAAAGTGTTATGAAGATCCAGATTTGGCTTTGGGGTCATCTTACACAATATGTGCCCGATAATAATACATCGAAATACAGGGTGTTGGAAGCCAGCCAGGGAACCTCAATCAGGAAGGTTCTGGAGCATCTGGAGATTCCCGAGTGGGCCGTCAACCTGATATTCTTAAATGGAATTCAAACCCAGGACAAAGAAATACTGAAGGATGGAGACAGACTAACTGTTTTCCCCCGAATATTGGTCGGGGGTTGAAGCAGAAGTTAGGTTGAGATGCAAAGAACACCTTCAGGGTTTTCTTTCTGGTATTGCCTAAAGAGGAAAGCCTGTATTCATTTCTATGCCTAACTTTCTTGCGCGCAAAGTCCTTCCCTTTACAAACAGCCAGCTGGCCGAACAGCTCCAGGACTGACCTGGGAAAGTACACTTGCTTATCTTGAAAGAAAAATTGAGATTGCTGATTGCCTGCATCAGAGTTTGACAGGCGCGCCTCATATTCTATTCCTATGCTCCATTTTGTTGGCTCCGTGGCTGACATTTCTATAAAGACTGGTAAACTTCTTATGGGCATTAACCCCATATCCTTCTTTTACTCAACGCCTATGGACGACTTCCTCTGTTCGTGTTTTCTTGGGGAAGCTGGCCACCTGGCCGGCGTGGTCATCGACTTCAACCCAAATTGTTAATAGTTTTTTTCAATCAGGAGGTAAGGAAAAATGATTAGGAGAATTCTTGTGCCGGTAGATGGATCAGGGCATGCAAACAAAGCCATCGGATTTGCTGCCTACCTGGCAAGAGCTGAAAATGCAGGCGTCGATCTTCTTCATGTTGTAAAGTCAACTAAAATTCCCAAGGAAATAAGAGATTATGTGGAATCAGAGAAGATCGAGGAGTCAGCAAATGCTTTATATTTAAAGCACATGGGCAGTAAAATCGTCAGTGGAGCTGACGACTACGCTAAGAAAATGGGTATCAAGAGAATTGAAACTGCCATACTTCAAGGCGACCCAGCTGAAATGATTATCAATTATGCCCATCATCGTGATTTTGACATAATTGTTATAGGTAAACGAGGACTGGGCAATGAGCAAGGCCCCGGGCTTGGTAGTGTATCCAACAGGATCTCCATTGAGACCGACCTTCCATGCGTGATAGTAAAAAAGGATTTGTTGGATGGTAAGAGAATTCTCATAGTAGATGATGAACCAGATATCATAGAAATGTTGGAAGGCTTCTTGGAGAATTGTGAGGTAGAAAAAGCTTCAAATTTTAAAAAAGCCAAGGAGCTTTTAGAAACTCAGCATTTTGACATTGCCATATTGGACATCATGGGTGTGAACGGGTATGAGTTGTTGAAAATTGCTAACAGGAGAAAGGTGCCAGCCGCTATGTTGACTGCCCATGCGTTGAGTCCTGAGAATACCCTAAAATCCTTTGTTGAGGGAGCAGCCTATTTTATACCCAAAGACCAGATGACCAACATTGCGGCTTATCTAAAGGATGTATTGGAAGCCAGAGAGGAAGGCAAGCACTTTTGGTCGCGCTGGATCGATAGATTCGGCTCATACTACAGCAAGAAATTTGGACCTGAATGGCAAGACAAGCAGACGGAGGAAAACGTATGACCATCTATGACATTTCCCTGTCAATTTCTGAATCGGCTATTGTATGGCCTGGTGACCCAGCTATCCGGATGAAACGACGGCTGAATATGGATCATGGCGATGTGTGCAACCTTACTTGCCTGGAGTTAAGCGCCCACAGCGGCACCCACGTGGATGCGCCAGGACACTTTCTCTCGGGCGGCACGGGTGTAGACACACTGGATTTAAATGTACTTGTCGGTCCCGCTTTCGTAGTGGAAGCGCACGGTGTGGACCATATAACAGCTGATCTGTTCCAAACCCTCAACATCGGCTCTGATACCGAGCGTCTGCTCGTCCGCACAAAAAACTCTGATCGCTGGGCAGCTGGAGAGACCAAGTTCTTCACACAATATGTGGCGCTGACACCCGATGCAGTCAAGTGGTTTGTGGACCACAACATAAAGCTCATAGGTGTGGATTACCTGGGTGTAGCGCCCTTTGACGACCCCGTCCCCACCCATCAAGCTCTTTTCGAAGCTGGGGTCATTGTCGTCGAAGGTCTCAATCTGAGCAGAATTGCCTCTGGTCATTATCGCCTTGTTTGTCTGCCTCTCAAAATTGAAGGTTGCGACGGTGCCCCTGCCCGGGCGATCCTGATAGATTAAAGGCATACATGATGCACGGATAGGATATTGGAATTGAAAGGTTCACACGAGATGTATTCTTTGGAAAATCTGAAATTATTCCATAACAAAAGCGTTCATGATAGTTCGTCTGTTTTGATTTTTTATTCCGATTTTCTTTGTTGGCACTGAGATTGGGAGGTCCCTGTGAAATCGACTCCAATAAAGACCTATCCTGTTAGCGTGAACGTAAATGGGGTTAATTATTCAGTTGAAGTAAGTATTAAGGAGACTCTTCTTGACTTACTGAGGAACAGGCTAAGTCTTACCAGCGTAAAAAGGACCTGTGACAATGCGGGGCAGTGCGGAGCATGTACAGTCATCTTTGATGGGAAAGCCGTAAACTCATGCCTAATGCTTGCAGTTGAAGCCGATGGTAAAGGTATATTGACAGTGGAAGGGCTTTCTGCTGCTGGTAATCTCCATCCTATCCAGAGAGCTTTCCTCGAACACGGCGCGGTTCAGTGTGGTTTCTGTACACCGGGAATGATTATGTCCGCCCTTGCTCTTTTGAATGAAAATGCAAATCCCTCGGTGGATGATATTGAGGAAGCGCTTCAGGGTAATCTATGCCGTTGCACGGGCTATGTGAAAATCGTTGAAGCCATAAAAGCTGTGGCTAATGCAAACCCAGGGAGCTAAATCATGTTTGACGTCATCGGCAAAAGGACCTCGTTGATTAACGGTACGGAGAAAGTAACAGGTTCGGCCGTATTCACGAGCGATTTGACCTTACCCCGTATGCTATATGGTAAGACTCTGAAGAGTCCCCTTCCCCACGGAAGAATTGTCAGGCTCGATGTAAGAAAAGCGCGGGAACTCTCAGGTGTTGCTGCGATAATAACCGCAGCTGATATACCAAACAACGATAGTGTAATCGGTATATCGGCTGCAGATATGGGTGTATTGAGTTCCGGCAAAGTGCGCTTCGTTGGTGATGAGATAGCGGCGGTTGCAGCAATCGATGAAATTACAGCCGAAGAAGCCCTTGAGCTAATTGAGGTTGATTATGAACCCCTTCCCGCTGTTTTCACCATGGAAGATGCTTTGAGAGAAGGCGCCCCGCGCATTCATTATGAGGTCCCACCTCTCCAGGTCATCTCCGGCAACACAGACAAGGGCTTTGAAAAGGCCGATTACGTCATTGAAGAGAGTTTTGAAACCCAGCCTGTCGAGCACGCCCCCCCTGAGTCTGAGGCCGTGGTGGCTCACTATGATGGTCATAACATGACAGTGTGGGCCACCACGCAGGTTCCCTACTGGGACAGAGCCGCGATCTCGCGGGCCCTTGGACTACCCCTAAACAGAGTTAAGGTCATCATACCCCATATCGGAGGTGCCTTCGGAGGCAGGAACAAATTTCGTCTATTATATATTGGTGCTGCCCTCTCCTGGAAAACTCACAGACCGGTGAAGATGGTGAGAAACAGCGAGGAAGAATTTGTCTGTTCGACGCATCGAAATCCTTACAAATTTAACCTTAAGTTTGGTGTTAAGAAAGACGGCTCCCTCACAGCTATAAGTTGTCGAACCATCTCAGATGCTGGGGCTTACCTAAGCTGGGCCTTTGCCCTTGGGCATGCACAGGGGCATTTATTTGCATCCCTTTATAAGTGTCAAAATATCCAATATCTTTATACTATTGTCTTTACTAACAACCCTTACAATGGACCCATGCGAGGATTTGGTAATAGTGAGATAAACTTCGCTGTCGAGTCAATGATGGATATAATAGCGAAGAAACTGAGAATGGATCCTGTTGAAATAAGGCTCAAAAATGCTGTTGACAAGGACTATGTCACACCCATCGGCTGGAGAATACGAGGTTGTGCCTTAAAGGAATGCATTCAGAAAGCCGCTGCGGAAATTAGACAGGGATTCTCTCAAACGAACGATTCTACGAAGGCGAAGGGTATCGGTCTGGCATGCGGTGTTCATTGGTGTGGCTGGAGGGTCGGTTTCAATTCATTCGTGTGGAGAACGGGGTATGGCTCTTTGGAAGAGCTTTATAAAGCGCAACCGGAATCTCCCTTCATCACGATTACAGATGGGAAGGCGCGTTGGAGGGAGGGATTCAGCGATATTCCAACCATCGATTCAGACATCTCCTCATGTATTTTGACAGTGAACGAGGACGGGACAGCGACACTTAATGTGGCTGACCCTGATCTAGGCCAAGGTTCTTACACAGCTCTGGCTATGATAGCTGCTGAAGAATTGGGCATCAGTGTTGAAGACGTGGAGGTTGTGCGTCCGGAGACAAATAGCGGTGTGTTCGGGTTTGGGACATATGCAAGCCGAGTGCTTTCCATTTCTGGAAAAGCCGTGCAGAGGGCCGCCGCAGAAATAAAAAGAAGGCTTGCCGACATAGCCGCGGAGTATCTTGAGGCCAATTCAAGTGACTTGGGATTTAGAGACAAAAAGATATATGTGAAAGGAAGTCCAAATAAGTTCATATACCTTGCTGATGCGGCTTTCAGGGCTTATTTCACCCGAGGAAGTGACTTGCTCTCAGCCAAAGGTTGTTATGATCCAGAATCGATTGTGCCTGACAGTATGGGGCATGGGTCTATTGCTGAGTCCTATGCGTTCTTTGCCCAAGCTGCTGAAATCGAGGTAAACAAAGAGACTGGTGAAATAAGGGTTTTGAGGATCGTCGCATCCCATGATTCCGGGCGAATTATAAATCCATTAGCGGCTGAAGGGCAAATCGAAGGGGCTATTGTGCAGGGTGTGGGGTATTCATTAAGTGAGATTTTGAATAGACACGAAGGCAGAATCCTAAATCCGAATTTCGCCAATTACAGGATGGTCCCCGTGACAGAAGTCCCGGAGATTAAAACCATATTTGTAGAACGTGAAGAACCTTCAGGGCCTTTCGGAGCCAAGGGCATTGGTGAGCCGGGCCTCGTCTGCACCCTGGCAGCCATTGCCAATGCACTCGACAATGCCTTGGGCATAAGGGTAAGAAGCATTCCCATGAACCCTGAAAAGATCTTACCATTGCTTTATCGAAAATCTAAGTCCCAGGGTTATCTTTAATAAAAAGGCATAATTTGGTTTGAGGTGAAACCGCTGTATACCTGTAGTGTTCGAAATGAATGCTGCAAAGATGGGATCAGTTATAGAGCTTGAGGGCAACTGCGAAAGGAGGACAATATGCCCAAAGGATCTGATTATAAATACATAAAGGCTTACTCAATTAATGATGCCATAGACGCGTTGCATCAATATGGTCCTCAGGCCGTGCTTTTTGCTGGAGGTACTGATTTACTCATACAGATAAGAGAACACGCCGTTGACCCCCTTTGCTTGATAGATGTGAAGGGAATTCAGGAACTTAGAGAAATTACTCACGATGGCAATTTTGTGAAAATCGGGGCAGCGACCACACTCAGGGAAGTGCAGAAATCTTCTGTCGTTGACTCCGTTTTCCCCGTCTTGGCTGAAACTGCCCGCCATGTCGGCTCCATCCAATTAAGAAACCGGGCTACCGTGGGCGGTAATCTTTGCCAGAGTGTGAAGTGCCCCTACTACAATCAATCGCATATAAATTCTTTTATGAGACAAGCCATAAAACCTTGTTTCAAGAGAGGCGGAAAACTATGCCATACGGCCAGGTGGGGAAGCGAGGTAAGCCACAGCATCATAACAGGCAGCAATGATTGTAGGGCTTCCTTTGGTTCGAATATTGCCGTAACTCTCGTTGCGCTACAAGGTCTTGTTGTTCTGGTAAACAGAGATGGCTTACGTGAGGTGTCTATTGATCGTTTCTATATGGAGAATGGTGATCCCGATATCACATGCCATGAAATCATCAC
>PVMK01127405.1_pt1 | contig 14300 bp, 11 predicted proteins | sample 1853481 | NCBI WGS metagenome assembly PVMK01 (sample SAMN08533507, study PRJNA380276) | Marine sediment metagenome, whole genome shotgun sequencing project. | reverse complement strand
TGGGGATACAGGAGTGATGCTTGAATGCGATTTCAGTTGACAAAGATTGTCTCTTGGGTATTAATAATCTTGAGCGTTTTTTATTTTCAATAATTTCTAAATAAGTCAACCACATAGTCCTAACCTTCTAGAGGAAACCAGAAAGAGATGTTTCCAGAAGGTACCGATAATAAAGCCTCCACCAGATATTTTTACCCGATTGGAGGCTTTTGTATTTTAGATACCGTTAATCCGAAACCCATCCCTACCGCTTTTAAACCGGAAAAGGGCAATCTCATGGAGGCCGCCCGGCGCGGGAAAGCCACACGCCGCTAAATCCGCCTTAGGCGGATAAATATGGGGGATTGACCCCATTGCGAAAACGGGGAGAGGCTGGCTCATAGCCTGCCCCTTACCACTTACAAAAAACCTCAATAAAGGAGGCCATTATGATTATTCGTGAAATGGATCTTTTTGATGGCGCGAGCAATGAGATAGAGGATGAACTTGTAAAGATCATGGAGGATCAATCTTTCAATGCAGGCGATGTGATTATTAAGGAGGGCGATCCAGCCGACAACTTCTATGTGCTCCAGGGTGGGGCTCTCAATGTGAAGGTTGCCGGCGCCACACAGACTACCCAAGTGGCCATAAGCCGGGGAGAGGCGGTCGGATGGTCCAGCTTGGCCGGTCGAGACACCTATACCGCCTCTGTCGAGTGCGCTGAAGCGAGCAGGGTGTGGAAGATCAACAAGGATAAGCTGGACCGGATTCTGAGGCGGCATTCGGCCTTTGGCCTGTTGTTTTATAAGCGGTTGACCCAGTTGGTTGGTGAGCGTCTCATACGGTGCTACCAGGAGTTGGTAAAGCTCAAGGAAGAGCGCGGATGAGCAACTCCAAAGGCGGGGCTACATTCTACAATAATCGCCTAAAAGAAAAGATTGGAGGGATTGAAGTGACATCCTTAAATAATCAAATAACCTAACATTAAATGTTTGTGAAAGTATGTATAAGCCATGCCCGGAACCGCACGATTGGATACCCCCGGCATCCTTCATCATGTCATGATCAGAGGAATATGAAAAGCATGGGTATTATTAAGATCAATCACAATGGCAAAATAAATATAACCGTTTCAATCAATTTTTGTCTGCCTTCGACAGGCTGATCGATTTGCCTGGAAGTTGGTGAGTCAAAAGTTGCTGTTGGTCCTCACAATGCTCCTCCCGGTCATTTCATGGGGCGTAATTCGGCAAATTCTCAAGATTTCCAGTTCCGGTCTTCCATACGTTTCAAGCGCCTTCTCTTTCCGGTTGTTCCTGGACGCGTATTCACCAAACGGTATGGACACCCTGTATTTGTTAATGTGCATCTGGAAGTACGGTATCATTTGTTTTGGCTCTGAAATGATTTCAACCCGACCGGTTATGATTACGCTTTTGGCCAGAGACACATCCGACAAGGATTCATCCACTTCAAAACAGACAATGGGATGCTCTTTGAGCACGTGCATTTTCCTACCCTCAAAGCCGCACATGTGGATGAAAATCTTTCCCTCGGCATAGCAGTATCCAACCGGTATGATGTATGGGCCTTCCGGCGTGGTCATTCCTAGTCTTCCCACTGGCGCCACTGTGAGAAATTGATCCATTTCCGACTGGCTCATGGGGTGTACGTGCGCACCCGCCTTAAATGGTATATCGGTGTCCTTTTGATTATTCGCCATGGCTTCCCTCCTTGAGGATCGTCTCATCGATTTGTAAAAATTCGTAACTCGGGACTCGGCTGTTCGATATTCGATTGTTGAAGAAAGATGTTAGTGGGCTGCAATCAATCCATATTGTCGGCACCTTGTTGGATATTATCAAGATATAAAGATATAAGTGGATTATATATGGTGAATATCCGGTCAATTTATTTTGCGAAAATGTAAGAAAGAACTTTCGGGACGGTGCACTCATTCCAGTCGCGTTTGACATGTGAAACGATTGTGTCAATCCGGCTCAGTTCACCATGGATTCTCTTTGCCTCCTCCTTTAGGAAAGGGGGCCTCTAAATAACGAAGTTTGGTGCCCATGATAAGCTATTAAAATCACTATAACATTATTTGATAGAATACTCAAACCCCTTCATAAAACAGGCAAATAAACATAGATTCCAAGGACCTCAGATGGAAGATGGGGTTCCACTCTGTAACGGATGCCTTTGAGTCGTGCCGCGGTTCTTACCCGGCGATGGGCAAGGAGGAGGATTGATGATTGGCGATTAGTGGATTTCGAGAGAAAATTCTTTTGTATGTGGGCTATTTGATTTCGCCTGGCTTGGTGGAAAAAGGGGAAGTTTTCCAGAAACTGTGGTGGAAGAGCTGGCTTGCGGGAGTGATGTTATATAGGATGTCGGCGGCCAGAAGCACGGCCGCGGCGGTCCATGTCGTCATTTCTCTCGGGTAGATCTCTCGTTCCGGGAAGGTAACGCCAGTCCAGAATATGCCCTCTTCGTGTTTTTTATCCCGTAACCAGCTAAATACCATTTCACCGGTCTTGAAATCCCCGATGGCGGCAAGGGACATCACCAGTTCAGAGCTTTCGGCCATGGTCACCCATTGCTTGTCGGAAACACAACGAACGCCCCAGTCTCGAATCACAAACTCTTCCCACGATCCATCGATCCGTTCCCTGGCCTCTTTTCCTCTGACGGCCCCGCACAGGACAGGATAATACCAGTCCATGGAATACCTGGATTTGCTCCGGTCAAAAAGATGGGGTTTGTTTCTTATGGCGTTTCCGAGCTTCATTCTGGCAGTCTCCCAATCCGGTCTTTTCCGGCCCAAAAGGGTGGCAATCTTGATAGCACAGCCAAGACTCATAAAAATGGAACTTGATCCCGTAAGAAGCGCCCTTTGGGAGATGCTGTTGTCCTTTCTCTTTGCCCAAAAGATTTCTCCCCCCTTTCCCTGCATATAAAGCACATAATCCATGGCCCTTGAAACGACCTCCCACATGGAATCAAGAAAACCGTCATCGTCTGTAACCAGAAAATAATGGAATACCCCCACTGCAACATATGCGGTCATGTTGGAGTCCTTGTATGCACCCTGCTGAGGGCGCCCATCCCGGTAATCCGACCACCAACTTCCGTCAGAAAGCTGGGCTTCCCGCGACCACAGATAGGCCTGGCGGGCTTCTTTATAAAACCCACCTATGGCAAGACCCATGGCGCTTTCAACATGATCCCAAGGGTCGGTTTTCCCGCCTTCGGACCAGGGGATTTCGCCGGTATTTTTCTGAACTTTCAGGATGAATTCGGCAGAAGAGGAAATATCTATTGTCGTATATTCAGCATCAGAAGAATGTGTTGCCTTTGACATCTCTATCCTTTCTCAAGTAAAGAACAAGGCTTTTTCCAAAAAGCGGGTTGAGCAGACTGTCCAGCATTCGCGTGATCCAGACCCGTTTCATCATATCCCAGACCAGGAGGGTGTGGTAAAGGTTCACAAGACGGGAGTCTTCCCGGGTGGGACCCACAAGGCATTTTAGCCACCAGTAAGGCGTATGAAGGCTGTGGGCGTAACATGCCCTCCATTTTTTTGCACCCGCCCTTTCCAAAAGTCCCGTAAGTTCATCCTTTTTGTATATACGGACATGTCCGTCGTTTGAGTTGCAGTAGTCTCTCGAGAGCGCCCAGCAGATGCGTTCCGGCATATACCTTGGGACGCTCACCACCAAATCCTTCCCTGGCGCGAGCACCCGGAGAATTTCAGAAACCGCGGATTTATGGTCCGGAATGTGTTCCAGGACCTCCGAACAGATGACGAGATCAAAAAAAGAATCCCTAAAAGGCAGACAGTTAATGTCGGCCGTCATGACCGCACAAAACCCGCCGCCACTCTCGCCCAGTTCTTTTGCAAAACGCAACCTCTCTTTGGCCGCTGTAACGTCTTCAAAACGGATATCTAAACCAATGGCCACCACACGCTGCAATCGTGAAGCCGCATCCGTATGCCGACCAGACCCGCATCCCACATCGAGTATTCGGGTGCCCGGCTTAAGAGACAGCCTGTCAAAGTCGACGGTGATCACGGATGGTTTCCCTATAGGCCTCAACCGTCTTTTGAGCGGCCCTCTGCCATGTAAAAGATGAATGGACCCGCTTGAACCCTTTCTCCCCAATGGCTCTTGCCTTTTCAGGGTGGTCAAGAAGTCCTTTTATTTCCCTGGCAAGTGCGAACGGGTCACCCGGAGGAACCAGTATGCCGCAATCCCCTACCACCTCGGGCAAGGCCCCACCGGTTGTGCTGATAACCGGAACACCACACGCCATGGCCTCTCCCGCCGGGATGCCAAACCCCTCATAAAGGGAAGGGACAACCGCTATTGCGGCCCTTGCGTATTGACGAACAAACTCACCGTTATTGATCCTCCCGGTAAATGTGATTCGTCTCTCTAAGCCCAGTTGACCCATGAGCTTTTTTATATCACCATTCTTTTTTGGCGCACCGATAACCGTCAGCTTTATGTCACGGCTCCGTGCAACATCTGCAACGGCCAGCAAAAGATACCGGGGCCCCTTGAGGGGTGTATCGGCGCTGTTGGTCACGATCAGACGGTTTTCTTCACGTTCAATTTCCGGAATGGGATAAAAAAGCTCGGTGTTTATACCATTGGGGACGACCCGGAACCTTTCGATGGGTATCCTGAATTCTCGACTGATATCCTCGCATGCGCATTCAGAGACCGTTATGATGCGGGAGAGCGTCCTCGAAACCCTCTTCTGCATCCCCACAAATGAATACCATCGCATATATTTCATTTTTAGCCATGGAGACGACACCGACTTTACGGCCAGATCTCTATCCACCGTGATGGGGTGATGAATGGTGGCAACAGTGGGTATAAATTTCTTTAAGGCCCACAGCCCATATGAAAGGCTTTGGTTGTCATGTATGATGTCGTATTCTTGAACTCGGTTACGAAGAAATTTGTATGCCCTGAGCCCAAAGGTGAATGGCTCCGGAAACCCCATGGTGGAAACACCGAACCATTCCATAAAATTTATGGGGTCGCTTAGTTCCCGCAACGATGGAATCCGAAACGGGTCCTCCGGGTTGTAGAGGTCCAGACAGGGAAGTTGAAACAGGGGAATTCCCTCATCAAGAAGGGGGTCGGGCGGACCCGAGACCACGTCAACATGATGTCCGAGGTCTTTTAGTGCCGTGCTCAGGTTTTTGAGATAGACCCCCTGCCCACCGCAGTGCGGATTGCTCCTGTAGCTCAACAGGCAAATTCTGAGGGGGGTGTTTCTATCTGTAATCATATAACGTCCGGTTCTTCAATGACTCCACATAAATTTCAGTGATAGAAATTTAGAGGAACTATCTTCTTCAAAAGACCGATAGTAGGAAATGGATCACCCGGTGTCAAATTCTTGCCCCGGATATACCGGGCAGACACACCCAACTTCGCTAAAGTCTACAGATAGTCCACCCATTCCCACCGAGGCGCTTTTCCCTTTTCCCCCCATCTCAAATGTCCCTGTTCGACCGCGTATCCCAATGTGTGGCTCAATTCTGTCTCCGAGTGATCTGTCCCGGCAACGAGCTGTTCAATCAGCATTCCCAGGGCCCCATCATTTGAGGTTGGTGTCTCTTTATGGGAAGAACCGCCATATTTTTCACCGGCATGCTTTTCAATGGCCTGTTCCATCATCAGTTCATAAATGAGCACGGTATGCCGCAGCTTGATAAGCTGCCAGGCCTCCTCCTCTGTTGCCTCACCCTTTTTCATCTGAACATCAACATAACCCAGCCACTCATCGTATTGATCTTCCCACTCAATAACGATCTGATCCAGCATGTCGCGAGTCGCGGTTTGGGTCTCAACAATTGCCCTGTTTGCATGGTATTGACGCCAGTCATGGGTCAAAATCTTGATATCAAATCTCTCGCTCTCCTCACGGACCTCTGTTCCCGGAAAAGGTGCCAACAGATGAAACCCGTACAAGGCACCCATTTGTTTCAACACTTCACCAAAAGCCATGGTCTCTTTGAGGGTCTCCGGAGTTTCCCCTGGGAGACCCAGGATAAACGAAATATGGGGTGTAATCCCCGCATCCGTACACATTTTGACGGCAGCAATGACCTGATCAATGGTGATGCCTTTTTTGATGGTTTTGAGTATCTCAGGGTTGGCAGATTCAACGCCAAAGCTAACGGTGGTGCATCCTGCCTCTTTCATTTTCTTCAGAACCTGTGGAGAGACCGTGTCAACCCTTGCAAAAGAGGTCCATTCTTTTTTGATCCCCCTTTTGATAATCTCGCCACACACAGCAAGGCAATGTTCTTTTTTTGCCGTAAAAAGATCATCGGCAATGTTTATCTGTGGAAAATCGAGACCCACAAGATATTCAAATTCGTCCACCACTATTTTGGGGTCACGGTACCGGACTTTGGGACCAACCATTTTTCTCCCCACACAGAATATGCATTTGAAAGGACATCCGCGGCTTGTGGTGAGACTTACGGGCATGCCAAGGGCCCTGTACCTCCCCAGTGGGATGAGGTGTCGGGAAGGGAACGGGAGGGCATTTACGTCCGTCAATGGGTCTCTTTTCGGCGTCGTGATAAGCCTCAAACCATCCCGGTATACAAGGCCGTTTATCTTCCCCCAGTTCCGGCCGTTGTCTGCTTCTGCGGCAAGTTCAACGATGGTCTCTTCACCCTCCCCCAGGACAACCACATCGAGTTCAGGGTGGGCCTTTAGCGTCTCTTTCGCGCAAAAACTCACATGGGGCCCACCCATAACCGTCAAAACATCGGGGCATATGTCCTTAACATCTCTTACCACACCGATGGCAGTATCAAAATTCATGGTAACGGCAGTGACACCCACGATCTCCGGAGAAAACTCGTTGAGTTCACATGCCAACGAATCCTTGCTGTATGGAAATACCACATAGTCCAGCACGCTCACCTCCGCACCGGCCCGTTCAAGGGCGCCTGCCAGATAGGCCAGCCCCAAGGGAGGAGAAGGGGTCTCGGATATGGGGTAATGTGGGTTTATAAGCAAAAACCGCATATATCGTTCCCATCAAAAAGGGGACGCACCGGGCCAAAGAGCTCCGACAACGCCCCCCGTAAAGATCCGGCCCCAGCATCCGGCCCATAGGGCCTACGGCCCGGAGGGAGGACCAAGATTTCTATTTTGAATTAAAATGCCGCTTCCGGAATGTCCAGGGCCGATGTATCATCCTGTTGTATAGCCATGTGTCTGGCAAATACGTTTGGCAGGATGTTCCGGCAGAAATATTTGGATGTTTCCACCTTGCCGCGGTAAAAAATCCCGTCCGCGGATTCGGCATCGACCCCCTGGAGTTTTTCACGGGCCAGAAGTCCCTGCTCCAACATAAACTGGGCCATGAGCACTTCGGAAAAACATTCCAGAAAACGGGTGCTGCTCAAGGGAATCAGCTGGAGTTTTCCTTTTTGAAAATAGTCAAGAAAACGCATGGTAAAATCGCCCGTGGCCTGTGCCGCCTTATAAAGAAGCTTGAAATCAGAACCAAAGTCCGCATCGTCCTGATGTTCTCCGGTAAACTTCATCACACCTTCAATCCAGCCCTGAAATACCTTGCCACCTTTCATGTTGATCTTGCGGCCCACCAGATCGAGGGAATTGATATAGTTGGTTCCTTCCCATATGGAGACGATCTTGATGTCCCGCGCATATTGTTCCACCGGAAACTCACTGCAATACCCGACCCCGCCCAGCACCTGGATGGCATCACGGATCAACTCATAGCCAAAGTCCGTACAGTATGCCTTTATCAGAGGCGTGAAAAGCTCCACCTGAAGCCCTGCATCTTCCCGGATCGCTTCATCAGGGTCGTGTTCGTGGATATCGATAAACCAGAAGAGCTTGCCGATCATAGCCCGCATGGCCTCTGTTCCAGCCTTTAGGTTCATGAGCATCCGGCGTATATCTTCATGCTGAATTATCGGCACCCGGCCTGCATCCCGATTGGTAAAAAGCGGGCCCTGAACGCGTTCCTTGGCGTACTGACGCGCCGTGTCATATGCGCTTGCCGTCAGTCCCAGAGCCTGTATACCACAGCCCATCCGGGCCTCGTTCATCATTTGAAACATCTTGGCCATTCCCGAATTGGCTTCACCCAGGAGAACCCCCCGGCAATTGTTATTTTCTCCAAAGCTCAGAGTGCAGGTGGCAGACCCGTGAATACCCATTTTCTCTTCGATATTACCGCAGTAAACATCATTCGGTTCGCCCAGGGATCCGTCCGGGTTGACCCTAATCTTTGGAACGATAAAAAGACTGATGCCTTTTGTGCCCGGTGTAGCGCCCTCAATACGGGCCAGTACCAGGTGAATAATGTTCTCGGTCAAGTCATGGTTACCACAGGTGATAAACTGTTTTGTTCCCTCAATCTTAAAGACGCGCGAATCATCGGCTTCCGGATCGGGGATCGCCCTGGTTCGAATCCACCCCACGTCTGAACCGGCATCCGGTTCGGTCAAACACATGGTGCCGCCCCACACGCCGGTATACATCTTCTCCACAAACAGCGCCTTGTCTTCGTCCGTTCCAAAGTTCTCAATAAGACGACCGTTTCCTACAGCCAGCCCGGGATAGGTCTGGAAGGCCATGTTGGCCCCGCCAAAGAGTTCGCCGATCAGTCCGCCGACCGTGACCGGGAGACCCTGTCCGCCAAATTCAGGGTTGCTGGAAGCAGCCATCCATCCGTTTTCGGCCATAACTTTCCAACATTCGTGAAAGGAGGCCGGCACCTTGACTTCCCCGTCCTTATAGGTGCAGCCCTCCTTGTCGCCGTCCTGCATGGCTGGACCGAGCACCTCGCGACACACCTTGAAGGCCTCGTCAATAATCATGCTGAAGTCCTCTGTCGAGAAATCCTGGTAGGCCTCATAGGACAACAGTTTCTCGATGTCCAGGTACTCAAAAAGAACAAATTTAAGATCCCTGTCGTCTCGATTAAAATAGTTATTTCCCATATGTCTATCCTCCGTGAGCGTTCAGAGTTTTATTTTCAAGTCAATAAGCAGTAATTTGGCACCCGGGTTCCCGCGAAAGGCCTGCGTCTGGTTTGAACAAGGCGGGAATCCGGAAACCGGTTATACCAAAGCACTCACTCCAATTTTATTGAGAAAGTAGATTGTATGTTGTTCTTCAATCGCCAATCACCAATCATCAATCCCCTAACTACCAGTCGTAGTCTTCCTTTTCTATGATCGTGGCAACACCCTGGCCTCCGCCGACGCACGCGTTGGCACACCCGTAACGTCCGCCTTTGGCCTCCAGGATACGTGCCAAGGTTCCTGTCAAACGAATACCTGTGGCTCCCAGGGCGTGACCAATGGCTGTCCCGCCTCCCATAACGTTTACCGTGTCCGGGTCAAGCCCCAGCTCCTTGATGCAATTTAATGCCACGATACAGAAGGCCTCATTGATCTCCCAAAAATCTATGTCAGAGGCCTTAAGATTCGCCTTATCAAGCGCCTTCTGGCTGGCCGGCACAGGACCTACCCCCATGATGGTGGGGTCGACACCCGCGAAACCAATGGATCTTATCGTGGCCAGGGGTCTGATTCCCTTCTTTTTGGCGGTTTCTTTCGACATGAGCACCATAGAAGTGGCTGCAGCATTGAGGGGGGAAGAGTTACCGGCTGTGATCGCACCGTCCTTCTTGAAGGCGGGTTTAAGATCCGCCATACCCTCAGCAGTGGCGTCGGCCCGTACGGCCTGATCTGTATCCACAGTCATGATCGTCCCATCGGCCTGCTCCGCTTCAACAGGCAAGATCTCACCTTTAAAGAAACCGTCGGCCTGTGCCTTGCCCGCGCGTTGGTGCGATTGGGCCCCCCATTGGTCCATATCCTCCCGGGTGAAATCTGTTTGCGCCAAAAGTTTCTCCGCAGTCAAACCCATGTTCATGGTGGTCATCATATCCCAGTGTTGATAGGTGGGATCCAGAACCAGGCTCATGTTGGGAGCGATGAGCCCCTTGTCCACCAGGGGGGCTCCCATGGGGACTCGGGTCATGTGCTCGTAGCCGCCAATCAACACGATGTCGGCAAAGTCCTGTGCGATTTCCATAAACCCTAGATCGATGCCCGCCACTGCCGACGCGCACTGCTGGTCCACAAATTTGGCAGAAATGGTCTCGGGCAGATTGGCAAGAAATATGGGCGTTCGCCCACCGTACGCCCATTGCTCGCCCACAGCAGTGGCACATCCCAAAAGGAAATCGTCAATTTCCTTTGGATCGATCCCTGTCCTTTTGATGACCTCCGGCAACACCTTTGCCAGCAATTCATCACCTCTCATCTTGCAAAACCAGTCCCTGGCCGGGTCGTTTGGCCTGGAACGTGACTGTGCGGTCCTTAAGTATCCTGCTATTACGACTTCTTTCATGAGTAAACCTCCTTATTCGATTTTAGATTTTAGCCTCCGGCCCGTAGGGGCCTACGCCCCGAAGGGATGGTGGATATGTTCAGACACTCTTAAATGATTTAATCAATTTCCATAGAATGTCTTTCCCGACTCGGCCATTTCCTTTATCAGGCCAGCGGGTTTAAATCGCACTCCGTATTGTTTTTCGAGTTCCTGGAGCTTTTCATATATATTTTTCAGACCCAACTTGTCCGCATACCGGAGAATCCCGCCCCTGTATGGCGGAAATCCGGTCCCGTAAATCATGGCCAGATCCATGTCCTGGGGCCGATCACAGATCCCCTCCTGGATCATATAGGCGGCCTCGTTGATACCACTGGCCAACATCAGGTCAATCATATCCTGTTTGGAGACCTCTTTGGGTTTTACCCCCTGTTCTTTGAGGTATTGGGCCACCGCATCCACAACCTTTTGGTTGGGGACCGGCTGGTCTCCGCTGTAGTCAAAATACCCGGCACCGGTCTTTCTGCCATAACATCCGGTCTTATAAACCACCTCGGTCAGGGGATGAACCTTATAACGCTCACCCAGTTTTTTCTCAAATGTCTTGTTTACATGGTAGTTAATGTCAATCCCTGTGAGATCGGCCAGAGTTGCGGGACCCATGGGCATCCCAAACTCAATCATGGCCTCCTCGATGACCGTACCATCCACACCGTCGGCACTGAGGAAGACAGCCCCGCCAAACAGACCGCCCAGTTGCCGTGACACATAAAATCCCGGGCCGTCGTTCACGACAATGGGGATCTTCTTGATGGTCCGTGAAAAGGCGACACTGGTAGCCAGGGTTTGGTCGGAGGTCTTTTCGGCGCAGATAATTTCAAGAAGCATCATCCGATCCGCCGGATTAAAGAAGTGAAGCCCGATCATCCGGCCCGGGTCCGCCAGGATGGTTGCCATTTCAGTGACGGGAAGGGCCGAGGTGTTTGTCCCAAAGATAACGTCCGGCCGACAGATGCCCTCAAGCTGTTTCCAGATGTCCTGTTTTATTGTCATGTCTTCCAAAACCGCTTCTATCACAAGGTCCACATCCTTTATATCTTCCAGGGAGGTGGTAGTCGTCAGCTGATTCTCTATAATGACGTCCAGGTCCGCCTGTTTCATCTTCCTCTTTTTGATGGGGAAGGCAAAGGTCTTTCGGACAGCGCTCACCCCTTTTTCAAGGACCTCATCATTGATGTCCCACAACACCGCCTCAAAGCCCCCCTTGAGCAGGAGATTAATGATCCCGGAGCCCATTACGCCACCGCCCAGCATGGCGACCTTTTTTATCTTTGCAGGCTCAATACCTTTGATACGCGGGAGTTTTCCGGCAGCACGTGTGTTAAGAAATATGCCGATGAGGTTATGGGCCACATCAGAGACCAGACAATCGGTGAAAAGCGCAACCTCTTTCTCGATGTCCGCCTCGATGTCATAACCAAGACCCTTTTCAAATGCCTCTATGGCCTTAAAAGGGGCGATGTAGCCTTTTGCCTTTGCCGCGGTCATACCCTTTACAAACGCAATCAGGGCCTTCTTCTCGGCAGCACTTGGAATCCGCATGTTCATGTTGCGGGTCATCCGCATCTTCTGGTTCAACTGACCCGAGATAAACCGACGGGCCGCCTTAACCGCTGTCTCCACCAGCTTTTCCTGTGGGACCACTTCATCGACAAGGCCTCTTTGGAGCCCTTTCTCCGATTTGATCGGCTTGCCTACGGTGATCATCTCTATGGCATTTGGGAGCCCGATAAGCCTGGGAAGTCTCTGGGTTCCGCCCGCTCCTGGGATGAGGCCGATCTGCACCTCCGGCTGCCCCAGATTGACCCCTTGGGCCGCGACACGGTAATGGCAGGCCATGGCTGTTTCCAGGCCTCCGCCCAGACAGTTGCCGTTGATGGCCGCGACCACGGGTTTTGGCCCCTGTTTCGAGCCCGTTGATAAACCGGGCGCCGGCCAGAACCAATTTGACAGCCTCATCTTTGTCTGCCGGGTCCACGTTTTGAAATTTGGTGATGTCCGCACCCGCAATAAAGTTTTTCCCCGTACCCGTCAGGACAATGGCCTTTACCTCCTCGTCACCATAGGCCCCGGTTATGGCCTGGGCAAAATCCTCGTTTAGCTGGGGCGACATCTGGTTTACCGGCGGGTTGTCAATGGTGAACACCGCCACCCCATCCTCTATTTTCACCTTTATTGTTTTGTAATCCGTTTTCATATCCGTTCCCCCTGTTTTTTCACTGGTTATCGCCGTTAACTTAAAGGCTATTCATCCTTCTTTTTTGCCTCTTCTTCGGCCCGGAGTTCCTTTCGGAGAATCTTCCCCACTGCCGATTTTGGAAGTGACTCACGGAATTCCACAAACTTGGGCCGTTTGTATGGTGCAAGTCTATCCTTGCAAAAATCGATAACTTCTTCTTCGGTTAAAACTTCTCCTTCCTTTGGGACCACAAAGGACTTGACCGTCTCTCCCCCGATATTCATCCGGAATCCCGATTGTGACTGCATCCTGGATCTTGGGATGCTCATAGAGTGTTTCATCGATCTCACGCGGGTAGACGTTATAACCGCCTGCGATGATCATGTCCTTTTTTCTGTCCACGATAAAAAAATAATCGTCCTTATCCCGGACCGCAATATCACCGGTATAAAGCCACCCATCCTTGAGCTGTCCGGCTGTCTCTTCAGGGTTATTCCAGTATTCCTTCATGACCAGTGGGCTCTTGATAAGGATCTCCCCGGGTTCTCCCTGGGGCACGTCCTCTTTTCCCTCTTCCACATCCACAAGACGGACATCCGTATCAGGCCAAGGGATTCCGATGCCCCCCACCTTACTGAGCCCCAGGATCGGGTTGCTGATTCCCAGAGAGGTGGTTTCGCTCATCCCCCAGCCCTCACCATAAAAGATACCCATGTCTGTAATCTGATCGATCAATTCGACCGGCATGGGGGCAGCGCCCGAGTTTAACAAACCCAGTTTCCGGTCAAGGTTTAGTTCAGGGGCCTTGGGATGATTAATAATGGCGTTTATCATGGTGGGAACCGAAGGGAAAAAAGTGATTTCTTCAGCCCCCTCCAAAATGCCCATAAATTCATCCAGTTCAAACCGCGGGACCAGTATCTGGGTTGCGGTATTAAAAAGGGCCCAGCTCATGGCAACAATGGTGCCGTAAACATGGAAATAGGGGAGCACGGACAAGACCGAACGTCTCTCGGGCGGTGTCAGTTTTGTGGTCATCAGACAGAGACCTGAAGGGTGGCTGCCACCACGTTGGCGTGGGTCAGTACCGCCCCTTTTGGAATTCCGGTTGTACCGCCTGTGAACTGGATCAGAGCCGGGTCTGTGGGCACGATCTTGACCCGGGGGACCCGTTTGTCAGTACAATTTTCAAGGAGGAGTGAAAAATGCTCCCACCCTTCCTCCAACTCCAGTTCCTTGGGCGTGCTTTGGCCAAAACCATCAATATAATCCGTGATCTTGCTCACAATCACACGCGGAATTTCAACCTCCTGACAGACGGATCTTATGGTATCCAGGACCATATCAAACGTTATAAGGGTGGTTATCCCGGTGTTTCGGGCAAGGGCCTTGAGCTCTGCGGCCGTGTACATGGGGTTGAGGTTGACCACGATCGCCCCGAGAAACAGGCCGCGTGATACGCTATAACGTACTGTGGCAGGTGGGAGGTGGAGACCCACTCTGTCTCCTTTTTGAACCCCCAGCCCTCCCAGGGCATTGGCCATTCGGAGGATTTGCTCCCGCAATTGCCAGAAGGTGGTCTCTGTCCCAAAAAAATTTAGGGCTGGTTTATCCGGATAGGCATTTACCGAGACGTGAAGCAAATTATGTGCGGG
>PVMK01115716.1_pt1 | contig 14302 bp, 12 predicted proteins | sample 1853481 | NCBI WGS metagenome assembly PVMK01 (sample SAMN08533507, study PRJNA380276) | Marine sediment metagenome, whole genome shotgun sequencing project. | reverse complement strand
GTAATGCCATATCTTCTCAGGATATAAGCACTCTCACCAATGTTACATTTTTCAGGGCAACGGACAATGCAATCACTGCAATGGATATTTCTAACAATGCATTGTTGAACAGATTAGAACTAGCCAATAATAACTTGACTTCAACAAATTTGGATGCTATTGTGAATCAATTGGATGCCTTTGGTTTAACGGATGGAATATTAACAATAGCGGGTAATCAAGGATTAACTTTGGCGGCACAACCTGGCTATGATAATTTGATAGCCAAGAACTGGATAATTGATGTACCACCTCCTGGTCCACCTGTGATTGCCACAATGACAATGACCACTACATCTGTTAGTGCGACCTGGTCACCTAGGAGTGTAACCAATTCTGGTAATGCCTTTGTTTGGGAAGCTACTAATGCACTGATTGGAACCTTAACACAAACAAGTAACGATCCAACCTTTGATTTTAGCGCCAATGATGGAACTCCTATTGATATCACAGTTACGAGTAACGATGGTTTTGTTGGATTGACGCTTTTTCAAATGTATACTCTGGATCTTATAGACATTGATGCAACGGCAGCTGTGGCATTGGATAATTATCATATTCAAAGCAATGCCCTATCTTCTCAGGATATAACCACATTATCGAATTTGTCGTTTTTCAGAGCAACTGATAATTCAATTGCTACAATTGATATTACCAATAACCCTTTATTGATACGATTAGAATTGGCAAATAACGGCTTAAGTTCAACAAATTTAGATGCTATAGTAAATCAATTAGATGCATTTGGTTTAAGTGATGGTATTCTAACAATTGCTGGTAATCAAGGTTTAACAAGTGGAGCACAGCCTGGTTATGATAATTTAATAGCAAAGAATTGGATAATTGATGTAAGTGCACCAGGTCCAATTATTAATGTTATTGGAAATGGAATATCTATTGTGAATGGAGATACAACACCAGATATAGCAGATGATACAGATTTTGGACCAGTGCAGAATAATGCTTCAAAAACAAATACATTTACGATTCAGAATGATGGTTTTGCAGACTTGATTGTAGATAATATTAGCTTGCCTTTCCCGAGCGCAACTGAATTTGTACTTGATAACCTTCCTTCTTTTCCGGCAACAATAGCTCCTGGGGCAAATATTCAATTTGATGTTATCTTTTTTCCTACATCAACCGGAAATTATGGAGCATTCGTTCAAATAGATCATAATGAAGATATTCAAAATCCTTTTGTATATACATTAGCTGGAGAAGGAGCGGATGTTGTAGTAGGTGGAGATATTATGATTTCACAATATTATGAGGGAACAACAGAAAGTAAATGGATTGAAGTGAAAAATATATCCGGAGCACCAATTAATGCTGGTACATATTTCTTAGCTTTATATGATCAAAATGCAATTCCTAATATAGATATACAAGCTCCAACGGCCTCTGAAAGTATTCCGGCTTTAGGAACAGGTGAAGTAATCTTGTTCAATAATTCCTTAGCTACATTGCCAACGGCAGCTAATTTAGGTCCGGCGACAATTGTAACTACTGCGGTTTGTGATTTTAACGGTAATGATGTTATTTTGATTTCACTTACAACGATACAAGTTGTTATGCCAACCGTCAGGATATTGTTGGAACAGTTCCTGCAAGTGGATGGGGTGCAGATATTTCGTTTATCAGGGGAGGTTCTAATGAATTTCCGGAAGCTGATTTTGATGTGAATAACTGGATTACCTTATCACCATCTGCCGATGTTGATGTAGCGGATGTGACAACAAATATTGCATTAGGTACACAAGCTGAAGGTCCAACTGTTTGGAATGGAACATCTTGGGATAATCTTGATCCAGACAAGACTAGAAATGTTGAGATTGATGGAACTTACAATGCTTCTAGCGGTAATATTGATGCATTTAATTTATCGATCAATGCAGGAAGTACACTAAACTTTGACAGTGGGACTACTAATACAGTTCTTATTGATGGCGACTTAACGATAAGTGGTACTTTTATTATAGGTGATCAAGAATCATTAGTAACTACTAATACTAATGCTGTTATTTCAGGTAATGTGACTAAAATTGAAAATTCAACTTTTAGAAGTAATACACATGATTTTACCTATTGGTCCGCATCAACGGGCAGTGCGAATATTGGAACCGTATTTGCAGGTGTATCCTCAAGTAGAATTTTTGAGTTTAATGCAAATTTACAGGTTTCAGACCCCAATGATCCAAATTATTTTGCACCTTGGGTTGTGGCATCAGGTCTTATGACTCCAGGGAGAGGGTATGCTACCGAGGGGGATACCGGATCTACGGGAGTTCAAAATATATCCTTTATGGGCCCCCCTAATAATGGATTGATTGAATTTGATATTTTTGAAAATGATGACGGAGATGCAGATAATGATTTTAATCTAATAGGTAATCCCTATCCTTCAGCTATAGATATTGAATTATTTTTCCTTGGTAATGGATTGATCGATCCCACTATTTATTTATGGACTCACAATACACCTATTTCCGGTGGAGATTCAGGTGATTTTATTTCGTCGGATTACGCTACCTATAATTTTACCGGAGGCGCAGGTACAGGAACAAATCCTAATAATCCGGGTAAGATACCAACTAAAAACATTGGTTCTGGTCAAGGATTTTTTGTAAGAGCTGTTAACACTGGTCTTGTCAGATTTACCAATGGAATGAGAATGGTAGACGCTAATGACCAATTCTTTAAATCTGATGACCCAAAGAACAAGTCGATTGATGAAAAAGATAGAATTTGGTTAACATTGATAACTGATCAGGGAGGGTATAATCAATTGTTGATTGGATTTATTGATAAAGCAACTTCAGGTGTGGATAGTGGTTATGACGCACTGAAAAAAGTTGGTAATAATCCGTTAGGATTTTATTCGGTTATTGATAATAAAAAATATGTTATTCAAGGCTTGAATACATTCTCACAAGACGAATCGGTTGTTTTAGGTTTTGATGCTAATGTGGCACCTAGAAATTTTACTATTAGCATTGATAAGATAGAAGGATTATTGAAAGAATCTGAAATATACCTTATTGATAATTTACTCAATATTACCCATGATTTAAAGAACTCTGATTATGAATTTCAGCAAAATACGACTGGTGAGTTTTTGAACAGATTTGAATTGCAGTTTGTTGCAACCGGGGCTGTTTTAGGAGTTGAGGATATTATTGGTAAGGATGATTTTATTATCTCTAGTCAGGACAATATATTGAAAATCAGATCGAGTAAAACAGTGGAATCAATTAGAGTTCATGATATATTAGGTAGGAGATTGATAGATATAGAACCAAATTCTAATGACTTTGAACTTCAGACAGGAAGTATTAAGGTCGGAACAGTTTTATTAATTGAGGCAACATTTGACAATGGTGCCATCATAAGTAGAAAAACCATAATATACTAGTAATTTAGTATCGTATAATAGAAAACACCGTTTATAAAACGGTGTTTTTTCATTTTAATAGTGCTCATATAGTGTGAATGTTTGAGAAAATGTGAATTTTCTTTTGGAGATCTTTTGATCTAAATTATATGTTAAAACGACAATTGGAAAGAAAAATTTACTTGTAAAATGGCCTGTATAAATTATCGAATGGATGAAGTTTATACCTTATCTAAGGTAGTCACATTAATATTTATTACCTTTTTATTTAAAAATGATTAACTTGTTAAAAAAAATCATCATATGCCTATTTATATGGACCGCCATGACATACCGCATGGCATTACAGCAAAACACGTTGCAGAAATGCATCAAGAGGATTTAAAAGTACAGCATTTATATGGATGTAAGGGAATGACCTATTGGTGTGATGATAATAGAAGAACAGCTTTTTGTTTGATTGAGGCACCTAATAAGAAAGCCTTGCAAGATATGCATAATCATGCGCACGGTGATGTACCACATAGTATAATTGAAGTAAATCAGGACATTGTGGAGTCTTTCTTAGGTAGAATTGAGGACCCGGAAAGCATTAAAAATAAAGAATTAGACGTGATAGATGAATCTGCTTTCAGATTTATAATGATCATAAGATTAAAGACTCTATCCCTCAGAAATGGCACTTCTGAGCATCAAATGAGTGAGCTACAAAATTTTAATCAGTCAATTACTGAAATTATTGAGGACTTTGAAGGGAGGATTGTTGAGCGCAAAACAGACTGTTGGTTGGCTTCGTTTAGTTCAGTTTCTAAAACTGTGTTATGTGCTTTGGAAGTTCAAACTAAGTTTAAAGAAATTATTGATAATGATCAAATTGTAAATTTAAATTTACAAATAGCTTTGAATGCTGGGATACCTGTCACAAAAAGAGACACTCTATTTGAAGATGCGATTAAAATCGGCGAGAGATTTTGTACTTCAGTAAAAGGTGAGATAGTAATTTCCTCAGAGATCAAGGAACTTTATAAAAGTGAAAATTTAAATGTCTTCGTCGATTCTGACTTTATTAATACCTTACACCCATCCGATGAGAAATTTCTGAATGTTTTAATGGATTATACTGAAGAAATATGGAATAGTACTGATATGAATGTTGAGAAATTCAGTAAGCAATTGGGTTATAGTAAATCTCAGTTATATAGAAAAATGATTTCTATAACCGGAAAATCTCCAAACACTTTTTTAAAGGAATATAGATTGAACAAGGCGGTGAATCTATTGAATAAACAAGCAGGTAATATCTCAGAAGTAGCCTTTGAAACAGGTTTTAATAGTCCGGCATATTTTTCTAAGTGTTTTTCAGAGGTTTATGGTGTACTGCCATCAAATTACGCAAAACGAGCACTAATAAATTCCTAAATATTGGAAATTTTAATCCATTATTATCTTCTAAATACTCAGAAAGACAGATCTTTATAATTCGTCTTATCGAATACATATTATTTTTCAATGAGTTGAAACGAAGTTACTTTAAGATATCAATGAACTAAAATTGCTATTTTTTGAACGAATCGTATAATGGATTTTTACTTATCCTAAGTAATTTTGAGATATTAATCTAAAATCAAAAACTCATGTCAAATATTGTAAAAGACTTAAATAGTACTAAAATCGAAGAGTTTGCTGCCCAATTAAGAGGAGAAATCACGCTTCCCGGTGAAGCTAATTATGATGAAGCTCGTAAAGTATACAATGGAATGATCAATAAACGCCCTGGTATGTTGGTAAAATGTGTTGATGTTGCAGATGTTATTAGTGCGGTAAATTTTGGAAGAGACAATAATTTATTAGTGGCCGTCAGAGGTGGAGGACATAACGGTGGAGGTTTGGGTATATGCGATGATGGACTGGTTATTGACCTGGCCGGAATTAAATTTATTCGCGTGGATGTTGCATCAAAAACTGTGAGAGTAGGTGGTGGAAATGTTTGGGGCGAAGTAGATCATGCAACACATCCTTTTGGACTAGCAGTACCTGCAGGAATTATTTCAACCACTGGTGTTGGAGGGTTGACATTAGGTGGTGGAGTAGGGCATTTATCTAGGAAATATGGATTAACAATCGATAATCTTTTGGAGGCTGATATGGTATTGGCTGATGGTTCCTTTGTTACCGTAAACGAAAACCAGAATAGTGACTTATTTTGGGCAATAAGAGGAGGAGGAGGTAATTTTGGCATTGTAACTTCGTTTAAATTTCAAGCACACGACGTAAAAACTGTTTTTGGAGGTCCAACTCTATGGCCCATAGAGCAGACGGAAGAAATAATGGAATGGTATCACGATTTCATTCATAATGCACCGGATGATCTAAATGGATTTGTGACTACCATGATCATACCTGGTCCACCTTTTCCGGAACATCTCCATAATAAGCAATTTTGTGGAATAGTGTGGTGTTATGTTGGAGACTTGGATAAAGCTTCTGAAGTGTTTGCGCCAATCCTAGCAAAAAATCCACTGTTTGCACATGTTGGCGAAATGCCATATCCAGCTATTCAAACATTGTTTGATGGTTTACTGCCTCCAGGGATGCAATGGTACTGGAGAGCGGACTTTTTCAATGATCTGGGAGCAGATCTTAGAGCGCAACATCTAAAATTCGGCTCTAGTATTCCTACACCACTTTCACAAATGCATATGTACCCTATAAGTGGTGCAGCTAGTAGAGTAGGTGAAACTGAGACGCCATGGGCTTATAGAGATGCTAATTATGCTGGTGTGATCGTCGGTGTTGATCCTGATCCTTCTAATGCGGATAAAATAACAAAATGGTGTAAAGATTATTGGGATGCATTACATCCTTACTCTTCGGGTGGCGCTTATTCAAATTTCATGATGGATGAAGGGCAAGAAAGAGTTAAAGCAAGTTATAAACACAATTATGATCGTTTGGTGAAAATTAAAAAGGAGTACGATCCTAATAATTTTTTCAGAGTAAATCAAAATATAAAACCATAAACCAAGTAAACGCTACTATATGATTATAGGTCTATGAATTCCAAATGGAGCTTTTCAAATAGACCTATAACTTTTTCTTTGTCTTCAATTTTACAAACTGTAAAATCGTAATGATTGTTATATATTAGAATAACCAGCCCTTTATTTTTTATTCGACTGCTTACTTTGGTTAAATAGTCGTAGGTGTATTCATTTATTCTTGAACTGGGTGGGCTTACTCCTTGTAAACATTTTAAGTTGGTGATTGCATCTTTAGCATCTCTACCATCCTCACCATAAGCCATTAAATTTAGGTGAGTTAGAATTTGAATGCTTGCCCATTGAAAATAAAGATATTCATCCCCTGTGTTAGTCCATTTTTCTAAGTAGGGATTGGGTTCAAAATTAGGATCTTCAAATTTTATTTTAACACCCCAATTTTTTATTGTTCTTAATGAAAAATCTTTGTAGACATAGTCAAATTTTTGAGGATTTGAAATTGCAAGCCATAACTTATTTGTAAAATTTAATTTTTGATTTTCGGAATACAGATCATTTGCCAAAAATTCAACTAATTCACTAAAAAGTTCTTTATTTATACCAATTTCAGTAGTCTTTGGTAAAACCTTAGTGTAATTGCGTAGTTTGCTTTTAAAATGAATTTCCGTGTAATCCTTTTTTTGGGCGATCAATGAGGAACTCAAAAAAACAAAGCAAATTATTAGGAGGATATTTTTCACTTTCTTAAATTAAATGGAAATTTGACATTAATTAATTAGAACGTAATTTACTAAGAATTATTTGATTTAAACAAAAAAATCTGCTTTGAGAAAAGCAGATTTTTACCGAGGGGGCTTTAGAAGGAAATTAAGGTTGAATTAATTCCCATTGAAATTTTTCGAATAGTGTAGTCAATTTGTCTTTATTTTCAATATTACACACTACAATATTATAATAGCCTTTGGTTACAAGTGCAACCAAGCCCTTTTTTTCTAATTCAATGTTTACTGTTTCTATATATGAATACGCCCAGTCGTCATCCTTGGGATTCGACAATTCAAAATCTTTTGTGATTAATAATTCGTTAAAGGAGGAAGCAACACTTTCTGCATCATCTCCGTAAGTCATTAACTCAAAGTACTCAAAGATTTTATTCAAAGCCAATTGAAAATAGGGGTATTCGTTGTCGCTTACAGTCCAGTCTGTCAAATATGGGTTTGGCTCTAAAACAATTTCTCCTTTTGGATTTTTTGTGTCCCAAGTTTTATTGGAGGAAATAGCAAAGTCTTTATAAACAAAATCAAATATTTTTGGATTCGCTATAGCGAGCCAGGCCTTTTCAATTATTTCATCCTGTTCTGATTGAGTATAAATATCTTTGCCAAGTAGGCTGACTATATCCGCAAGAATTTGCTTTTCAATCCCCAATTCTGAAGTTCGAGGCTCCACATCTTTATACTCATAGATATAACTTTTAAACAAGATATCAGAATAGTCAATCTGTCCAAAGGCTACAAAGTTTAAAGTTAAAAATGTTAGGATAGGGAGTAATTTTATTTTCATACATTAATTTTAGTTAAACTTCTATTTAAATAATCTTAAACATCATTTTTGTGAAATACACACAATAACGACCGAAATTAATACTAAAAAAAATTGAATTAAGGGGATTCAACTATTTCATAGGGTCACAATATACGAAAAAAAATTAAATTAACAAATTTTAGACTAACTAAATATAAGGTCGTTAGTTGCTGTTGATAGGTTAATCACTAGGCTAACAGGCATAAACAGCATGCTATTTCCTATCCCTCCTCCTAAAACATCAATAGGAGTTAAAATTCCTGTTCTGTTAAGTACTGACATTTCTAATAAAGATCATTTGAGCTTTAATTATTCAACATTTCCAATAAAAAATATGAAATTAATCCCATTTATATCATCTGGGTGGACAAGGAACTTGATAGTGTGTAAAATGTTAATATCTTCTATAAGAGCTCAAATAGTTATAATCACCTGTTTATTAAGACGTACTGTAAAAATAGGAAAATAGTATTTTGACCCATATTGCAAAAGAAGTACTGGGTTTTTTGATACTGTACGTCAAGATTCGAATCCTTGTGAGTCAGGTCAGTAAAGAGCTTTCTATATATAGGGAGCTCTTTTTGTATGGCAACTCTATAATTCCACAGATTTGGCATAATTCTCTTATCCAAATGGGAAGCAATACATGAAAATCAATAACATCACTAAATATTTTTGGATGTAAATAAATATTAGTCAAATAAATTGCTGTTTTTATATTACTTTTGACATGATTAAGTAATCTTAATTTTTAATAAAGGATAATTATGAAAAACATGTTTGTAAAAGGAATGGTATTAGGTTATCTATTTTTATTGATGGCTTCCTGTAATACTAATGCGGAAAAATCAAATTCGGTGTTGATAGATAAAGAGCAAATAAAAAAAGAAATTCAAGCCAGAGAAAATGAATTTGCCGAAATTTATAATGGTGGTGAGTTGAAGAAAATAGGGTATTATGCAGATGACGCGATTACTTATTATCAGAACATGGCCCCATTAACAAACAAACAAGAAAGATTGGAATTTTTAGAAGTGGATCTGGCCACAAATACGAATAAGATTACGTTTACTACTAATGAAGTATTTCCTTCGAAAGATGGCAATCAAGTGTTGGAAATAGGTTATTATTCCGTAGTTGACTCTGCAAAGACTGTTGTAAGTTCAGGAAATTATATGAGTCTGTTTGAAAAAAGAGAGGGTCAATATGTGTGCCTAAGAGATATGAGTGCTTCTGATATGCCCCTCGAATAAGACTAGTAAAAAATTGATATAAAAAAGAGGCTGTTCAAAATGAATAGCCTCTTTTTTTATGGGATATTGTACAACAATATTCTTATCTTCTTCGACCCCCGCCTCCGCGACTTGCACCTGAAGATCGGGATGGACTCGATGATCTGGATGCGGAGGACCTATTTGATGAACTAGGTGATGTTGACCTATTAGATGTTGAGGTAGGTCTAGATTGCGATGTTGTACGGCTAGTTGATGCTCTATTATTTGATGAACTGCCATTTTTGGTTCGCCCAGCCTGCGAATTTGATGGCCTTGTCGATGATCTATTAGATGCTGATGCGCCGCTTGAGGCACGCCCTGCTTGTGATGTTGATGGACGTGATCCACCTTTTCCAGCAGTGTTGAAATTCCCTTTATTGATATTGTTATTTACAGTATTTGAAGTGTTTCTTTTGTTATTGTTGTATTTGTTGTATGTGTTGCGATTATTGACGTTGATGTTGACAGATGTATGACCACGACCACCTCGATAACCATGATGATGATGCCAATGATTATGTCTATAAATACCAATTCCTATTACAGCAACGGGTCTCCACCAATGAGGGTAGAATCCATAATAATAAGTTGGGTAATAAGGCACGTACACAGGTGAATACACGTATTGAACTACTGGTGTCGATTCAACCACTATAACTTCTGTCGTTGCCTGAACATTTACTGTAACCGGGTCATCACCAACGTATGCCGGATTCGCCGTAACTGATTCTGTAGGTTCGGTACTGGGTTCAATAACATAATCCTTACCGTATAAATCCTTATCCCCAATGATCTGCATGGAAACTTTACCTGCCGCATCTTTTGATACCGAGATGACTGCAACATCCTGAGTTTCTTTTTCACTTATAGGATCCTGAAGAATAAATAAGAAATCATCTCCGTCTTTTTCGGTTACAACTTTAATGAAATCAGCATTACCATCATTATTAAGATCTAAATTGACAATTCCTGTTTTTTCTTCATTTAACGACTTCTCAAAATCTTCAATTGTCTTTGACTTTTGAAAAAGGTCTAATACCGCGTAAAGATCCAGGTCATCTCCCGGCAAGCCTAACAGTGGTTCGTCATTCTCTGTTTGAGAAAAAGAAGAAAAGTTAATTAAAGTTATCGTTAGTAGTATAATTGATAAATATCTAGTTTTCATAATATATTTTTTGATTTTCTCCGGATAGAAATCGGAGCATAAAATTTTGTTATGGTATAAATTAGAGGAGTCCTATTAATGCAGACTTTCAAACAAACAAAAATTCAAAATTATCTTTCTATTTTCACAAAGATATGAGATTTTACATTATAACTCCATTATTGGAACTACGAATGTATGATCTTCTATTTTAGATTAGGCCACTTTGATGTCAAATCATTCGGTGTTTGTTTTTTGCTTTTTTCTGCATTCCATGGTTGGTTATATATAGTTTCTAAGAATCTTCTATATCATCAGTTAGGATCCTTATGGATAGCTGGAGAAAAAGAGAACTATTAAAACTTAAAAAATAACTAAACGATTAGATTCTAACATCAGAGAATCTTCTTTCAAGAAAATTTTATGGATAAATCTACAGATTTGTTCTTTATCAATAACTGATAAATATCAGTTTAGAAAACACAACTGAAAAGCTCTTCTATATAACAACAAAAAAAACCACAACTTATAAGCCATGGTTTCATTATATTATATATGTAAGGATCAAATAAAACGTTAATCACTCAACATAACAGGCATAACAAGCATTGTTATTTCCTCTCCCTTCTCTAAACCATCTATAGGCGTTAAAATTCCCGCTCTATTTAGTATGGACATTTCTAAAAGAATTTCATTTGAGTTTAAATTATTCAGCATTTCCGGTAAAAATCTGAAGTTGAATCCAATTTGCATATCATCGGGGTCGTCATTGAGCCAGATAATATATAGAAAATCAATTGATTAGGTGAGAACTTAAATTTTATGTAATCCCTAACATACACTTTGAGTATTCCTAACCCTTAAAAAATTCACTGTTCGCTGACACTAAACAAGTGGCATATGTTATGCCACTTGTTGACAGTTGTTTATTGGTTTAATTCATTATTTATTATTTCTAATATCCTTTCTACACTAGTTTTTACTAGTTCTCCCTCAGATAAGCAAAATTGTAATGTGATACTTCTTCGACTTAATAGATTTTCAAATGTCACATTCTGAAAGAGTCCTTTATAATTACTCTTCTTTGAGGTTCTTTTTTGATCAAATTCGAAAGATCTAAAGTTACCCGTCATGTATCCTGAAATATTCCGAATTGACACATAATTATCCACAAATGGAGAATATATTGAAAATGCATGATTTCTCAAAAGCACTTCCTCCTCTTTCATATCAGCAACTATCCCAGGCCATGAAATAAGTAACTTTCTAAGGTTTTCATTACTAATCAATTCAAGTTTACCAGAACTCAATAGATTATTGAGGCTTCCTGATTTAGGATCAAATGAAGGGTTATAAAAACTGAAACTTAAGAGACTATCTAGTCTATCGGTATCTTCATATTTATTCAGGTCAATTGCATTGTATATGGCGTTTGTTGCTTCAATAATTTTGAATTCAAGGTTTTGAATCGCATTAATCTCTTGTAGATTACCTTCAAATTCTGATTTAAGACTAAATAGTAATTTGATTTCTTCAATTTTTTCAAGTCGAATTTTATTCCAATTATTAATCTGCAAAGCAATCAATATTCCAATCACCACCAAAGCAATCTCCCCAACAGCATATCTGGAATATTTCAAAAACTGATTGTCATCGGCTAATCGTTTACGGGTTTTACGAAAGAAGTTAATCATTTGGATCCTAGGTTGTTTTGTAAATATAGGGAATTAATAACAACAAAAAAACCATGACACTCTAGCCTTGGTTTCATTATATTTTTTACTTATTTAAATACTTTAATCACTCAACATAACAGGCATAACCAGCATCGTTATTTCCTCTCCCTCCTTTAAACCGTCAATAGGTGTCAAAATACCAGCTCTATTGGGAATAGACATTTCTAGAAGGATTTCTGTAGAATTTAAATGATTCAACATTTCCAACAAGAATCTCGAATTAAATCCAATTTGCATATCATCAGGATCGTCAAAGAACTTGATAACTTATAGACTCTCAATAAATTAGTTAAGATCTTAATTTTTTTAATTATTAGATTATCAGGATATTCTCTAGAAAATTGAAATTTAAATTACTCACTTATAATTTATCATTTTCTCTCTAATAAAAGCTTTGATATACGTATAAACTGTTTTTAAATATACTATATTTGGTATGATGTCATTTAGAAAATATTCAATATTAATATCATTCCTTCTTTTATCCATATCTTTAATTAGTCAGTCTTTTGTAGGGGAGGAGAAGTACTACATCTGGTTTGATCAAATCACTGGTCAGGAGAATACAAGTCTGTTTAATGGTAAAACTTTTATCTACAAGTACCGTACGGAAAAGGGAAATCATAATTATTTTAGGCATGACGAGTTTTCAAAAGGATTGATTCATTATAAGGAACAATCTTACTTTTATATCGATCTTAAATACGATATACATAATGATGAAATCATTGTGAATTTGAAGGGCTCTTTTGGTTTTAATATGTTCATTCCTTATAAGGAATTTGTCAAAGGATTTCAAATTTACGATCGAAATTTTGTAAAGCTGAACCTGAATTCGAATGGATTAAATTTAAAAGGATTTTACGAAGTGTCTTATAGTGGGTTAAGGATAAATCTCTACACAAAACATTATAAATCCAGAAGAGAATACGTGCATCAAAATACAGTACTCAGTAAATTTTCTGAAAAGAATAAAAACATTGTACATTTTAAGGATGTGTATTATTTGGTGGAAAGTAAAAAAGACATTAAACAGATTTTCCCGAACTTAAAAGATAAAATCAACTTGATTTATAAACAAAATAAAAGTTTTAAAAAGTCTGATCCTGATATTTTTATGAAAGATCTAATGAGGCAAATTGATGACATTCTTAGAAATTAAGCAAATATAGAATGAGGAAACATATATTCATCATATTTGGAATGTTATTTTTTCAATTTGGTTTTTCTCAAAAATCGATTGATAAAATTACGATCTCTTTTGAGGATTTGACTATCGTTGAGGCGCTTTTAAAAATTGAAAGTGAGTCAAATATTCATTTTTATTATGTTGAAAATTGGTTTGACCCAAACCAAAAAATTTCAGGAGAACACAATGATGAAAGTCTCTCCATTATTTTGCATGAGATATTTGAGGATACCTTAATCAATTTTTATGTTACAGAAGACGATAAAGTAATTCTAACCCAGAACAGTGTAATCTATGATACGCTACCGCTTAGTTTTTTTGGTGAAAGGGAAAAAGAAAAGTATGTAATTGAGTCTTCCAATCCTGTGTTAATTACGAATGAGATCAGTACTGAAAGTAATAAGGTAGAGACCATAAGAATAGGGAAAGAAATAAAGAATTCAAGCTTTAAAGAATACACTCTAACAGGTTCCGTAACAAACCTCTCGACTGGAGAAAAAATACCTTACCTAGTATTAACTGTTCCTGATAAGGACATAAACACGGTAACGGATCAAAATGGAAATTACTCTATAGACTTGCCAGTAGGGACCAACTATCTTGAATTGAAATCGCTTGGAATGTCAGATTCCAGAAAAAAAATTATCATATACAATAATGGCGTTTATAATTTTGAGATGAAAGAAAGTCTTGAAATGCTGGATGAGATTATTATTGAATCTGATATTGATAGAAATGTAGAAGAAACTATTAGTGGAATAACAAAAATTCAAATCAATGAAATTAAGACAGTCCCATTAGTCTTGGGTGAGCGTGACATTTTAAAAATTGCAACTACGCTGCCAGGGATTTCAAGAGCAGGGGAAGGGGCAACGGGATATAATGTTAGAGGTGGAAAAGCGGATCAGAATTTGATGCTTCTTGACAACGGAGTACTTTACAA
>PVMK01114925.1_pt1 | contig 14303 bp, 17 predicted proteins | sample 1853481 | NCBI WGS metagenome assembly PVMK01 (sample SAMN08533507, study PRJNA380276) | Marine sediment metagenome, whole genome shotgun sequencing project. | reverse complement strand
CACTAGTGCCTAGACAACCCCTTAGAACTAATGAATGTACTTCTTTTGGTTCTCCACTAAAACCTAACGCAAAGTTTTGCACAAAGTGCGGAAATAAACTATAAAATTAGTTAATTTTTTTTTATTGTGTTGTCCCACATCCAGGACAAAACTTTGCAGTAGCTGAAAGTTTTGAACCACATTCAGAACAAAACTTACCTTCTGAAATATTTTCTAGGTGTGGATTTCCATATATTTTACTAGAATTTTTTACGGCACCTGATGGAACATAAGTTTCATCATCAATTAAAACTGGAGCAAAATCTTGTTCCATCATAAATGTCAACATTCTAGGAAGCGTATTTTCTTTGTTTTTAGGATCTGGCACTGTATCTCCTAACCAAAATGCAAATCTCATTAGCGTTAACTCTGGAGTTGAAAAAGCCAAGGTATGCTTTGACATGTAATCTTGAGCAGCTTTTTTCCCATCAAATACTTCCATGAAATCAATACATTTTGTTAATGTATAATAGTTTCTGGAATAATGGACCGGGGGGGAATCGAACCCCCGACATTCGCGTTGCGAACGCGACATTATACCCCTAAACCACCGGCCCAGTCTTTCCTTTTTTTACCTAGGTTTTTATTTATTTTCTTGGGGAAAATCAATTTCTCAAAGCATTGTTAAATAACCAAAAAATGAAAATAAAATCATATTTTATTTATCTAATAATTTTTGTATTAATTGAACAAACATTTTCCTATATAGGACAAGCTAATGTTTTACATTATGAAAGTGCTCATAGTTGATGATAACCAAGACATTACAGGTCTACTATCAAAATTCCTCAAGGCCAAGGGATTTGAAAATGTAGTTACAAATGATCCCCGAGATGGACTTGAGCGTATTAAAGAAGAACAGTATGACGTTGTTCTTTTAGATATTTCTATGCCTGAATTTAGTGGAATTGATATTATTCAAACATTAGAAAGAGAAAAAATTCTAAAAGATCAAAAAATTGTAATATTTTCTGCAACCGCATTTACCACTAGCCAAATTAATGATTTGTTAAAGAAGGATGGAATTCAAGGTTGTCTTAAAAAACCAATACAACTTAATGAATTATTGACTGCAATTACTAGTTGAGGACATTTTTTGAATTTCATTGATTTTAATTGAAAATTCCTTCTACAAACCAAAAGGATCTAAAATCCTTAAACCAAAACAATAATCAGATTATTTTATCTAATATTATAATTAAACAAATCAAAGATATTGAAATTTCTAAAAATCAAAAAACACAAAGAATGATTCATCAAATGAAAAATAAAGGACTATTGAAATGAATCTAAACAACAAGCTAGTAATTCTTTTTTTATGCATTGCATTAACTCCAATAATGATTTTAGAGGCAATTAGTATTACTGAGATTTCTGATGACTTACTTACACAAAAAGAATTATCCCTTGATTCATCTTTGATTTCAAAAATTGCCGATATTGAACATTATTTGGACACAAGACAAGTACAGACCAAATTATTTGCCTCAACATTTTTGCCTTTACAACTTGATTCAAGTAAAATAAAAGATCCATCCACATTAGATAAAATTCAAATCCAAATTGATTCTATGCTTGTGGAAACAAGATCAAACTCTCTAGATAATTTTGGTGAGGTTGATTCGAGATCTACTATAAATGCCATTTATGTCTCGGATCTTGATGGAGAGATAATTGCCAGTACACAAAGAGGATTGATTGGTCATAAAATACCTGATGCGTTTTATGAACATATAGGTCAAAATGAGCCTTATTTTGCAGGATTTCAAAAAAATCAAATCCTTAGCCAAAACTATGTAACTTTTTCAACTGACCTTGTAGATTTAGGAGGTAATAGATTTGGTATTGTTTCATTACAAACATCACTTAATGCAATTGAGCCAGAAAATCTAAGTACGGGCTTGGAAAATAATCAGAAAATATTTTTGGTCGATAACGTATCTCGCCAAATTACCAGCGATTCTACTGTGAAATACTCTACACAAAATTGGAATTTAGAATATAGAATAATTGACAGATGTTTTGCAGGACAATTAATTTCTGAACAATACATCAACAAAGATGGTAAAGAAGTTCTTGGTCTTATGAAATTACTTGGAGATGAGAACTTGTGTATAGTGGGAGAAATTGAATTAGAACATGTATTTTTACCAATTTATGATTTACAGTTTAAGCTATTAACGGTATTTTCGATATTACTTGTAGGAATTGTTTTGTTTGCTATCTTTTTTTCAAGGACAATTTCCTATCCAATTAAGAAATTAAGTACATCAATGAATGAAATTCGTAAAGGTAATTTTAATGTCAAACTGGATAAAAAATCAGATTCTTCCAATAATGAATTAGATCAACTAACAAACGGATTTGAAAAACTACTTCAGTACGTAAAATCAACACAGGATAATCTAAAAAGTCTAGTTAAAGTTCAAACTAGAAAACTAGAAGATTCCAACAGGGCCCTTACAGAAAATATGAATCTAATTAAAAAACAACAAGAGGATTTGTCGAATTTCAAAGAAGCTTTAGATAAATCTGCCAATGTCTTAATTACGGATACTGATGGCTCCATAGTTTATGTTAATGATGATTTTTGTAAATTATCAAAATTCTCAAGAGAAGAACTTTTAGGAGAAAATCCTAGAATAGTTAATTCTTACTACCATAGTAAAGAATTTTTCAAAAATATGTGGAAAACACTTCTTGAAGGAAAAGCATGGACAGGGGATATCAAAAATAAAGCAAAGGATGGCTCTTATTATTGGTCAAAAGCTACAATTTCACCTCTGCTAGGCGATAATGGAAAGCCTGAACAGTACATTGCAATTCTTACAGATATCACAAATCAAAAAATTCTAGAGGAAAAATTATCAGAAGCCTTGAAAAATGTTCAAGAATCAGAACTTCAAAAAGAAGAGTTTTCATCCATGATGACTCATGAGCTGAATACTCCACTTGTCCCAATCAAGGGTTATTGTGAAATGCTAAAAGATACGGAGACCTTTGGTACACTAAATACTGATCAAATTGATTTTATCAGCAAGATTGAATCAAACGCTACATTGCTTGAGCGTTTGATTAGTGATTTACTTGATGTTCAAAAATTAGATATGCAAAAAATGAACTTTTTAATAACTGAATTTGGGATTGATGAATTTATGGACGAATTAAAAGAAAATAACAAACATATTATGAAAAATAAAAATATTGATTTTACAGTAACATATCCAAAAGACTTGATTTTGAATTCGGACAAACAAAGATTAAGACAAGTTTTAGATAATTTGGTACGAAATTCAGTTGACTTTGTTCCTTCAAAAGATGGAAAGATATCAGTTGAAGTAAAATTAAAAGAAAAAAACATCATATTCGCCGTTCATGACAACGGGCCTGGAATTCCTAAAGAAAAACAATCAAACATTTTCAAAAAATTCTATCAAATTGATACATCTGCAACGAGAAAACATGGAGGTACAGGTTTAGGTCTTGTAATTTGTAAGGGAATTACTGAAGGACTAAAAGGAAAGATTTGGCTTGAAAGTGAATTTGGAAAAGGAACATCATTTTTTATTTATCTTCCAGCTCCAGAAAAGAAAATTATAGTTCCAAAATTAATCAAATCAAAAAATTAAATTTTTCCTTTCAAAAAACTATAATGATTACTATCATCAAAATTCTTTTCTACCGTTATTTCCTAAGGCTTTATCTCAACGCATAATAGACTGCATGATAAAAAAAAACAGATGACCTTTGATACTGTGATTACCGATTCTCATGTAATTTTACCCCAAGGAATTGTTGATAAAAATATCGTAATCGAGGATGGAAAAATTGTTGGGCTTACGCATGATCTACCTGCATGTGACCATAAAATTAACGGAAACGGGCTAATTTCTGTTCCTGGACCCAATAGATACTCATGTTCATTATGGAGTATATTCTTCTATTGACAAGGCAGCAAAAACAGAATCACATGCTGCAGCAATTGGTGGGATTACCACAATGATGAGAATGTTGCGTTTAGGAAATTCTTTCAAATCTTCTTTACAAGATCAATTAGATGCTGCATCAAAAAATCACTATATCGATTATTCAATACATGCATCAATTTTTTCAAAACAACAAATCAATGAAATGAAATATTGTGTTGAAAAAGAAATTACATCATTTAAAATCTACATGAATCTTGGTGGAGACGTAGGTCATGTCTATATGGATATGCCACCATATACATCAGAATTAAAATCTGTAACTGTAGATGTCAATGATCAAATTGTTGAAGAAACTGTAAAAAATGCAGCTTCTCTTGGATGTCCTGTTTTAGTTCATGCAGAAGATTACGAATCTTGTGCATGTGGAATTAAAACTGCAAAAGAAAAAAATCGTGACGGTCTTTCTGCATGGTCTGAAAGTAGATCTCCTGAATTTGAAGCAAAAGCAATCAAAACTGTTTGCAAATATGGCCGCGATTATGGATGTACAATTTATTTTGTTCATATTGGGTCAGAAAGAGCATTACAACAAATTAAGGAAGAAAGAGAAAATGGCACAAAAATTTATGTTGAAACATGTCCTCACTATCTTACGTTATCATATGAAAATCAACAAGGATATCTTGCCAAAGTAATGCCTCCTATTAGAACACAAAAAGATAATCAAGCAGTATGGAATGCATTGTCAAACAACAAAATTGATACTATTGGAACTGATCATGTTGCCAACCAAATCAAACTGAAATTGGGAGGAGAAGATGTATGGGGAGCATTAGCTGGATTTCCTGGAATTGGTACTGCCATCCCCCTTTTGCTAAGTGAGGGTGTAAACAAAGTAAGAATATCTCTTGAGCAATTTGTTCGAATTACAAGTCTAAATGCTGCAAAAATTTTTGGAATGTATCCAAAAAAAGGAACTTTGGATAAGGGTTCTGACGCTGATATTACAATGATAGATTTAAAAAAAGAAAACAAAGTTTCCTCTGATTTGTTTGGAGGCTTTTCAGATTATATCGTTTATGAAGGAATGAAATTGAAAGGATGGCCAGTAAAAACGATTGTAAGGGGACAGCTAGTTGCTGAAAACTTTGAAGTAATTGGAAAATTAGGATATGGAAAACTTGTAGATCGTTCTGTTTCATAATTTGAATTTCTACCAATAACTTTTTAGCATAAAATAAAATCAAATTGTATATGAATAAAGTATATTTTTCATTAGTATTTACTATCATTCTAGGAATTTCCTTTTCTTCATTTTTATTTGAAAATTCCTTTGCACAAGAAAATCTAATTATTCCTCCAAGACATCAATGGCAACAATCACCTACTCCTGATACCTTAACATGCAAAGAGGGACTAATTCTATTGCAAAAAATTAATGGCGCTCCCACATGTGTTTCATCTTCAACATATTTGAAATTAATTGATAGAGGCTATGGAAAGTTTGATTCATCACAATTGATGAAGCGGCCAGAAATGATGACTCAACTTATGAGCGGTATGATTGTTGAACCACAACTAATGCGTCATTGGCATACGATGATGGTGAATGACTCAAAAATAATGCAGCATACAATGTCTGATATGGTTTTACAACTTAAAGAAAACCCAGAGTTCTTGGCAAACATTATGGTACCAATGACTACAAATCTAGAATTAAGAGAACAAATGATTGAACAAATGAAAAACCATGATCAGATGATGAATTCTTTTCAAGAACATCGTGGATGGATGAACTCTGTTCATAGACCAATGATGGGTTCTAGCATGGGCCAAGGAATGGGTTCGGGAATGCACGAAATAGTTGAATGTTCTTGGTGTCCAGAAATTGAACAACATAATTTACATGCTAATCTCGGCTTTCATCAACCAAAAATTATGGAAAATATGATGCACCACATATGGGTAAATGAAAAGATGAGATCTCAGATGCATGACTTTATGCTTGAAAATCCTCCTCACATGGACCTTATGACAGGTGAAATTATGGATTCTATGCTTGGATTAATGATGGATGATCCTGAATTAAGACAGCAAATGATAGACATGATGTTAGAGCATTCAGAGTTTATGAATTCTATTAGGCATGAAAACAAGTTTTCTAACTAGATGATTTCAAATTTTCCACCAGTTTTGGCTTTATAGATTACATCTGGTTTTCTAAGAAATATACCTGATTCCATCACTCCTGGTATTTGTTTAATTTTTTGTGTTAATGTTTTTGGATTTTTAATTGTTCCAAAATCGCAATCAAGTATAATATTTCCATTTTCTGTAAAAAAAGGATATCCTCTTTCAAGTGAACGCAATGTGGTTTTTCCTCCTAATTTTTCAATTGTATTTGTAACTGAGTTTCTTCCAAGTGGATGAACTTCAACTGGAACAGTTCTGGTAAAGTTTTTGACAAATTTTGTTTTATCTGCCATTACTATGATTTTTTTTGCCAAACTAAACAAAATATTTTCTCGGAGTAAAGCTCCTCCTCCTCCTTTGATCACAAATTTTTGAGAATCTATTTGATCTGCACCATCAAAAACTACATCAATATGATTAATTTGATCAGATTCTACAATTCTAATTCCTCTTTCCTGTGCAATTAATTTTATTTGAAGCGATGTTGGAACACCTATGATATTATATTTTTTTTCTTTAATTAATAGTGCTAGAGACTTTACAAGTGCTGTAGCTGCTCGCCCACTTCCAAGGCCTATAACATAATTATCTTTTACAAATTTCAATGCATCATTTGATAATGCCGATATGGCACTATCGTAAGACAACTACTCTACCTCTGCTTGGTCTAGCTTGGAGAGAACACTCATAATTTCTCCTTTAATTTTATCCAAATCATCAGTGTCATCATCATCAAAATCATCTTCAATGTTTACATCTAAATTTAGTTTTTCTTTCTGATTGTCTGGAAGAGCCTTGAATTGGGTGATCTTTTCAACTTCTTTAGTAAGATCTGGTTTTGTTTCAAATTTTACTATAGGTTTTTGAGTAGATGTTGTTTGTAAAATTTCAATTTTCTCTTGAATTTTTGGTTGTGGTTGAATTATTTCTTTTACAATTTCTTCTTTGGCCTTAATCTGTTCTTCAAATAATGGAAATTTTGGTTCTTTCTTTGAGAATTTGGTTAATGTGGTTAGTTCAAACGATTGTCGTGAGTTGGTAGGAGGAATAACTACCGGTTGAGATTTCATGGTGTTTGGTTTCTCAAAGTTAAAAATACTCTTCTTTGGTTTAATCTCAAATTGTGATTCTTGTTTTGGTTCTGGTTTAGTAATTTCAGGTGTTTTCTCTTTTTTAATTTCTGGAATCAAAACATTTGCAGTTGAAATCTTTGATGATAATTCATAAAGTCTATCATCTAATTTAGATAATTTTTGATCCATCAAAGTTATCAAACCATCGCCAACTGGACCCAAGTCTGGATGTTTACTTGCATCTTCAAGTTTTTCTAATCTTGCTAAAATAATTCCTAACTGGTGTTGATACTTTAACAATAATTTATCTCGCTGAATCTTTGAAAGATCTGAATCAGTTTGGTACAGTCTAGAAATTGTTTTTGTAAGTATGTCTTTTTCAATTCTTAGTGAACTAATCTGACTTTTGATATGTGAGCTAGCTCCAATACTCAAAAGCTGCTGTTTGTTTCTTGGTGCTCTTCTTACTGCTGCTGCCGCTGCAACACCTGCTAATGAACTAAGAATAATCGCAATTTCTTGCATCTATGTATACCATTTAATCCAGGAATACTTTCTGCGTTTAGCCTCTGGAAAACCACAACTTGCACATTCATGATGGCGTTTGTGTAAGGAGTTTTTACCACATCGTCTACATCTAATGTGAACTTTTTTCTTAGTAAAACCTCCCATGGAAGTTGTGCCTTTTACCATCTCAAATCACCTATTTTACTGGTGGGGGAGAAATCATAACTACATTATCTCCTCTTACGACGATGGTTCCAAGACTCTTAGTCTCTCCCTCAATAGGAATTTCCTCTGAGGACTCAAGTAGCAGGTTCATGTGTTGGTCAAAACCAAGTAGACTACCTCTAAGGGTTTTACCACCTTTGAGCTTAATCAATACTACCTGATTGATACTCTCATCCAATACTTTTACTGCCATATCAACGGACATCTATTTCACTTATTGGCTTTGATATTGAGGGATTATATTAAAATTTCATTGGTAAAACTTTGGACCGTGCCCAGTTAGGCAAGTTTGACACTTTTTTTCTAAATTATCTATAATTTCATGAAATATCTCTTGTCCATCTTTTTTTGTAGCTTTTCTTGGATCTCCCCATATTCCATTTTTTGTAACTTTAGGAAATGATTTTGATGCTATTCTTCCCAACTTGTTAATTTCTTGTTTACTCAGTCCATCAGTTACGAGACCCTTTTTAGCTAGATTCATTTTCACTTCCTTTGAGATTGCAAGCATCAATGATGTCTCTACAAATCCTGCATGATCAAAATCCCTTTTCATATAATGCCAATAAGAAAATGTAAAAACTCTAATCTTGTTTTTTAAATTTTTTCTTAATTTTTTATCAATATTTTTTATTGCGTTAAGATTTCCGTGATGTCCATTAATAATAAAAATTGTTTTAATGTTATTTTCAAAAAGAGAGAAACACAAATCTGAAAGAATTCTTTGAAGTGTTGTTTCATTTAAACTCAAATTAAAAAATGGTGCATGCTCATATGAAATTCCATAGTTAATGGTTGGGAGTAACAAAAAACAATTTTTTTGGGATATTCTCTTTGAAATCTCAGTCACAATATCAGAATCGGTTGATATCGGAAGATGTGGACCATGTTGTTCTATTGAGCCTACTGGGATAACTGCAATCTGTTTTTTACTATTGATTATTTTTCTTAGGTGAGGATCTAGGAATGATTTGATTTCTACCATCTAATTCACTTGGATTTGATGTGAACCTTCCTCCAGCGAACTTCTAGCTTGTTTTCTAAGTGCATTTTAATGGCTTTAAGTAAAGTAGATGCCTCTAAGCTTTGTCCTTTTGACTTTATCTCTTCTAACGAATCATTGGGATTTACATCAAAAGAGTCTTGGAAAATTATTGGCCCTTGATCCAAATTCTCAGTTACATAATGAGAAGTGACACCAATGATCTTTGTTCCTCTCTCATAAGCTTGGGCATATGCCAATGCCCCTGCAAATGCTGGAAGTAATGATGGATGAATATTGATAATTCTATTTGGATATCTCCAAACAAAGTTTGGTGTAAGAATTCTCATATATCTTGCAAGAGCAATTAGATCAATGTTGTATTTTTTACAAATCTCTATAATTTCTGCTTCAGCTTTTTCCTGATTTTTTTCTTCAATAACGATAAATGGTATTTTTGATTTTTTTGCTAGAGGTTGCAAAGTTTTTTCTGTTGCTATAATGACTGAAATATTTCCTTTCAAAGATTTCTTTTTTGCAGCCGACAGAATTGTTTCGAGGCAGAGTGATTCTTTGGTCACTAATATCGCAATATTTTTTTGAGTATTTGTTTCGTGATGTGTATTTATATCCATTTTTTCTTTTTTTGCGAGCTTTTGAATTTCTGAATCAAAATTCTTTACATCAATTTTTTTGGTAAAAGATGCTTCTAGATACATTCCAAATAGACCTTTGATTACATTTTGATTTACTTTTTCAATATTTCCACTCTGTGAGAATACAAAGTTGGTAAACGTTGCAACTATTCCTTCCCTATCTTTTCCAACAACTGTAATTCCAATTACTGTTTTTTTCAAGACTTTTTTGGTGGATATTTTCTCACTATTAATCATTCACAGAAAAATAAGATTTAGAGTGCGGGAGGTGGGATTCGAACCCACGAACTCCTGAGAGATAGGGTCCTAAGCCCTACGCCTTTGGCCAGGCTGGGCGACTCCCGCAAGGAATTTGCCACTAGACACAAATTTATCTATTATTGAACATAACCATGGCAAAATTTTTTGGAACAAACGGGATTCGTGGAGTTTTCAAGGAAGACTTTACATTAGAATTTATTCATGACATGACATTAGCTATTGGAACCTACTTCAAAAAAGGACCTATTCTTGTTGGTTATGATGGACGAGATTCAAGTCCAATTATTGCAAAGACCATTTGTTCAGCATTAAACTATTGTGGAATAGACTGTAACAATGCAGGGCTTGTTCCAACTCCATGTCTTGAATATGCTGTAAAAAAATTAGGTTACAATGGAGGAATAATGATTACTGCGTCACACAATCCTCCTCAATATAATGGAATTAAACCTGCAGCAAAAGATGGAGTAGAGATTCCACGAGAAGATGAATTAATAATTGAAGATATCTATCTTGAAAAAAGTTGGATAATAAATTCTTCCAAGTGGGGGGTTACAGGTACAGAGAATAAAACCATTGAAGTCTATGTTCAAGGAATTTTATCTCATATTGATTCAGAAAAGATCAAATCTAGAAAATTCAAAGTTGTTCTAGATTTAGGAAATGGTGCACAAGCAGTATCTGCTCCAATTTTTTGTGAAAATCTTGAATGTGAAATATTTTTAGTAAATGAAAAAATTGATGGTTCATTTCCAGGTAGAGGTTCTGAACCAACTCCTCAAAACCTACAAATTCTTTCTAAGGTTGTTCAGGAAAACAATGCAGACCTTGGAATAGCATTTGATGGGGATGGTGATAGAAGTATTTTCTGTGACAATAAAGGCAAAATACTAACTGGAGATAAATCCGCACTAGTTTTAACAAAACATATCTTGAAAAAAACTCCTGAATCCCTGGTTGTTACTTGTTTGAATTCTGGCTCTAATATTGAAAATATTGCTAATGAATTCAAATCTAAAGTAATTCGAACCAAAGTTGGAAGCGTTGAAGTCTCTCGTAAGATGGTATCCACTAATGCTCTAATTGGATTTGAAGAGAATGGTGGATTCATGTTTGGTCCTCACAATCAGGTAAGAGATGGATGTATGACACTTGCTTTGATGTTGGACCTATTGGCCTCATCAGAAGAATCACTCTCTCAGAAAGTAGATGCTCTTCCAGCATCTTACACTACAAAGGATAAAGTCAATTGCTCACCAGAGGATGCGAAAAAATTGATTGAATCCGTAAAAGAAGAGTTTCCAAGTTCTGACACTACAGATGGAATAAAAATTATGAGTAACCCAAAAAACTGGGTAATGATTAGGCCAAGTGGAACAGAACCAATAATTAGAATCTACGGAGAATCTGAAACCCAAGAAAAACTAGACTCGTTAATGTCAGAATACCTCCAAAAAGCAAAATCAATCATTTCCAGATAACACTTTTAAAACCAATCCCTAGCATGATGGGAATGGAGAATAATTCCTAGGGTGATAATGTATGGGTAAACCTTATTATGTAAAATTTGATACGCCAGAGGACTTGGTTAGTCCTATTCTAGAGGCAGTAAGAGTAGCATCTACTAGTGGCAAAGTTAAAAGAGGAACTAATGAGGCCACAAAAGCAATCGAACGCGGTACCAGTAAACTAATCATTATAGCTGAAGATGTAGAACCACCTGAGGTAGTAGCACATCTTCCAATTCTTTGTGAAGAACAAGGTGCAGCATATGCATATGTTCCAAACAAACAAGAATTAGGAAAATCTTTAGGTATTGACATTACCTCTGCCGCTGCAGCAATTTTGGATGCTGGTGATGCACAACACATCGTAGACCAAGTTGTATCATCAATTGCTAAAATTAAAGGTGGTAAGACCGATCAATGAGTGCTACAACTGACGAAGTAACTCAGTCTGAAATTATCCAAATTGTTGGCAGAACAGGTATTGCCGGTGAAGTTATTCAAGTTAGAGTAAAAGTTCTTGATGGTAAAGACCGTGGTAGAATTCTTACAAGAAATGTAAAAGGTTCTGTAAGAGTAGGAGAGATCCTGATGCTAAGAGAGACAGAACGAGAAGCAAAGAAGATCAAATAGGTGAAATGAATGAGTCTTTTAGTTAAACCATGTAATTTTTGTGACCGAGCAGTTGCAAAGGGATCAGGTACTATGTTTGCAAAAAATGATGGAACGGTTTTATGGTTTTGCTCTTCTAAATGCAAAAAAAATGCCCTGGAGCTAAAACGTGATCCAAGAAAATTAAAGTGGACCAAAAAATACGTCAAAGGCGGAATTAAACACAAGAAACGTTGACCGAACAATCTCTTTTCATTGTAAAGCCTGACGCAGTAGCTAGAAATCTTATTGGTGAGGTAATTGTTAGATTTGAAAGAAAAGGATTCAAACTTGTCAAACTAAAACTATTTACCTTTACAAAAGAGCAGGCAGAAAACTTCTATGGTGTTCATAAAGACAAACCATTTTTTGGTGAACTAACTTCATTTATCACGTCTGGTCCTGTGGTTATTGCAATAATAGAAGGAAACAATGCAATTGCAACTACGAGAATTATGATTGGAGCAACAAAATCATTTGAAGCAGCACCAGGTTCAATTCGAGGTGATTTTGGACTAGGATTTACCGATAATATCATTCATGCATCTGACTCTCAAGAAAGTTTTGATCATGAATCGAGGGTAGCATTTGAGTGATCTGATTTGCAAATTCGTCAGCCCATTGTGGCAGTTCTAGGTCACGTAGACTCTGGTAAAACATCTCTTCTAGATAGAATTAGGGGCACCGGTGTTCAAGGTAGAGAAGCTGGAGGAATTACTCAACACATTGGGGCTAGTTTTCTCCCTACTGAAACCATCAAAGAAACATGTGGTCCATTATACGATAAATTAGAGCAATCTGAATCTAGGGTTCCAGGACTCTTAGTTATAGATACTCCAGGTCACGAGGTATTTACAACCTTAGAGCAAGGGGAGGATCAGCTGCAGACATTGCAATCTTGGTAGTTGATGTTAATCGAGGATTTCAACCTCAAACAAATGAGAGCTTGAAAATTCTGCAAAGTAGAAAAGTTCCTTTTGTTGTTGCTCTAAACAAATGTGATCAACTATCTGGCTGGAGAAAATCTGAAACACAATCCATCTCAAAGGCAATTAAAGAACAAGATCAATCAATTCAAAATGATCTTGATCAAAAGATTTACGATGTTGTAGGCACACTTTCAATTTTGGGATACCAATCTGAAGCATTTTATCGAGTAAAAGACTTTAAATCAGAAATTGCAATTGTTCCAATCTCTGCAAGATCAGGGGTTGGAATTCCTGAACTATTAGCAGTACTAATAGGACTAACACAACAATATCTACAAAAAAGATTAGACCAAGAAGAAAAAGACCCACGAGGAATAGTTCTTGAAATAAATGATGAAGTGGGTCTAGGACATTCTGCTAATATTATTTTGATTGATGGAGTATCAGTGATAGCATTGTAGTAGCAAAACGAGATTCAGTAGTTGTCATAAAACCAAAAGCAATTCTTTTACCAAAACCCCTTGATGAGATGCGAGATCCTCGAGATAAATTCAAACCTGTAGATCAAGTTTACGCTGCAGCAGGACTCAAAATTGCATCTCCTGATCTTGAGGATGTGTCTACCAGGAAGTACATTGTATGTTGCATCAAATGAGGAGGATGTAAAAAAATACAGCAAGTTAATCGAGTCTGAAATGAAATCAGTATTTGTCGATACTGAAACTAATGGAGTCATTCTAAAATGCGATACAATAGGCTCCCTTGAGGCTGTAATGGAGATGCTCAGACGCTCTCAGGTAGCAGTGGCAAAGGCCGATATTGGATCTGTCAATCGCCGAGATGTCATGGAATCAAAGGCAATAAAAGAAAAGGATAGACATCTTGGAGTAATTCTATCATTTAATGTCAGAATATTACCAGATGCAAAGGAAGAGTCTGAGAACAGCCATATTCGAATCTTTGAGGACAAGGTAATCTATAGTCTGATTGATAATTACAATGCGTGGGTTGAAGAAGATACAGCACATGAAGAAGACGCAATTTTTGCAGAATTTACTCCGATTTCCAAATTTACATTTCTAAAAGGATATGTTTTTCGAAACAATAATCCTGCCGTATTTGGAATTAAAATTGATGTAGGTGAGCTCCGACACAAAATTCCCTTTATGAATAAAGAAGGAAGAAGTGTTGGTAGAGTTCACCAACTACAACATGAGGGAAAAACTGTAACTTCTGCAAAAACTGGGCAAGAAGTTGCATGCTCTGTTCAAGATATCACAATTGGAAGGCAAATATTTGAAGAAGAAATTTTTTACTCTTTTCCACACTCACATGAAGCAAAACAACTTCTTG
>PVMK01126473.1_pt1 | contig 14306 bp, 14 predicted proteins | sample 1853481 | NCBI WGS metagenome assembly PVMK01 (sample SAMN08533507, study PRJNA380276) | Marine sediment metagenome, whole genome shotgun sequencing project. | reverse complement strand
GATGCAAGTATTGAATGGGATGACTCCTTCCTGATTGGAATTGAGGAACTGGACTACGAACACAAAGTACTGATTAACGATATCAACCGGCTCCACCTGGAACTGGCCCGGCAGGATAAAAAGTCAGAAATCGAGAAATGCCTGGGTGATATTTATGCACGCATGCAGGCTCACTTTGCGCTTGAAGAGCATGTCATGAAGGAAAATAAGTACAGGTTTTTCGATGAGCACAAGCGCGAGCATGAAAAATTGCTCGACGGTTACACCGAATACATGATGCAGATACTGAGTGACAAAGTTGTTTCTTTCAGCAGTCCCATTGAGGACGCCCTCAGGTACTGGGTCGTAAACCACATTGCCACAAGCGACAAAAAAATGAGCCTGATGGTTCAGGAAAAGAGTCTTAATTCTTGACGAGACCGATGTGTGCGATACGTTTGTAGCCTTACCCGATGCGACCCTGAGCGGGGAACTTATATTCGGTAAAAACAGTGACCGCCCCGGCGGTGAGGTCCAGGACGTGGTGGCTTTTCCAGCCCGGCAGCACGCTGAGGACGACACGGTGCAGTGCACCTACCTGCAAATCCCCCAGCCCAGGCAGACATTCGCGGTAATTCTTTCCAAACCGCGCTGGATGTGGGGCGCCGAGATGGGGGCGAACGAGCACGGCGTGGTGATTGGCAATGAAGCAGTCTGGACCACGCAGCCTTATGCAGAAACCGGGCTGCTGGGTATGGACCTGGTGCGCCTGGGGCTGGAACGGGGGGCAACGGCCTATGCGGCTTTGCAGGTAATCGTTGACCTGATGGAGGTACACGGCCAGGGCGGGAACTGCGCCGAGCACTTTGCCTTCAACTATCACAACTCCTACCTGATCGCGGACCAGGTTGAGGCCTGGGTGCTGGAGACCGCAGGGCGTTACTGGGTAGCCGAGAAAATTACCTGTGGTACCCGCTCCATATCCAACAGCCTCAGCATCCATGGCAAAGGTGATCTTCGGCATCCGGAGCTTGACCGTGTCCTGGCCCGTTCTCTGGAAGATGCGACACGGGCTGTGGAACCGCTTGCGCCAGGGCCGGAATTTGATTTCGCCCGCTTGTTTTCCGGGGTTGAGGCCGGGGGTGCTCTTTCACCCTTGTCCAGGGAAGGGCGTGTCAGGCAGCTTTGCCGGCGCAATGAGGGTAAATTTACCGTGGAAACCGCCAAGGCCATCCTGCGGGATCACACGGGTAATGTCTGCTGGCACGGTGACTTTGAAACCCGGGGGAGCCAGGTTTCGGCCCTGGCCCCGGGGAATCACGCACACTGGTTTATAGAAGGGCCATTTCCCTGTCAACAGAGATATCAGCTGAAAGTCCTGTAGGAGCCATGCCGCAGGGGGGGCATTCCTATGGTTGGGATTTTTCGTTTTCCAGGCCCTTGGCGATGATCTCGGTGTAGAGACCAATGACGCGGGTCACGAGTTCGTTGTACTCCGGGTGCCTTTTGATCAACGGCTGGGTGTTTATGCCATCCTTGTAAACCCTTTTCAGAAACCGGATATCGCCATCGCTGAGTATCTCACCGCCATCGACTTTCTCCAGAAAGCCTTTTGGCTCGCGGCAGGCGGTACTCCTTGAACCGGAGCATCAGGGCTGCAATGGTGCCGGCGTCCAGGTCTGATTTATCCATCATTATCAACCTTAATCTTCAGGCGCTGCGTGGGCTTTCTCCAGCTCCCGTTGCACAGCATGTGGTACCGGGTCGTAATGGCTGAACTCCATGGTGTAACTGCCCTGTCCCTGGGTCATGGATTTGAGCTCCGTGTGGTAGTCGCTGAGGGAACTCAGCGGCATGTCCGCTTTTATCGTTACCTGGTTGCCGCTCAGGCTTTCGGTGCCGCTGATGCGGGCGCGTCTGCCGGCCAGGTTGCCGGTAACGTCGCCCATGTCGGTATCGGCAACGGTGACGTCCACGCTGACGATGGGCTCCAGGATCTGGGGGCCGGCGTTATGGATGGCGTCCAGGAAGGCATTCCTCCCGGCAAACACAAATGCGATTTCCTTTGAGTCGACCGGATGGAACTTGCCGTCGTAAACGGTGACCTCCAGGTCCTGCATCTGGTAACCGGCGATGGCTCCTTCAGCTATGATTTGGCGAATGCCTTTTTCAACCGCGGGAATCAGGTTGGTCGGTATGGCGCCGCCAACCACCTTGTTAATAAATTTAAAACCATCGCCGCGCGCCAACGGTCTGAGACGCAGGAACACTTCGCCAAACTGGCCGGCGCCACCGGTCTGTTTTTTATGCCGGTAGTGACCCTCGGCGGCACGGGTCACGGTTTCACGATAAGCGATACGCGGCGGGCTTGTGTCCACTTCCACATGGTAGCGATTGTTCATGCGCTGGAGCATCACGCGCAGGTGCAATTCGCCCAGGCCGCGGATGATCGTTTCGTTGAGTTCCTGGTTGTGCTCGACGACGAAGCAAGGGTCTTCCTCGGTCAGCCGGGTAATGGATTGCGCCAGTTTCTGTTCCTGCCCGCGGGTCTTGGGTTGGATCGCCAGGCCATACATCGGCTTTGGAAAATCCAATGGCTTGAGATGGAAGTTATCCTCTTCGTGCGAATCGTGCAGTATCGCGTCATAGTGGATATCTTCCACCTTGGCTACGGCGCAGATGTCCCCCGGGATACCGGCATCGATTTCCTCATGTTTGCCACCCTGGACCTTGAACAGGTGGCCTACTTTGAACGGTTTGCGGCCGTCGCCAATGAAAATCTGGCTATCCGGCCTGACTGTGCCCTGGTAAATCCTGAAAATACTGAGCTTGCCGACGAACGGGTCATTGCTGATCTTGAATACATGGGCAATGACGTGGCCGTTGGGATCCGGTTTCACATCGACTTCTTCTACTGATTCTCCTTCACCCTTCAGAATCAGTGGCGGGTTGCCCTCGGTCGGGTTGGGCAGCAGCCGTTTAATCAGCTTGAGGAATTCGTTAAGGCCCGCTCCCGTGGCAGCGGAAGTGAAGCAGATGGGCACCAGGTGGCCTTCGCGCAACGCTTGTTCGAATGCGCTGTGAAGGTCGTCCCTGCTCAGTTCTTCTCCTTCCAGGTATTTTTCCATCAGGTCTTCGTTCACTTCCACGACCTGGTCGATGATAGCCTCGTGCGCTTCGGCCAGGGAGAAGATGTCGGTTTCACCTTCCGTGCCGAAGAAACAATCCTTTACCTTGCTGAAGTTTTCTGTGGGCAGGTTGATCGGCAGGCATTCGGGCCCGCATTCTTCGCGTATGTTTTTTACCAGTTTGGTCAGGTTGATGCCGGGCTGATCCATCTTGGAAATTACGATCACGCGGCACAGGCGGCGGCTCTTGGCACGGCGCATCAGGCGGCGGGTCGAGAGTTCGATGCCGTTGTGCGCGTTGATCACCACCGCGGTGGTTTCGGTGGCAGCCATGGCCGTCAGGGTCGGACCACGAAAATCCGGGAATCCCGCTGTATCAATCAGGTTTACGTGAATGCCTTCAGAATCAAAACTCGCAATAGCGGAGTCCAGCGAGTGCTGGAATTCTTTCTCCAGCGGGTCGTGATCGGTGGTGGTGGTGCCGCGTTCAATCGTGCCTGCTTCACCAATTTTGCCGGACTTGACCAGGAGCGCCTCCACCAGTGATGTCTTGCCTGATCCCGTATGACCAACCAGGGTGATGTTGCGGATGTCTTCGGTGCGATATTTGGGCATACGGCGTTCCTGAAAATGTGTGAGACGCACATCCTAGTACAGATTCACCGGTGCGCCAAATCTCCGTGCCTTGCGAGTTGATCACAGTCATTTTTATGAGGATTTAATAAATCTTTTGAGAAATTTCATATCCCGGGGAACTTGACCGGTTCCGACGCTGTCATAATCGGCAGTTGAAGAATTATTGGTTTCAACTCTCCTATGGGAAGTCGGATTACTTTAGACAACCCTCCTCATTTACGGCGTCCTCAATGGCGCCGTTTTTTTTAATGTGAAACAGGCGGAATTGTGGCGGTGGTATGAAAATCTGCGGTTTGGGTTGAAATCGCCTATACACGCTATGCCCAAATCAGGTAACGTTCCCGCAGTGATTGAAACGGTGTTTTCGGTGTGGCTGAAAAGTGGCTTGTTTTAAAATTTGGCGGCACCAGCGTGGCAGGCAGGCGGCAATGGGAGACCATTGCTGCCATCGTTCGCGCGCGGCGGTCCGAGGCGTATCGCGTGTTACTCGTGTGTTCCGCGGTGAGTGGTGTCACCAATCTCCTTGAAACCCTGTCCGAACAGCCTGATTCGCAGGCCTCCCTGGCAGAAATCCTGCAGATCCACAGCGCTCTTGCTGAAAAACTGGGGATTAATATCGATTCACCTCTTGCTGAAGCCGAACAGTATATTTCCCACTGCCTGGAACAGATTGTCCGCAAGCCCGGGCCGGAATGGAAAGCAGCCCTGCTGGCAACGGGCGAGTGGTTGAGTACACACCTCGGTGCGCAATTTTTACAACAGAGCCTCGACGTCGACTGGGTGGATGCGCGGGGTGTGCTTGAAGTCCTGCCCGAACCCGAACGGTCACCGGCCCGGCAGTGGCTGTCCGCCACCTGTGAGCCGGGAAGGGACAGCAGCCTTTCCAGGCGCTGGACCAAACTTAAACCGGTGCTCATCACCCAGGGTTTTATCGCAACGACCGGCCAGGGTAAGACAGCCTTGCTTGGCCGGGGCGGTTCAGATACTTCGGCTGCTTTATTTGCGGGCCGTATCGGGGCAGAAAAGCTGGAAATCTGGACCGACGTGCCCGGCTTGTTCAGTGCAGACCCGCGCCTGCTGCCACAGGCACGGTTACTCAGGGAAGTGGATTATGCCGAAGCACTGGAAATGGCGGCCAGCGGCGCCAGGGTGATCCAGTCCCGGTGCATTCGCGCCGCATCGGCTACCGGTACGCCAATCGTGATTCGGGACATACACCACTGCGAGGTCGAGGGCACAAGGATCAGTAACAAGGCGTCTGCCAGTCTGGGTGTAAAAACCATCACCTGCCAGCACAACATGGCAGTGATTCTGTTGCAAAACCTGGATGCCCGCCACCAGGTGGGTTTTCTTGCCCGGGTCTTTGAAATTTTCAGGCGGCTGGGTATTTCGGTAGACCTGGTAGCTACCTCGGAAACCACCACCACCGTTGCTGTCAACCGGGATGCCAATCACCTGGGCGCGGATGAGCTTGGAACACTGGTCAGTGAGCTCGCGGAACGTTGCAGTGTCAGGCTGTTTGACAATTGTGTGTGCGTTAACCTGGTTGGGCGCGGCATTCGCAAATCGCTGGCGCGACTGCAGCCAGTCATGGCGCACTTCGAGCAACAACCTTTGCTGATGCTGTCGCAATCAGCCAATGATCTGTGCCTGAGCATCCTGGTGAACGCGGGCGATGAGAACCCCTTGCTCCGGAGCGCGCACGATGCCCTGATACCCGGCGGGGATAGTGGTCTGAAAGATGTCTTTGGCGATAGCTGGCAACAGATCCGGGCGGCTTATGACTGAAATAACAACTGTTCCGGCAGTCCCTGATCCCCGCAAGGCGCAGTGGTTTCAATTCAGCCGTTGCGATTTTGATCCTGTGCTGGGTGTTGCCAGCCTGGTCTATTGTTTTGAAAAGGGGCCGGAACTGATCGAGCGTATCCGCTTTCCCTACGCGCCCTGGCCGCCTGAAGCAAGCCGGCAGGCTGCCTTCGAACAGGCTCTGCGGCTGCTGCACCTGGTCGCCGGTGTCAGCTACTACAAGGCCGGACTCAGTCATGAGATGCGCTTTGCCGGGCGGGAACCCGACCCGGAGCTGGCCAAATTTCTCACCGAACTCTATGTTCAGGGCCTGGCTGAATTTGCTTATGTCAATGATGTCGATGTGTGCTCCCGGGTCAGTTTTCCGGGGACGGGTGCGCCCCCCGACGCAACTGACCTGCTTTTGCCGGAACGCGCCCTGGTCGCGATCGGTGGGGGGAAAGACAGCCTGGTGGGCCTGCGCCTGCTTCAGCAGGCGGGCATCGAAGTTCAAGCGGTTTGTGTTGGCCAATCCACACTGATCGGGGACACGGTGAAGGCAGCGGGTTTGCCCCTGTTGCGGATTGAACGCACGCTGGCGCCTGAACTGGCGGAGATGAACGGCCTGGGAGCCTGGAACGGGCATGTTCCGGTGACCGCCGTCAATTCGGCGATCCTGTTGTGCGCCTCGATTTTGTATGGCTTTACCTACGTTGTTTTTTCGAATGAACGATCGGCCGATGAAGCTACCCTGGTCCTGGATGACGGAACAGCCGTCAATCACCAGTACAGCAAGAGCTCGGCATTCGAGACCGGTTTACGGGAATTGATTGCTTCCCACATCAGCCCGGATATTGAGTATTTTTCCATTCTCCGGCCGTTTTCCGAGTTGGAAATTGTCCGGCGTTTTTGTGAGTTGAGCGAATTCCATACCGTCTATTCCAGTTGTAACCGGAATTTTCACCTCGATGGTTCACGGATCGAGGGCCGCTGGTGCCTTGACTGCCCCAAGTGCCGTTTTGCGGCCCTGTCCCTGGCATTGTTCCTGCCGCCCGGACAAGTGGCGGACATAATGGGCGGAGACCTGTTGGATCAAGGTGACCAGGCCGACGGTTTCCGGGCATTGTGCGGGCTTGGCCGGGACAAACCATTCGAGTGCGTCGGAGAAGCCGGGGAGAGCAGGGCGGCAATGGCAGCACTGGCCGCCAGCGACGACTGGTGTGATCATGCCGTGGTGATCGCTCTCGCGGCGGAACTTGAAAAAGTGACTGTGCCGGCCTTGCCGGATTTGCTGGCGCCGTCTGGAAATCACTCGATTCCGGCCCGGGTCTTTTCTCAGCTGAATATCGGGGGAGATGGCGGTGAAGATGGCTGATTTCGTCGGTCGCAAAGTAGGAATTCTGGGTCTTGGCAGGGAAGGACAGGCGGCGCGGGAATACCTGAGGTCAGTTTTTCCCGAACTGGAACTGGCCCTGATTTGCGAATCCCCGCCGGATCAGGCTTTTACCGCGCAGCTGGGTGAAATAGACCGGCTGATCACGGGGCCTTTGTCCAGGGCCCGCCTGGAACGGTTTGATCTGCTTGTCCGGTCGCCCGGGATCAGCCCGTACCGGCCCAGCATTCAGGCCGCCTTGAAAGCGGGTGTTGAAATAACGACCCCGAGTAATTTGTGGTTTGCCGCCCACCCCGGTGAAAAAACCATTTGCGTTTCCGGCACCAAAGGCAAAAGCACCACTTCTGCCTTGATCGCCCATGCGCTGCGCTCTTGTGGTTATCGTGCGAGCCTGGCGGGGAACATCGGCCGGCCACTGCTTTCCTGCACTGATAAGGATGTGGACTGGTGGGTGATTGAGTTGTCGAGTTTCCAGCTTGCTGACCTTGACGCGAAGCCGGCAGTGGCCGTGATGCTGAACTTGTCGGAGGACCATCTGGACTGGCACGGCAGTGAAAGCGTGTACCGGCGAGACAAGTTGAGACTGGTTGATCTGGCCGGTGATTCTCCGGTCATCGTCAATGCTGCCGACCCGGTATTGGTCGATGCCTTGTCTGCTTGCACTGACATCACCTGGTTCAATTCCGCCGCGGGAATCCACGTAGACGGATCTTCTATCCGGGATGGGGAGGAGGTATTGCCCCTGCATGTACCGGAGGAACTGCCGGGACCACACAACCTTGCCAACATTGCTGCCGCTCTGTCGGTACTCAAGGTCATTGGTGCAGACGTCCTGAGGGCTGCACGCGGGATCAGCTCGTTTCAAAGCCTGCCCCATCGCCTGCAGCTTGTTGGTGAGCGGGACGGAGTCCGTTTTGTTAATGACAGCATCGCGTCGAGCCCGGTTGCAACCGCAGCGGCATTGCAGGCCATGTCGGGCCGCCCGGTAACTTTGATCATCGGAGGCCTTGACAGAGGGCTGGACTGGACACCATATATGAAGGCATTCGAATCAAACATGCCCCGGGCAGTTATCGCCATACCGGATAACGGGCCACGGATTATCAGGACATTGCAAAACGCGGGCCTGCATGCTGAACTCGGATTTCACGAGACCGCGGACCTGGCGGAAGCGGTGAAACTGGCTGAGGAGATCACCTCGACCGGTGGTGTGGTGCTGCTGTCACCGGGTGCACCGAGCTTTGGTCAGTTTGCGGATTACCGGGACCGCGGACGGCAATTTGCCCGGTTTTGCGGATTCGAACTGGAAGAAAAAAATAAGGCCGCGGGTCAGGGGTGAGGAGTGCAGAAATTTGCCCTGTCTGGTATGAGGGAGAGACCATCCCGCGGCCTTACATGAGTAGACCCACGAAGCCGGGAAAAAGTTTCAGATTATTTTTAAAAGGAGAAAATTAAAGTGAGTGAAGCAGTAAAAGAAGTTGGCGCAGTAATGCGGACCAATAAAGGCGATATCAAACTACGCCTATTTGCAGATAAAGCACCGATCACAGTTGCTAATTTCGTCAATCTTGCAAAAAGAGGATACTACAACGGATTGTTGTTCCACCGGGTGATTCCCGACTTCATGATCCAGGGGGGATGTCCGCAGGGTCGAGGTACTGGCGGGCCGGGTTATCGTTTTGAAGATGAGTGCACGCCTGAACTGGGACACGAAACGCCGGGAATCCTGTCCATGGCGAACTCCGGCCCCGGCACCAACGGCAGCCAGTTTTTTATTACGCACGTTGCAACCAACTGGCTGGATGGCAAACACACTGTGTTTGGCTCTGTTATCGATGAAAGTGATCAGCAGGTAGTGAACGCTATAGGCGTAGGAGACACCATCGAGGCGATCGAAATCAGCGGCGGGGAAGAACTGATGCAAAATCAGGCGGATCGCATCGCCGCCTGGAATGAAACCCTGGGCTAGTACTCCCGGGATACGCTGTACCGGGCCAGTTGCTCCATTGCGTCTTTCCAGGGGGAAGGCGTGAGGGGGGCAATCGCGGCCAGGGCAGCATTGGCCCGGTCACGCGCGACCTTTTTGGCCTGATCGAGTGCGCCGCTGTCCCGGATCAGTGAGGTGATCCGCTGGAGCTGGCCCAGGTCACCATTACGGATGGACTCATCGATCAGCCTGCGATCTTCCTCACCCGCCTGTTCCCGGCACAGGATCAGCGGTAGGGTTGGTTTGCCTTCGGCCAGGTCGTCTCCCGAGTTTTTACCCAGCGTGTCGGCGTCAGCCATGTAATCCAGCACGTCGTCCGCTACCTGGAAAGCGGTGCCCAGCTCACGGCCGAAGGTGGCCAGTGCAGTTTCAAGGTTGTCTCGCCCGGTGAGCACGGCGCCCAGCTGGCAGGCTGCCTCGAACAACCTGGCGGTTTTTTTCTCAATTACGCTGAAGTACCGTTCCTGGCTTACTTCAGGGTCATGCATATTCAGCAGTTGCTCCACTTCGCCTTCGGCGATCGTGTTGGTTGTATTTGCGAGAACCTCCATCACACGCATGGAGTCGACACCCACCATCATCTGGAAGCTCCGGGAGTACAGGAAATCTCCGACCAGGACGCTGGCTGCATTACCCCACACCGCGTGCGCCGATTCCTTACCCCTGCGCAGGTCCGAATCATCGACCACGTCATCGTGGAGCAGCGTTGCGGTATGGATGAATTCGATGATTGCGGCCAGTGTTACATGGTGCCTGCCCTGGTAGCCGCAAGCCTGCGCAGCCAGGATCACCAGCATGGGCCGCAGGCGTTTTCCGCCGGAACCAATAATGTACTCCGAAATCTGCCGGATAAGCACGACGCTGGAGTCAAGGCTGTCCCGGATCAGTGCATTGACCGACGACATATCATTGGCGCACAGATCAATCACCGGACGGATGTCTTCTGTTTGAATTGCGGTTGCTGTTATGCGAGCGCTGACCTGATCCATTTCAGCTCTTTTTGTTCAGGAGATTTTTCATTATAAGTCCGCTTGGTTTGAACACAAGGCAAGACCACCTATAATCTCCGCTTCTTAACCCCCATATTGCACAAGTTGCTGGAATTGACGGAGCGTTTTTTTGCCAACTGACCCTATTCAATCGAGGGAAGTGAGACTTGCACTGACGCTTTCGGGCGTCATTGCTTTGCGCATGCTGGGCTTGTTCATGATCCTGCCTGTGTTCATGATTCTCGCCAGGGATATGCCTGGATTCACACCACTGACCGGTGGACTGGCCGTCGGAATTTACGGCTTGACCCAGGCAGCCCTGCAACAGCCGTTCGGCTGGCTTTCCGATCGCTGGGGCCGGCGGCCCGTGCTGTTGATGGGTTTATTCCTGTTCGCAGCGGGTGGCGTGCTGGCCGCGCTGGCAGAATCGATGCCGTTGTTGATTGCCGGCCGGGCGCTCCAGGGTTGCGGGGCGATTGCGGGTGTGGCAATGGCTTTTGCCGCCGACTTTACGCGCCCGGAAAGGCGTTCCATCAGCATGGCCATCATCGGCATCGGTATTGGCGGGGCGTTCCTGCTGTCCATGATGATTTCGGTACCGCTGGCCATGGTGCTGGGCCTCGAGGGCCTGTTCTGGCTGACGGTTATTTTCGCACTGGCGGGCGTGCTGCTGGTTTTGACCCTGCCGCGGGGCTTGTCTCCTGTTTCCGAACCAGGGACCACAACGCAGGTGGACATGAAACCGGTCTGGTTGCTGGCCCTGAGCGTATTCCTGTTGCATGCAGTCATGACGCTTCTTTTCGTGGTACTGCCGCCGATGCTGGTCGGAACCTACGGATTCGTATTGGCTGAGCACTGGAAGATTTACGTGCCGACCATGTTTGTGTCTGTGCTGATCATGTTCCCACTGCTCAGGAAAGTGGGTAAAAACCTGGCCGAGCATCGCCTGATGCCCTGGGCGTTCTTTGCCCTGGCCGCATCAATGGCCGCCATGGGCCTGATGGACACGGGAACCGGGCTGGTGGGCCTGGCTGTGCTGATGACTGTTTATTTCCTCGGTTTCAATCTGCTGGAATCAGCCATGCCGGCATTACTGGCCCGAGTCAGCGGCAGCAGGGGACGGGGGCGCAGGATGGGTGTCTATAGCACCTTCCAGTTCCTGGGCGCATTTGCCGGCGGTGTCTCGGGCGGCTGGTTATTGGGCGGCTTTGGCAGCGGAATTGCCTTGCTGGCCGCAGCAGGGATTTGCATGGTCTGGGGTATCGCGCTGAAAGTGGTCCTCGGCCGCATTTTGCAGCAGTCACCCCAGGTTTTGGCGAAAGTGACTGAATCGTGAATGTATGGCTTTTTTCTGACAAGCGAAGCATTCTGATTGTGATAAACTTTGCGCATTATTGAGTAGGGAGATGCCTGATGGCACGTGGTGTTAATAAAGTCATTTTAGTGGGTAACCTGGGCGCTGACCCGGAAACCAAGTACACGGCGGGCGGCGCCGCCATTACAAATATCCGGGTCGCTACCAGCGAATCCTGGCGGGACAAGCAGACCGGGGAAAACCAGGAACGTACGGAGTGGCACCGGGTGGTGTTCTTCGGACGCCTGGCCGAGATTGCCGGTGAGTATTTGCGCAAGGGCAGCCAGGTCTATATCGAAGGAAAACTGCGAACCAACAAGTGGCAGGACCAGAGCGGCCAGGACCGCTATTCCACGGATATTGTGGCCGATGAAATGCAAATGCTGGGCAGCCGGGAGGGCGGAGGCGTAGCAAGGCCGGCACAGCAGCAGTCCGGCGGGTTCAGGGATAACAAGCCCGCCCAACCGCAGCAGCCTGCTCCGGCTGCAGATGACGGATTTACAGACGACGACATACCATTCTGACTCGCAGGAAATTCTGATGCGAACATTGCTCGTCACCGGCGGCGCCGGTTTTATTGGTGGCAACTATGTTTTGCGCTGCCTTGCCCGTGATCCTGAGCTACGCATTATCAACCTGGATTTGCTGACCTATGCCGGGAACCTGGATACCTTGAAGCCCCTGCTCGGTAACGAGCGGCATGTTTTCATACATGGGGATATCGGAGACGCCGAGCGGGTCAGCAGTTTGATGGACCAGTATGCACCGGACGCGGTGATTAATTTCGCAGCCGAGAGTCACGTCGACCGCTCCATTGACGGTCCTTCGGAATTTGTCCTGACCAATGTTGTCGGCACGCTGAACCTGTTGCAATGTTCACTGGACTGGTGGAAAAACCAGCCCGGACCAGCCCGCGAAGCATTCCGGTTCCTGCATGTCTCGACCGACGAGGTCTATGGCAGCCTCGGTGATACGGGCGCATTCAGCGAAACCACGCCCTATGCCCCGAATTCGCCTTATGCTGCTTCGAAGGCCGGTTCGGATCACCTGGTCCGCGCTTTTCATCACACCTACGGTTTTCCCACCCTGACCACCAATTGTTCGAACAATTACGGGCCGTACCAGTTTCCCGGAAAAACTGATCCCGCTGATTGTTCTCAACGCACTGGAATACAAACCGTTGCCGGTCTACGGAGATGGCCAGCAAGTGCGTGACTGGTTGTTCGTTGAGGATCATGTTGATGCGATCAACACGGTGCTGGACCGGGGTGTGGTGGGTGAGGTGTACAATATTGGCGGCTCGTCCGAGCGCACCAATATGCAGGTTGTGCACGGTATCTGTGACATATTGGATCAGCGCCGTCCGGACGATTCCAGGGGAGAGCGCAGAGAACTGGTGGAGTACGTCGCGGATCGTCCCGGTCACGACCGCCGTTATGCCATTGATTGCAGTAAACTGAGCGGCGAACTGGGTTGGCGGCCATCGCTTGATTTTGCAAGCGGACTGGAAAAGACCATTGACTGGTACCTGGAGAATCTTGAATGGATTCAACGGGTGAAGGACGGCAGTTACCAGGGCGAACGGCTGGGCCTGGGTGACTGATCGATTGTGGCCGGTTGGGCGTAGAATTCAACGGAGATAATAAGGTGTCCAGGAAAGGAATCATTCTCGCGGGTGGAAGTGGCACCCGTCTCTATCCGCTGACCCGCGTGGTCAGCAAACAACTCCTGCCCGTCTACGACAAACCGATGATCTATTACCCGCTTTCCACGCTGATGCTGGCGGGGATCAGGGAAATCATGGTGATCACGACACCGCACGAGCAGGCAATGTTCAAACAGTTGCTGGGAGATGGGCAACAGTGGGGTATCGCGTCTGGAATACGCGGTGCAGCCGGAACCCGAAGGGCTGGCCCAGGCCTTGATCATCGCCGAGGATTTCCTGGATGGAAATCCGTCCTGCCTGATCCTCGGGGATAATATTTTCCATGGCGTTGGTTTGCTCGACGTCCTCCAGCGCGCAGACCGGCGGCTGGAGGGTGCGACGGTTTTTGGCTACTGGGTGCGGGATCCGGAACGCTATGGCGTGAGTGGAAACTGACGCAGCCCAACGAGTCATCAGCATCGAAGAAAAACCGGCTGTACCGCGCTCGAATTATGCCGTTACCGGTTTGTATTTTTACGACCATCAGGGCCAGCGAGTTTGCCCGCAACCTGGAGCCTTCGGCTCGAGGTGAACTGGAAATCACCGACCTGAACCGCTGTTTCCTGGACGATGGAAGTCTCTCCCTGGAACGCCTGGGCCGTGGGTTTGCCTGGCTCGATACCGGGACCCATGAGTCTTTGCAACAGGCGTCCAGTTTCATCGAAACCATCGAAGCCCGGCAAGGCCTGAAAATCGCATGCCCCAGAGGAAATTGCCTTCCTGCAGGAGTGGATCGATGAAGAGCAGATCAGGCGCCTGGCGGAGCCGCTGAAAAAGAGCGGTTACGGCGAATACCTGATCGGCTTGTTGAGCCGGGGTCCCTAGTGCTCCTGATCGAAACAGGGATTCCGGGTTTGGTGATCGTGGAGCCAGTGGTGCACGGTGACAGCCGCGGATTTTTCATGGAAATGTGGAATGCTGACCGCTATGGCGCCTGTGGTTTACCCGATCATTTTGTGCAGTCCAATATCTCGCGTTCAGCCGCAGGCGTCATTCGCGGGCTGCACTATCAGCATCCCTGCGCCCAGGGCAAGCTGGTTTCGGTGCTGGAGGGGCGGGCGTTTGACGTGGCTGTCGATGTTCGCAGTGATTCACCCACCTTCGGCCAGTGGGCCGGTATTGAACTGTCCGCTGCCAACCACCGCCAGTTGTATGTTCCCGAAGGCTTTGCCCACGGTTTTTGCGTCCTGGGGGACAGCGCATTGCTGTCTTACCTGTGTACGGCAGAGTTCAATGCTGAATGTGACGCCGGGATCGCCTGGAACGATCCGGACATCGGGATCGAATGGCCGCTCGAGCCGGAAAGCCTGTCGGAAAGAGACCGCACGGCTCCCAGGCTCAGGGATGTCC
>PVMK01160911.1_pt1 | contig 14307 bp, 13 predicted proteins | sample 1853481 | NCBI WGS metagenome assembly PVMK01 (sample SAMN08533507, study PRJNA380276) | Marine sediment metagenome, whole genome shotgun sequencing project. | reverse complement strand
AGCAGGAAGAAGCCACAATTTCCTCCTCTTTACTTGCTTGAATTCAGTACCGATAACATATCTTATCGGTTCTGTCTTAATGTCATTAGCGAGCGCAGCGAAGCAATCTCAAACTTGTTGAACTATCTAATCTTTAAATAATTTATTATCCTAATCCCCAGTGATCTGAGTCCTCGCTTTCATTATAATATTCATCGTAATAATCACTTTCATACTCATATTCATCATAATTGTCAATATTTCTGTTATCTAATTTCTCAAACACTTCGTGTGCATTTGGAAAAAAAATTCCATTCTCTGCCGCATCTAATACTATCATTGCATCATAATAATCCAGATCTGTTGGATAATTTTCTTGAGCTTGCTTTAATTTGTTGTCCCTTTCATTTCGCAAATTAACCAATCTTGTGTATTCACAAAAGTTACCTTCTTTAATAGCCTCATTTATTTGTTTTTCGATGCTTTTTTCTTTTATCCAATCAATTGCTTGGGCAATGCCCATAATTAATATAAATCCGAAAATTATAAATGTGAAGCATTCCATAATTTCACCCCTCCATTATTAATAACTTTAATTGTTTTATTATTCCACTTTGATCAATTCTTTATTTCCTTTTTTCACTCAATTAATTTTTATCCCATAAGTGAATAAATTGCAATACAAACTTACAGGATTGTATTGAAGAATATTTATTTGTCCAAAATCAAGTAGCGCGGGTTTCCATTCCTGCTAATTTTCTGCTTCCCAGTACCTATAACACCTATTATCGGTTCTAATTACACATTACTTGATTTCTAAAGTAATTAATTATACAATGTGACTCTACTGCAAGAACCCAAGCAAATCTGATGTGTTGGACGCAAAAAACAGTTTTCTGATGGCAGAAAAAATAAAAGAAAAAACCTGATCTACTTGATAGCGCCAAATTCTTCGTACATTAACATAGATTGCGGAAGCAATCACCATAGAAGCAATGCGAAACTGTCCCCGAACCGGCAACTTACCTGCTGGGAAGGGGTGCTTGATGGAACGGACTGTAGCTTCAATTGCGGCACGTAAGTTTTGCCCAGAATCGTTGTGCTCCAAAAAAACTTTGCGTCGATGGGCAGCCTTGACTTGCTTCAAGGTAAACGATAACAGAAAACGTTTGTCTCGCTTTTGGGGTTTGGCTCTACAGCGCCCATCTTTTTGGAAAGGACAAGCAGAACAGATTTCCGGATCGAAGTGAGCCTGCAAGCCAGTAGTTCTGGCGGTTGTGATGGGCACATTTTGCCTGTTGGGGCAGGTGATGCGTGTCGGATTGCCATTCTGATCGAACTGGATATCAAAATCCGAGAGATGAAGTTTGTGAGGGTCTGGCTTGCGACCCCGGATGGCAGTCTGAATGAGTTTCACAGGCTGACCTTCGAGAGCGGAATCGCTCGCCTCTCCGCCAAAGCCACCATCCGTCATCAAGATGTCCAGGTCGGTGCGTTCCTGTAAATTGGGTAAGGCTTCTGCTAACAATTGACTGTCATCGGTGTTGTTGGGTGCTACCTGCACTTTTGTGATCAACTGGAGATCATTCTCCGGATTGCAGGTTTCGGTAATGTTGGCTACGTAACCCTTGTAATGAACGTTGCCTTTGGTCCGATAGCTGGCTTCCAGGTCATCTAATGATTGCAGGCTGCTTGAAGCCAACTCCTGGTTCTCTTTTGGACACACGCTATGCTCGATCATGTTGAAGTTCTCAGTGAAGATGCGTTCCAGAACTTGATAGGCTTTTTCGCTGCCATACGCATCTTTCAGTTCTGTCAGCAGTTGGTAGATCACCATCCCAACTTGCTTAAGATGTTCCTGGACCGCTTCTTTGCCCTTCACCCGGTAAGTATAGTGTCCGGCTGTATCTTTAATGTAGGGCGCAAAGCTTTCCGCAAGTCGGTTCTGATCCATTTCTCTCAGGACTCGATGGACGCGCTGAATAGCTCCTACCAGCAATTGTAGACGGCTGGCATTCACTATGTTACTCGCAATTTGAGTGGAATCCATTCGCTGCATTCCAGTGTGCACCTGCAATTCCAGAATCTGCGCATCTGTGATGTGCTCAAAGGCTTGTTCCAGCAGGTTGATCCCGGTTTCCAGGTAGTATTTGCTCAGGCGCTCACGAAAGTAGTACAGCGTGCGGATGGCAAAGTCTCCATCACCTAAACGGTCATAGCCCAGTGCATAGCGCACCTGAAGGTTGAAACAAAAGTTTTCGTACAACTCTGCATCGCTCCAGCCAAAAGCCGCCTTCAAGACTTCTAGCCCAACCAATACGTTCACAGATACATTTGGGCGCGATGCTTTATCGGAATACAAGACCGCAAAAATTTCTTCGTCAATCCGAATGAAGAATACATGGTAAAAAGTGTCAGCCCATGACCCTTTCAGAAGTTTCAACTGCTTCTCTGGTAATTGGCTGATCTCACTGATCAGTGCTGGTTGTAGGTGCTTTGTGTTTTCCTTGAACATGTTACTATTATATTAAAGTTTTCCCATCTTGAGGAGGGTCCAGTACCCTTTTTGCAGTGAAGTCTATATTGTAATTGATAAAAAAGGTTTTTCATCCGTTGAGAAAGATTTGAGTGTCATTACCATCGGTCAGGCTGGAGAGAACCTGTCACGATTCGCTTACTGGATCAACGAGGATGATCGAGCTAGTGGACGAGGTGGAACTGGATGTGTGGGCGGTAGTAAGCAGCTTAAAGCCATAGTGATCAAAGCCGAGAAGAAAATACCCAAGGCCGTCAATCTTGAACTTTGGAAAGAGGTGCAAAGCAAATGCTTGACCCAGATAAAGGATGAACACGTTATTACTTCACCGCGCAAGGGTGCGCTGTCGGTCAATGGAACCAATGTATTAATGAATATGGTTAATGAGATTGGCGCAATGCCCACCAAGAATTCTCAGATCACCTTCTTCGAACCTCATGAAGATATCAGTGGAGAGACCATAGAAGAAACCATCCTGGTCAATGATCCGACCTGCCATGCCTGCCCTGAAGCCTGCAAGAAAGAGGTTGAAATCACCGAAGGGCCGTACAAAGGCATACGCATGGAAAGCTTTGAGTATGAATCTGCCTGGGCGTTAGGAGCAAACTGCGACAACAACGAACCGGCTAGTGTCGCCAAGTTAATCGCTCTGTGCAACGATTATGGATTTGACACTATCGAAATGGGAAATGTCCTGAGTGTCTACATGGAAGCCTTTGAAAAAGGGTACACCAATAGTGATGGTAATCTCAATTGGGGTGACCACCAGGAAATGGTGACCCTAATTCCCAAAATCGCCAGTCGCGAAGGAATCGGGGATATCCTCGCTGATGGCGCTGAGAATACTGCCAAACACTTTGGACATCCGGAGATCGCCATGACAGTCAAGGGTATGGCTATCCCTGCTTATGATCCTCGTGGGATCAAGGGCATGGGGCTTGGATATGCCACCAGCAACCGTGGCGCGTGCCATTTGCGAGCCTACACCCCCGCAGCTGAGGTTATTGGTAACGTTCTTGGTCCAGCCGAGATCACCGACCCATTGGAATGGAAGGGGAAAGGCGAACTCACCATCATTTTTCAGAATGTCCATACTGTAACCGATTGCCTCGATGTGTGTAAATTCGCGACCTTCGCCGAGTCGATGGACACATTTGCGGACCAGTTCGCCGCCATCACCGGTGTTCCAGCTGATGCGGATTACCTGCTCAAAGTTGGAGAGCGCGTTTATACTCTAGAGCGCTACTACAACAACCTGGCTGGATTCCGGGAAGGCTCAGATTATTTGCCCGAGCGATTTCTCAATGAACCCTCTACCAGCCTTGGCTCAGCTCAGAGGGACAGGTTTGTGAACTTGACCTGATGCTCGAGGAATATTACCAAGCCCGTGGTTGGGAGGATGGTGTTGTTCCCGAGAGTAAATTAAAGGAGCTGGAGATTATCTAGCAAGATGAAGACCAGATCCTTAATCTTTCCCTCCCCTAGTTGCTAAACAATAGGTGGACTGCTCAAACCAGCAGTCCACCTTAATTTTTTCCCAATGTACACGTTTAATGGGTTATCCCTACTCTGGCAGATTTCAACCTCCCCCAATAGCCGGGAATAAGCTCACCTTGTCAGCATAAGTTATCACTCTTTCCATGCCCCCTTCCAAGTATCGAATGTCCCTGCCGTTGATCACAACATGCATATGCCCATACAAGTTTCCATGTTCGTCTAATAATTCTCGTTCGAGTGCTGGGTAACAACGTACAACCTCAGCTACCAATTGGCTCGCGGTCGCACCTTCTGAAATTGGGATTTCCACCGTTTTTTGACCTACAATCCGGCGCAGGCCAGCAAAGAAATTGACCTTCATTTTTTCTCCGATCACAATTCTAACCGAGTTAATTTCAAGTTTACCACCCCAGTTGTCGTTTCTGTCACCCGGAAAGAGTGTGCCAAACGGTATCCGGATACCCAGACAATTTTCTCCCCACTGCAGACCAAAGGCCAGCCCTCACGGGCCCGCCTGGGGAGCTTCTCATTGATCATAAAATCAGAAAGTTTCAGGGAATGCCCATCCATGCCAAATGGTTGCAGACGGTCGCCTTCCTTCCGCGAACGAACCAACAACGGCCAATGGATTCGGCTTAGATCCACCCTTACCTGATAAGGGTTCCCTGCCTCCCAGGTCTGGTGATGTTTCAAAGTGTTTTCCGATTCTCTTTCCGCGGACAGCTGCCAGCCAGCTTGCAGATAAACAATCCCCCCAATTTCCAGATAGCATGTTTCTTCAATCACCTGTGGCCATTCATCAGTAGGGATCTCTGCTTCCCATTCCGCAATCCAAATCCTGCCTGGTTCCGATAGCAACTTCAATCCTGAGATTAAATCAACCTCCGCGTATGATTTCGAAGGCGACAAATATTTGAGCGCCCTTTTCACGGCATCAAAACCGATATCGCGCAAGCCTGGTCTTAGACTCGCAATCGCCCGGCGAATTATATGGCGCTGCACACTTAAGGGCTGCCGTCTGCAACACAGTGAATTAACAGCAATATAACCTTCCCCCTGCATCAGCAGGCAATCTTGCCAGGCAGCATCTACTATTTGATCGACCAGATCCGTCTCTCCTCGCATTACTTCGGCAGTCCGCCAAATTAGCTTGCGGATAGCTGGATTATAGCTTTCCAGATAAGGGATCAGTTCGTGCCGCAAGCGATTGCGAAAATAAGTCATGTCCTGGTTTGAGACGTCGATTAACGGATCGAATCCACGTTCTCTGCAATACGTTAAAATCTGTCGTCTCCAGATTCCTAACAGGGGCCTAACCAATGGAATATGATCGCTCCAGGCATTTGGAAGAGCTCTGGTTCTCATGCCACTCAACCCGCTCATTCCCGTACCTCGGAGCAGGTGCATCAAAATGGTTTCCACCTGATCGTCCGCGGAATGCCCGACCACAACCGCTTGAGCACCAACCTCTTCAGCACAGTTGAATAAGAAACGATAGCGTTCATTGCGAGCCGCTTCTTCGATCGATTCGCTCTCCTGCTCAGCTCGCACACCAACTTCCCCTTCTCCGAGCATAAATCGCAGATCCCGCTGATTTGCCAAATGCTGGATGGTCACAGCGTCAGCATCAGCCACAGTGCGTAATTTATGGTTGAAATGTGCTACGATCACCGGATAACCACTGCGATCGAGTACATCCAATGTACACAAACTATCTGGGCCACCAGATACGCCCACCACAACTGGTCGATCTAAATCGAGTTGGCATTCATCTTGCAGTATTTGCTTAAGATTTTCCAGCATCATTTGTAAATTATAGCCCAAACAGTTTATTTAACTTTGATTTTCACCCATATCAGATCTATGCGACCTAACTTAAGTGATACTTGTCTGGAATTCATGTTTATGCTAGACTGACAACCAATTAGTACTCACATGGAGCAGGTATGCCAGGAAAAATATTGATCGTTGATGATGATATTGATACTCTCCGGCTGGTTGGTATGATGCTGGAAAGTGATGGATTCGATATCATCGCGGCGAACAATGGGCAGCGCGCCATCTCGCTAGCACGTACTGAAGCTCCGGATCTGATCATCCTCGACATAATGATGCCGGAATTAGATGGGTATGAAGTTACCAGGCAGCTGCGCCAGGAGAGGACAACCCGCGGCATTCCCATCTTGTTTTTTTCCGCGAAAACCGGGAAGAACGATAAGATGCTGGGATTAGAGCTGGGGGCTGATCTATATTTGACAAAGCCCATTTCAACCCAGGAATTGCTTTCCCAAGTTAATAAAATGTTATCGCCTTCAGATGAGAGCGATCAACTACTCCCAGTTCAAAAACCTAAGGGGGTATTGGCTGTTATTGCCACAAAAGGGGGCATGGGAGTGTCCACTGCCGCAATCAACCTCAGCATCGCTCTTTTCAGAAAGACTAAAAAATCCGTGATCATATCGGATTTCAGACCAGGTCAGGGAAGTCTTGCACTTGAGCTCGGCTACCATCAATCCGCAAGTTTCAACCGCCTGTTGGCACTCCCGCCAGAAGACCTTACTCCCCAGCTGATCGAAGATACGATAATTGACCATAACTCCGGAGTTCGCCTGTTGCTCAGTTCTCCGCAACTCCGAGATGCAAAATACACCTCGAGAATCGATAATTTTGAGATCATCGCCCGATTTCTTCCGCAATTTGCAGATTACACAGTATTGGATTTGGGTCCCGGGATGACCACCCTCAACCAAAAAGTGCTTCCCCACTGCAGTAAGGTGGTGATCATCGTGGAACCAGCGCCACAATCCGTTGCCCAATCAAAAGAATTGATCGCGGATTTATCCACTCTGGGGATACACCACGATCATATTAAATTGGTCGTCTTCAACCGCATCCACTCAAGCCTGCAGCTTTCCTTTGGTGAGGTCGAAGAGCAGCTTAACTTGAAAATAGCCAGCGCATTTTCACCCAATCGTGAGCTGATTAATGAGGCCTCAATCCACCACACGCCATTTATCACCTTAAAACCAGAGGGATTAACTGCCCAACAGATCAATCAACTTGCTTATAGTATTATTGACCAAACCGAATGAATCAAAATCAAGGTAACCTATCCCGCGAGATCCGCCTTGCTATTGAGGTTGCTGCCAGATTGATCCGTCAAGCAGGCAATGGAGTCGTGTTAACCGGTGCAGGGATCTCAACACCATCCGGGATCCCAGATTTCCGCTCCCCCGGAAGTGGCCTGTGGTCCCGTTACAATCCGATGGAAGTGGCTTCACTTAGCGCATTCCGCCGCCAGCCAGAGAAATTTTTCGCCTGGTTCCACCCCTTAGCTAAGAAAATTCTCCTGGCCTTACCGAACCCGGCTCACCACGCGCTAGCCATCCTTGAAAAAGCTGGCTACCTCCACACAATAATTACTCAAAATTTTGATGGTCTTCATCAACGTGCTGGATCCAAACAAGTGCTGGAGGTACATGGAACCCTTGAATCTCTCACCTGTATCGGATGCTACCAAACCTATCTCGCAGAGAACTTTATTTCCAGCTACATACACAATAGTGTAACTCCACGCTGCTCTGATTGCGGGCAAATCTTGAAACCAGATGTAATCCTGTTCGAAGAACAGCTTCCAAAACAGACTTGGCTCAAAGCTCAGAAAGCCTGCCACGAATGCAGCATCATACTCGTGGTTGGATCATCGCTGGAGGTAACTCCGGTTGCGTCTTTGCCCCTGAAAGCTCTTGAAAACCATGCCAAACTGATCATCATCAACAAAAGTACTACCTATCTCGATCCTCGAGCAGAAGTACTTATCCAGGGTGATGTGGCCGATATTCTCCCCCTGATATCCGAATTGGTTGTCGATGACTGAACAGGCTCAAACTTCATTACTTGAACGCTACCGCAGGCTGGCTGAGATCTCGCGTAATCTCGCCTCAACGGTTGATTTAGACATCCTCTTGGATCGCATCACTGAAGCTGCGGCGCACGTAAGCGGTTCAGAGGCAGCTTCGATATTGCTCTATGATGAAAGTCAGGGGCAGCTTTACTTTGAATCTGCCACCAATCTCAATGAACCATTGATGCGGGGTCTCATTGTCCCGGTGGAAGACAGTATCGCCGGTTGGATCGTCACCCATGGTAAACCGATAATCATAGATGACACCCAGAATGATCCCCGCCATTTCGCCCAAGTGGGAAAAGCGACCAATGTCACCACAACCTCTTTGCTTGGTGTCCCGCTGATCGCCAAAGATAAAGTCATCGGTGCCCTGGAAGCGATCAATAAGCTCAGTGGTCAATTCACCCAGGATGATCAGGAAATCTTACTGGATCTAGGATCTCAAGCTGCTGTGGCAATCGAGAATGCGCGACTCTTCCAACAATCAGACCTAATCGCCGAAATGGTGCACGAACTGCGTACTCCATTAGCATCGCTGAGAACCGCTTCCCACCTTCTGCTTCGTAAGGATGTCAGTGAAGATCAACTGCGAAAAGTGGTTAAAATCATCGACATTGAGACTACGCGTCTGATCGATATGACCACCTCCTTTCTTGATCTTGCCCGTCTGGAATCCGGGAGAATCCCATTCAACTCCGAAGTTTTCGATCCAGGCGCCTTGTTGCAGGAATGCGTTGACCTTATGCAAAGTAAAGCAGCTGAGAAAAACCTACGCTTGAATTTATATATGCCAAATGAACTTCCGACCATAAAAGGGGATCAAGACAAGATCAAGCAAGTTGTTCTCAACCTGATCAGCAACGCAGTGAATTACAACAAGCCTTCTGGAACAATCACTGTCTCAGGACACAGCTATCCGGACGAATTGGTAATCTCGGTAAACGACACCGGGCCAGGAATCAGGCAGGCAGATATCGCCCACCTATTTGATAAATTTTACCGGTCCCAGGCGACCGAGAACTCCGTCCAAGGTACAGGTCTGGGATTGGCTATCTGCAAGAAGATTGTCGAAGCCCACAATGGGCACATTGAAGTGCAAAGCGAAGTGGGCATTGGTACAACCTTCTCTGTCCACCTGCCTTTGAAAAACAGCTAACGCGCCCCTCGCCTCCCAAACTGGCGTTCAAGTAAATCTACTGATAAATGGATCATGGTCGGTCTTCCGTGAGGGCATGTGCGCGGTGATTGGCAGCCTTCGAGATCGTTCAATAGGGCCCGTTGCTCCTCCACTGTAAGAGCCTGTCCCCCCTTGACTGCAGCACGCTTACAGATCCTGGCGATGATCTTAGCCTCTTGCTCGGATTGCAATGGTGTCTCGTCTTCCTCAAAATCTTCAACCAAAACACGTAACGCCGCACCTGGATCGATCCCAGACAAAATATGAGGTACTGCGCGGACCAGAAATGTATTTAGTCCGAAGGATTCAACCTTGAAGCCTAATTGTCCCAATACCAGCAGTTGGTCTGAAATCAATCTGGCTTCCGCTGCTGAGAACTCAACTGCCGCTGGTACTAACAACGCCTGCGACGGGATAGATGTCTGGCGCTGCTCAAGGTAACGCTCAAACAAGACCCGCTCATGTGCAGCGTGCTGGTCAACCAGATAAAGTCCATCCGGACCTTCCGCCACCAGATAGGTTGCTGCAACTTGACCAACAAGCCTCAGCAACGGAACTCTGGATCCATCCGGTTCTTCCTTTCTGGGTCTCCAGGTTAGCTCACCTTGCTGGTGAGCTAGATCGACACCAGACCAGGTCAGACCACTCCGTTTAAAACCCGGATCATTGCCCGACATTTCAAAGGATTCTGCCCCGACCCCTGGTACAGGTGTGTGAGCCAGTAAGGCACGCCTGACAGCACGCTGTACACCGCTGAAAACCCGATCCCGCTCACGAAAACGGACCGCTGCTTTGGTCGGATGGACATTGACATCCACCATCTCAGGCGGCAATGCCAGAAATAAAACTGATTGCGGGTAACGACCGACCATCAGGAAGGTATGGTAGGCCTGGACCACTGCTGTGACCAGAGCTGAATCTTGAATCCAGCGACCATTTATAAATAAGTTTATCTCACGCCGGTTGGAACGGGTTAGAGAGATTGCGCTGGTGAAACCAGTGATCTTTAATTGCTCATATTCCGCCAAAACTTCAAGCATTTGTTGAGCCATTTCCACACCGTACAGTGAGGCGAGCACTTCTCTCCGATCTCCATTCCCGCTCGTTTGGACAGTCAGGCGATCCTCCTGCCGCAGTTGAAAGCGAACATTTGGATAGGCAAGGGCATAGCGAGTGACAAAGTTTTCGATATGGCGACGTTCGGTAACATCCTTCTTGAGGAATTTTAGCCTAGCAGGTACGTTGAAGAATAAATCTGCAACCTTTACTTCCGTGCCGATCGGTGCTCCAACCGGTTCTACAGCTGAAAAATGCCCACCATCTACTTGTAATCGTGCTCCCAAATCAAATTCTGTAGCGCGCGAGGTAATCGTGAGATGAGAAACCGAACCAATTGAAGCGAGAGCCTCTCCGCGGAATCCTAAGGTAGCTATGTTGAAGAGATCCTCAGCTGTAGATAACTTGCTGGTTGCATGTCTGGAAACTGTTAGCGGGAGTTCATCTGCGGGAATGCCAGATCCATTATCCGACACCTCAATCAACCCCCGTCCGGCATCTTTGATAGTGATCAAAATTTGACCGGCACCTGCATCCAGGGAATTCTCCACCAGTTCCTTGACCACTGAAGCAGGGCGTTCAACTACTTCACCGGCTGCGATTTGGGAAGCCACTTCCGGAGGCAGTATGCGGATGGACATGCAGAAATTATATCAGGTGGGGGCTAAAACCAATTCCAGTCCAATTCCATTCTTAGAATATTTTCACCTGTGTGACCCAACCGCGGGTCCTGTATCCCTTATAATAAGCTGGTGAATTGGTCTGTTTTATTCTTCGATTTAGATGACACGCTCTACTCAAATTCCAACGGCCTATGGGATGCTATCCGTGGTCGCATGACAGATTACCTGCGCGATCCACTCGGATTCCCCCCAGGTGAAATTCCAGAACTACGCCGATCATATTTCGAGACTTATGGCACAACCCTGCGAGGTCTCCAAATCAACCACTCGGTGGATACGGAAGAATACTTGGCTTATGTCCACGATCTGCCCCTAGAAGAGTATATCTCCCCCGATCCCTTGCTTCATGATTTGTTGGTCAGTTTGCCACAACGAAAATGGATCTTCACCAACGCTGACTCTCACCATGCAATACGAGTTCTTGGGATACTTGAATTGGAAGATTGCTTTAATGGCATCATCGATGTGCGCGCTCTAGGCTTTTTATGCAAACCGGAGCCCCAAGCCTACCAACGTGCGTTAGCAGTTGCTAATGAAACAGATCCTGCAAATTGTGTCTTATTCGAGGATTCACTCCGCAATCTGATACCGGCGCAGGCTGCTGGTTTCACCACCGTGCTGGTTGGTACTGATGAAACCCAACCTGGAGTCGATTATTCGGTCATGAAATTGGATGATCTTCCCCAGACATTCCCTCAATTATGGTGGCTCAACTCTCACCCGGGATAATCCACTGGGAACACCCACGCTCAGGAGCAAGTTCGTATGGACATCGATAGAGCATTTCTTGTCGTAATTTTGACAGTGGCTGGGGTGATTGCCTTCAACGTTATGATCTATCTTTCCCTTCGGCGGGGAAAAGAAGTCACAACGATCGATCTGATGCGTAAAGCAGCCAGGCGGGCGCGCAACCCCTGGAAGGATGAAGATGAGGCTCTTAAAGAGCTCGCAAATTTGGTATCAGATCTCCAATCTGACAAACAGGAGCCAGAAGCAGCAGATGATCAGACGAATCGGGAAAAATTGTGAGCCCAAATGATTGATAAGAGGTCAACTTTCAGCAAAGCCGTCAAATTAGTACCCTCTGGGGGATCACTGGCCCTGGGTGGGATGACAAACTACAGACGACCGGTGACTTTTGTACGGGCATTGATTAACCACTACCAAGAAACTGGAGAGCCTAAAGACCTGACATTGGTCAATTTTACCTCTGGATTGGAAAGTGATTTACTGGTTGGAGCTGGGATGGTCAGCCGAGTCCGAACCTGCTATTTTGGACTGGAAATTTTTGGTCTAGCGCCAATGTTTACCCACTATGCGAACCGGGGAGAAATTGAGGTGATCGAAGAAACCGAGGCCAGCCTGGCACTCGGGCTGCGTGCAACTCTGGCCGGGATCGGATTCATGCCTGCCAGAGCGTGGATTGGCACGGATCTCCCCCAACTGAGACCAGATGTGCGTACCATCATCGATCCCTACACAGAAGAGAAACTCATGGCTTTCCCAGCCATCAAACCAGATGTAGCTGTAATCCATGCCATTAAAGCGGACCGAGAAGGAAACGCGATTATCGGGAACAATAAAGGGGTCGACGAAGAGCTGACCCTGGCCGCGGATAAAGTGATTCTCACCACCGAAGAAATCGTCCCGCAGCTGGAACATGCTGACCTGATTACCCAATTTGTCGATACCGTCGTTCAGGCCAAAAATGGTGCCTCGCCGACTTCCTGCCATCCCCTTTACCAGATTGATGGAGAAGCTTTGCTGGATTATATCGAGCGGGTCAACGATCCGATCTCATTCGCCGCCTATCTTCCCGGGTTCTTGAAATTCTGATCACTCACTTGCCATGATCTTATTTTGTTCTAATAATAATATGATAATCTAATTTGAATTCAGTTTTAAGATTTCAGGAGAAAGTATGAGTAAAAAAATCCTGCTGTTCGGCGGCGTGGCTGCCTTTATTCTGCTATTAGTAGCAGGTTCGTTTTCTATTGGCATGTTTGTCGGTGGTGGGATTGCTGAAGAGATAACCCCGGTCGTTTCCCCCTCTTCTGCGGTCTCTACTGCATCTTCAGTCCTCCAGGAGACTGTAGAAGATATTTTGGAAACCAAACCTCCTCAAGAGACCAGCACGCCGGCTGATCTCGAGCAGCTCTTTGAACCATTCTGGCAGAGTTGGGATTTGGTCCACGATTTGTATATCGACCAACCCGTGAATGATGAATTGATGATGCAGGGCGCCATCAATGGCATGATGGATTCCTTAGGTGACCAGCACTCTTCTTATATGGATCCTGACCAATACCGCCAGGCAAATATTCCCGTTGAAGGGAGTTATGAAGGGATCGGAGCCTGGGTAGATGCAACTAGCGAATACCTAACTATTGTCAGCCCGATGCCCGACTCCCCGGCTGAAAAAGCTGGGCTCCTACCTGGTGACCAGATCATTGCTATAGATGGTGAGGATATGACCGGAATTGACGGCAGCCTGGTCATTCGTAAGGTGCTGGGTCCAGCGGGAACTTCGCTCACGCTAACGATTTTTAGAGAGGGAGAGCCTGAGCCTTTTGATGTTACATTAGAGCGTGCCCGCATCGAGATACCTTCTGTCGAGTATGAAGTGCTGGATGGAGACATCGCCTATCTCAAATTATTTACCTTCAGCGGAAATGCGACCGAAGAATTTACCGCAGCTCTAGAAGACCTGATGGACCAGGAACCAGTTGGGATGATACTCGATCTGCGCAATAATCCCGGTGGTGAGAGAGATACTGCCGTTGAGATCAGCTCCCAATTCATTGGTGAGGGCGTCATAATGTACCAGGAATATGGGGATGGAAGCCGCGATTCCTTCGAAGCTGTTAAAGGTGGTCTGGCAACCGATATCCCATTGGTAGTGCTGATCAATGAGGGCTCAGCATCGGCCTCTGAAATCGTCGCCGGAGCGATCCAAGATTATGAAAGAGGCACACTAGTAGGTATGGTTTCCTTCGGGAAGGGTTCCGTTCAAAATTGGATCCCATTGGTGGATGATCAGGGTCTGGTCAGAGTGACCATCGCTCGTTGGCTCACACCTAAAGGTCGGACGATCCACGAGTTAGGTGTAGAACCTGATATCGAAGTCGAGTTTACCGAAGAAGACTTTCTTAATGAACTCGATCCTCAGCTCGATAAGGCAATTGAAATCTTGATCACACCTTGATTGAGCAAAAGGAGGATAAATGTTGTTTTTTAACGTAAATTATTGGGTATACATGCTTCCAGCTTTCTTCGTAATGCTGGCAGCTCAATACTATGTGAGCTCGACCTATAAGAAATGGAGCCAGGTCCGCAACCGAAGTCAGTTAACCGGAGCGGAAGCTGCTCAACGCTTGATTCGCTCAGGAGGTCTTGAAGACGTGAGAGTGGAAGCAGTGTCCGGTAAAATGTCCGATCATTATAACCCTCGCAATAAAGTATTGCGTTTGTC
>PVMK01122383.1_pt1 | contig 14307 bp, 11 predicted proteins | sample 1853481 | NCBI WGS metagenome assembly PVMK01 (sample SAMN08533507, study PRJNA380276) | Marine sediment metagenome, whole genome shotgun sequencing project. | reverse complement strand
TCGAAAGTGGCTTGTCATCGTTGATGATCCGGAGCGTTTCCATGGTAGTGGCCATGGACAAGACTTTGCCCGTTTCAGGAAGTTCATCCAGATACTGATGCACCTCATCCACAGCCTGTAAACGGAACGTGTTATACCAGTAACTCGTTGAACCAAGATCTGTTGCGTCGACGGCGAATTCTTCATCTGTTTCATCTTCGAATTCGTCTGCAAACTCATCTTCGAATTCGGCATCCATCAGGGCCGGCTCTTCGGCCGCCGTGTCTTCAAAGAATGCAGGGTCGGCGTCCAGAATAATGTCCAGAGGCGTCGTGCCGCCGAGTTCCCGGTCGATGGTCACCAGGCCTCGATAGATATCAGTCGTGTCTTTGAAGTTATCGATGAACCTGTTTTCGACAGTCAGTTGCGTAATGCCCACGACGCCAAGCAGCGCGACAACAAGATAAAAAATCGCGACTCCCGCCTGCCTTCTTTGCACCAACCGGGCACAGAAACCCGTGATCGCGCCGGTGAAATCGCGACGACGCTGCGGAATCCCCGGCTTGAGCAACATCAGACCGGCCGGAAACAGCGTGAATGCGATGACCAGTACCACGACCATGCCAATCAGCATCATCCAGCCAAAATCAATCACCGGACGGATTCCGGTCACCAGTAATGAAGCGAAAGCCACCATGGTCGTGATGGATGTAAACAGACCCGGCTGAAACTTGTCCCGAATCGTCGCTCCGACCAGCCAGCCCTGATTGGCACTGGGATTCTGAGCGTGCAGCTCACGGTATCGCACAATCAGGTGAACCGTCAGAGACAAAGAAAAAATCAGCAGCAGTGCGACGAAATTCGCCGACACGACAGTCACGGGCCAGCTCACCATGCCCAGGTAACCCGCCATGTAAACAACCGAGAACAAACAACAGGCGAGAGACAGCAAAACCCAGCGCGGACGAATAAAAATCGTCGACAAAAGGCCCGCCATGAATATGACGATGCCCGTCCCGAAGACCACCACATCCTTCAGGATAAAATCCAGCATGTCCGCAACAATCATCGGCAACCCGCCGATACGCAGCTCAGCCCCTCCCTCATAATATTTCAGGATTTCGCGAATGCGGGCGATGTCAGCGCGCTCGTTGCCGGTCAGAATGGCTCGCCGCTCACCGATCTGGAGGCTCAGCTCGTCGATCTCCGCACGTTCGGTTCTACTCAGATCGACGCTGAGGGCTTTTTCATGCAATACGTCGCGTTGCTGGATCAGTGCCAGGTATTCAGGATCCGAGCGAAACGTAACCAGTACGGCCGTGGTCCTGCCGTCCCTGCTCATAATCAGCTCACGGTAAATCGGCCCCTGGGTCAGCTCCAGACGAGCCAGGTCCATATCCGTGCGCTCACTCAGAAGATTCGGCACCTCTTTCTGCAGTTCTTTGAGACTGGTCCTCGGGCTGTTGACCAGCGGGACATCCAGCATGGTTGTTACGGTCTCAACACCGTCGATGGCCTGGAGCTCAGCGCGCAATGACTTGATGTCTTGAATCGAAGCATCCGAAAACAGGCTGTCGCTGGCCGTATAGGTGATGACCAGATAACTCAGGGATCCATAGCGCGCGCTGATGCCGCGGAAATAGCGAAGATCCGGATCGTTTTCCAGCAACAGCGTGTCAGACGACGCGTCAAGCCGGAAATCAGTTGCGTACCAGGCGAAGTATCCGACCGTAAGGAACAAGGCGGCAAGGGCCAGACGCGGGCGCGAAATGATCAACCACTCGTAGGCGGCAATTACGGATTTCATGAATGGCGCACAGACAGTCTTGACCCGAACAAGGGGCGTATTGTCCATGGCTGAACGCGAGACGCAAAAATATTTTCCGGTCTATGCAGTGATTTCGCTATCGGCCGGCACACTTTATGCGTGCTTCTTAGACAGGTTATGGCCCTCAGCAGATTTCGTGCGGGACCGTCCTTTCGGCTAATCACGGGCAAATACCCGTCCCGGAGCACCTGACCCCGCCGGCTGCGCCCACCTCCCGCATTTCGGGAAAACCGGTTGCGAGCCAGCACGGGGCATCCTGCGAAACATTCAGTCGTCAGACACCACCACGTTCTCTGGTGTGGAGCGCGTCACGAGATCGTAAAGCTCACTTTCACGGCGCGTTTCTTCATCGGTAATCCCCGCCATAAATTCCCAATCGTCCTGAGTAAATAAATCGCGAGCAAGATCGGTCGTCGCTCCATGATGCCCCATATTGGTGGTGATGTAATCACTGTAGGCTTTGGCCACGGTCTCGAAATGCTCCAACGCGGCCTTACCTTCACTGCGCAGTTTCACGCCGGCGTCCAGCAGTTGTTTCAGATGCCCCTGATTACCGGACAATCGCTCGTGCAGTTCTCCAAGCGCTTTTTCGACTGTTTCATCAATCTGTGCAGATTTATCGCGAATCATGTCTCCCATCTTGATGTCCTGCGCATGCAGGCGCCCCATGGCAGTCTCCAGATAGTCCGTGACCGCGATATAAAAAGGCACGAATGATTCGTCACCGCTGGCTTTCATCTGTGCGGCTGCCGTGAGTTTTTGCCGGACCGACTTCAGCCGCCGCCGTTCGTTACCGATGCTTTCTCTTAATGTGGTCATGGCACTTCCTCGTTCTGGTATTGATTTTCTAATGTCGCTCTTTTGCAGGACCCGACTATATTTTCTTGTCCGGCAGTCGCGTGTATCGCAGCAGGTCTGACACCGTTACACGCCCGGCTTCATCGATATTCAATTTCACCATCCCCGCTTCACCGATATCAATGAAGCCGGTGACGCGATAATTCAACTCCGTATCGCCTGATGCAAACCAGCGCCAGATTTCCGGCGCACGCCTGACCAGATCCGTGGCGAACTGAACCTCGACGGTCGCCTCACCCATCGCAGGGATGGACAGCGGGGCCAGGATGGAGCCCTCGCCCATTTCGACTGCCTCCAGCCATACCGTCAGCCTCGCTTCGGACACTCGCAGTGCCGAGTTATTCGGATTGGTCAGGTGCAATCGAACCCGGAATAATTGCTGACTCAGCGTCATTTGTTCCACTGCCACGGACTCAAGTTCTACTTTGGGCGGAATCAACTCGGGCACGAACAGGGCACAGCTGCCAAGCATCAGTGACAGCCCGAAAATTGCAAAGCCTCTCAGGCGCTTCAGGCTAGACATTGACATATTTCATCATCGATTCAGGATATCGCTCTCCGGATATCAGATTTTCAGGCAGCCGGCGACTGATGTCATCGAGATCCTGACGCGTCAGCTGCACGTTCACGGCCGCTGCATTGACTTCGAGAAATTTACGCTTTTTTGTACCGGGTATCGGCAACACACACTCCCCCTGGGCCAGCACCCAGGCCAGGGCCAGTTGTGCGGGGGAACAACCGATGGAACCGGCCAGTTCACGCACGCCTTCAACCAGCGCCAGATTAGCCGCGAGATTATCGTCGTTGAAACGGGGGAAAAGTCGACGCGTATCTGCCGCCGGCAAATCTTCCGTCGTGACAATCGTGCCGGTCAGAAAGCCCCTGCCCAAAGGGCTGTAGGCGACAAATGCGATCCCCAGTTCACGGCAAACTTCAAGTGACGGTGCCGCAGACTGTCGGCTCCACAAGGACAGTTCGCTCTGCAGAGCGGCCACCGGATAAACGGCGTTCGCGCGCCGCAGACTGTCGGGACTGGCTTCCGATACGCCCGCAAACCGGATCTTGCCGGCCTGCGCGAGGTCGGCCATTGCACCCATCGAGTCTTCAATCGGCACGTCGGGATCGATCCGGTGCAAATAGAAAAGATCAATATGATCAGTGTCCAGACGCCGGAGACTTTCATCGCATGATCTGCGCACCGTCTCAGGCCGGTTATCGGCACGAATGCCCCCCTCGGGGCCGCGCTCCATACCGCACTTGGTCGCAAGAAAAACCCTGTCCCTGCGTCCCTTGATACACGCGCCAACGAATTTTTCATTCTCACCGTCCTGATAGACGGCGGCCGTATCCAGATGGGTCACACCGAGTTCCAGGGCGCGATCCAATGTCGCCCGGGCCTCATTATCATCACGTTCGCCATACCAGCCGACCATGCCCATGCAGCCGAGACCTATCGCAGAGACCTCTTCGCCTGTCCGCCCCAGTAGCCGCTTTTCCATGATCACTTCCCCGTCAGCCTGTATTATCTTTGCAGTGCCATTGAGCGAATCGTATCTCATAATCCCTGGCAATATTCATGCACGACATGTTTTCAGGACACGACGGGGGTCGACATGACGAAAATCGAAAAGACTTTGATGATTATTGGCTGTCTCTCACTGACTGCCGTCGCCATGCTCAGTGCGTATGGTTTTCACGGTCTGGCTGACACTATTTCGGCCGAGCAAAAGGCATCCTGGGGCTGGGCCGTGGAAATGCAGTATTACCATTCTCTGGGTCTGGTCATGATTGGCTGGCTCGGCGCTTATCTGGGTGGCTCTTTGCTGATTCGGCTGGCCGGCGGGCTGATGATTCTCGGCATGATTATTTTTTCAGGCCTGATTTATGCCGAAATACTTGGCGCGCCGGAAAGCATCGGTGAAATTGTCCCGATGGGCGGCACATGTTTCATGATCAGCTGGGTGCTGGTGGCCATCGCTGTGTTTCGCGCCAAAAATCTGGGGCGCCAATCCACGGGGCCAAAATGAGTGCCGGATGTCGCTGAGCAGATGCGGATCAGGGATTGTATAGCGGACTGCCCGTCTTCGGTTGCATGATTTCACCGGGCCTGCCCGAAAACGTCACAGGGACCGAGACAAGTTTTGAATCATCATTGCGTACGACGGCGAAATGCAGATGGGGGCCGGTACTGAATCCCGTGTTGCCTGAGTTCGCAATATATTCACCGCTGACGACGCGCTGACCCGGTCTGACACGGATTGAATCCCAACTCAGATGGGCATAAATGCCGAAAGTGCCGTCGTCATGCATTATCTTGACCAGGTTCGCCCTGGCACCGAATTCCGCACGGTCCGTGCCCCCAAGAAAATTACTGTACGCCACAGACACGACCAGTCCGCCCCTGGCTGCATAAACGCCGCTTTGTTCAGGCATGGCAATATCGACTGCATGACGACTGTCCGGCGTCGTGTGTGTGACGGCATCGGGCCAGGCCTGACTGACCATAAACTGCCGGGCGGCTGCAAACGGCGGCCTGTAGGCGCTCTCAGGCTGGTGTATCGCGTCGGGGTCTCCCAGCAAAAAAGCATATTTAAAATCGACTGACCACGGCGCGTCAAAATCATCACGCCGCATCGTCGCAAGCTGCACGGCAGCGCTGGCCGGCACAACAATATTGATCACATCACCCGCGCTGACCGTTGTGCCGGCGGCATGAACCATGTTGCTTGCGAGGGTAAAAACGAGACCGATCTGCGCCGGGCACAAACAGGTATTCTCGGCGACCAGCACGACCATATCGCCTGTGTCCTCGCGGCGGACCTCAACACGTGGCGCCGATAATGCGGCAGACTCGCGGTTCGCCTGCTCATAGTGCTGCCCGGTTGCGGGCTGCTGATCGGAAAATACCCACTGCCCCGATTCGTCTTTATATTTGAACAGGGGCTGCGCGCCGAACGAACCCGGCGCGCCCGGCGTCAGCAGCAAAAATACCGCGGCCAGATGACAGACGGCGATCTTAATCGACCGGTCTGCGGCTCCAGCCCTGATCGCTGTAGAAAATTTCATAAGCGGGCCAGTAGAAGTTATCCAGCTTCAGCGTCAAAACCTCGATGGAATTGTTCCAGGTGACCGTCGTGAGGCGTACCGAATCGCGGTCGGGACGATCACGCACCAACTCCAGAAACTGATCCAGATCGGGCGTCGCCAGTCCGTCCACTTCGACAATACGTCGGCCGGCCAGCAACCCGAATCGTGATGCCGGCGATCCATAAGAGAAAAAAGCCACGTACACGCCGACCGGTTCAACGCCCCGCTGAGCCGCCATATCACGATAAGGCGCCTGCAAAAGCGCGCCGGACCACATGACTGCTCGTCGCACGCCATCGCCGTTCAGCGCAACAGTGGCCAGTGACAGTTCCTTGGCAAGACCATCGCGAAACACCACCAGCTCGACCCGGGCTTTTTGCACGGCACGCTCCACTTCGCGAAAACGCGTCACGATCTGGCCGTCGACACTTAACAGCAAATCGCCTGGCAGCAACGATTCGGCAGCCGGTGTGCCCGCAACTGTTCGCACGATACTTAAAACCTGCCGACGATCCAGGTCGTGCGCTTCCAGGCGCCTGAGCCATTCTTCCGTTAATCCCAGTTTCCGGGCAGCCGACAAGGGCATTTGCTGCCACTCCACCTCCAGTGAATGCAGCGGTTCATTATTGCGCGCAAGATCCAGCATTTCACGCGCTAAATCTGCCGGAACACCCTTGTTTTCCTGCACCATATCGCCGGGACCCTGGTAGGCGAAGCTCGACCACAGCGAAACAACTCTGCCTTTGCGGTCGACGATTACGCCATCAATCTGCCCGGGGCCATTGACAAGATCCAGGGTCTCAAGATTGCTGTCACGAAAACGCATGGTGCGTGACAGCGGAAAATACACCGGTTCGATCGATGCCACTTCCGTGGCCTGATAAACGAGCTTGTTGTCCGGACGCAGGCCGATCACCCAGAGCTGATCCCCCGGTTCGGGCGTAGTGTCAATGAGTTTTGCGGCTTTAACGGGCGTATCACCGATCAGTTCCGGATCGTAGGCAACCAGCGCAAGGTTGTGGGTTGGATGAATGTAGGCCACCCGTCCGGGCACCTCCAGTTCACCTGCAAAGGTGATCCTGACATCACCCATGGCTTCGGGGACGGTATTGCGGTCAACGACAACATAACCGCGCTCGGTATCGACGATCAGGCCGGAGCCGTAATAGTGGCGCTCCGATACCCCCGATATCGTATAAGGCATATCAAAATTCACCAGCACCAGTGACGGCGCCAGGTCACGTGCCCGACGGTCACGTTGACGTACGAATCGCGCAGAACCGGGCTGCAGGGGTTTGGCTGCCGGTCCGGCAGCAAGCGGCTGGCAGGGCCAGAGCCCGACGCTGTCATCCCGGTGACAACGTTCGACCGGAAACCAGCGCCTGTCCATGCGCACCACCCGCAATTTGCTCGCCGTCGGGTCTTCGAACGTAAAAAATCGAACCGCCACACGCTCCTGATCCGCGAGTGCGGCCAGCGCCGCATCCAGATCTTCGATATTTTTTATCTTCTTCTGACCGAGCGATACGATGACGCTGCCGCGGGGAATCGCCGCTGTGCTGAGCACATAACCCGGGTTCGCAACATAAACCCCGTCCGTGGTTCGATTCAGATGACGGGCCAGCTGATAAGACACGTTATGCAGCACAGCATCACCAAACTGAATGTACTCGTCCGGCGTAATCGCGTGCAGATCCATCACCTGCAGATTCAGCGTGACCGGTTCACCGTTGCGCTGAACGTCGAGACTGATTGTTCGCCCGACATTGTCATCAAAGACAGCCGCCAGAGGTACAAAATCGGTGACGAATTCGCCGTCAACGCGAATCAGAATGTCACCGACCTTAAGATGCCCGTCGGCGACGCCTCCGGTAATAATCTGGTCGACGACCAGCATGCCGGTCTGGTCCGGAAAGCCGCTGCGAATTTCCGCTTCAGTGGACTCGTCAAGCTCAAGACGCCGCAACTCATCGAATGCCTTGTGAACAAAAATAGTCGCCAGCGTGCCGCGACTGACCGGTTCACCCTGCTGAATCGAGCGCAGAGCCGTCTCTACGCGATCCAGAGGCAAGAAAAAGCTTGAGGCAGCCTGCGACGCACCCCCGGCATTTAACGCCAGTACGCGGCCTTGTATATCGATCACCGGCGAACCGGAAGATCCCCCTGATGCACCCGAGGCCGCCTGCAAGTAATAAGTATTGAAATCGTTGTACTGCCCGCGACCATAGTTCGGCGCCTTGCGCCTGAGTCGTGCAATCGTTCCGGACAAAATTGACAACTGCTCGCCGGCGTCATTACCCACGACGCGAATTTCGCGTCCGATCTGTGCTGCATCAGGGGCCAGAGATAATTCTGCCGGCTGAATATATTTAAGTTTCTTCGGGTCATAACGGTAAAACCCGAAATCGTGAACCGGATCCCGGTAGATCGGAATAAGCTCGACTTCTTCCTGGTTAACAAACAGCGCCTCGGCGCGCACCGGACCCGGTGTCACGACATGGCGGTTTGTCAGGATCAATCCTCGCCGGGCATCGACGACAAAACCGGTGGCCTGACTGGACTGGTTCCAGCCGGTATCAAAAGCACGCGTGCTGTCGATCTTGATCGAAACGACACCGGTTGAAATGCGTTCAAGTGTCCTGCGCCATGCGGGCGCTTCTTCGTCCGCAGCGCGGAGATCCGTCGCCGGACCCAGGCCGGCAGTAATCAGCAATACCAGCCAGAGCAGGCCCCGGGAAAAAATATCAGAGCGTGATCGCATGGCCGAAGGCGTCCTTAAAGTCTTCCGTCAGTGATTCCGGGCTGAACGTATGATTTTGTGTGCCCTGGTACTCGATCTTTTTCGACCCCAGCAAGGATGCCAGGCGACCCGCATCCTTCCACGGCAGGCCGCGGATCAGAGCAAACAGCAGTCCGGCCCGAAATGCATCGCCGCACCCGGTCGGATCAAGCACTTGCCGGGGTGGAACAGCAGGGATTTCCAGTTGTTCTCCATCGGCATAGATCAGCGACCCTTTGCCGCCCCGGGTCACGATCAATGCATCGACCTGCGCAGCGATCGCCTCCATGTCCAGGCCCGTGCGGTCCCGCAGAAGTTGCCCTTCGTAATCATTCACGGCCACCCAGGTTGCCTGTGAAATAAAGTGCCTGAGATTTTCACCGTCGAACATCGGCAGACCCTGACCCGGATCAAACATGAAAGGAATGCCCGCTTCCACAAATTGCGCGGCGTGTTCGATCATTCCCTGACGTCCATCAGGAGAAATGATGCCGATTTTCGCACCGGTCTCGCCGGTCACGGTATTCAGGTGCGCATGATCCATTGCACCCGGATGAAAAGCAGTAATCTGATTGTCATCAAGATCTGTATTGATATATGCCTGAGCAGTCAGACTGTCGCCCAGTTCCGTAATGAACCGGTCATCGATATGCCGTTCCCTGAGCCACTGGCGGTAGGTATCGAAATCACGGCCGACTGTTGCCATGACCAGTGGTTCTTCACCAAGCAAGCGGAGGTTATAGGCGATATTTCCCGCACAACCGCCGAATTCCTGCCGTATTTCCGGGACCAGGAACGACACGTTCAGAATATGAATCTGGTCGGGCAGGATATGCTCCTTAAACCGACCGTTAAACACCATGATGTTGTCATAGGCGATAGAACCACAGATCAAAGCAGACACGAATTACTCCAGTTTTATTGTTGAGACGCCGGCCGCCACGCCAGATCAGGCTGCTTCGCCGCGCGCACGTCGTCCAGACGCCGAACCGGCATCGTCACCGGCGCACGCCTGACCTGTTCAGGATCTGCCTGAGCCTGGTCACGAATGGCGATCATTGCATCGGCGAAAGCATCGATTTCCTGCTTGGTTTCCGTTTCCGTCGGCTCGATCAACAGGCACTCGGCAATCAGCATGGGAAAATAAGTCGTCGGCGCATGGAAACCATGATCCAGCAGCGCCTTGGCAAAGTCCATCGCCGTCACGCCGGTATCTCGCGTGATGTCTTTCAGGGAAATGATGAACTCATGACTGGCTCGACGTTGCGGGAATGCGGGACAAAAGCCTGCATCAGCCAGTCGCTTCATCAGGTAATTTGCATTCAGCGCAGCGAACCCGGAGACGCGGCGCATGCCCTCGACACCGAGCAGGCGCATATAGATATAGGCACGCAGCAAAATACCCGCATTGCCCATGAACGCCGACAAACGCCCGATACTCTGCGGTCGTTCAACCTCGGTCAGCCAGACATATTGATCGCCACCGGCAGCGCTTTGTTTGCCGACCATCGGTACCGGCAGGAATGGCTCAAGTCGTTCGTTGACACCAACCACGCCTGAACCGGGACCACCGCCACCATGAGGCGTGGAAAAGGTCTTGTGCAAATTGATATGAATAACATCAAAACCCATGTCAGCCGGCAATACACGACCGAGAATCGCGTTCAGGTTGGCGCCATCGTAGTACAGCAATCCGCCTGCGCCATGGACGATTTCGGCGATCTCGATGATGCGCCGCTCAAAGACGCCCAGCGTGGACGGGTTGGTCAGCATGATACCTGCGGTATCGGGTCCCACGGCGTTGCGCAGGGCCTCCAGATCGACATCGCCATCCGCATCGGTCGGAATTTCACGCACCTCGCAACCACACATCGTCGCAGTCGCCGGATTCGTGCCATGCGCCGCATCCGGCACAATCACGACACGCCGGTTCTCGTCCCCGCGCGCGCGATGATAGGCCCGGATCATCGCCACACCGGCATATTCACCCTGCGCACCGGCCATCGGTGTCAGTGACACGCGGGTCATCCCCGTGACCGATTTGAGCATTTCCTGAAGCTCGAACATCGTTGCCATAAAGCCCTGACCGTGCTCGACCGGGCCCAGTGGATGTCGCATCACAAATCCCGGCAACATCGCCAGCTTGTTACTGACACGCGGGTTGTACTTCATCGTGCACGAACCGAGTGGATAGAAATGCGTGTCGATGGAAAAGTTTCGTTGCGACAGGCGCGTGTAATGACGAACCACCTGCAGCTCTGAGACCTCGGGCATGACCGGTGCAGTTTTTCTTAACACGGATGCCGGCAGGCTGATCGCGGGTTCATTTTTACCCGCGTGACTCGGGGCTCTGCGCCCGGACCGGGATATTTCGAAAATCAATGCTTCACTCATAAGGAACTGCGATCCGTTACGCGGCTTTGGTGTTTTCAAGAATATTTTTCATGACATCGACGTAGGCGCCAATATCCTCGGCTGTACGAGATTCTGTCGCGCAGATCAGCAGCGCGTTGCCAATCTCGGGGTAATCGACTGACAAATCAAAACCGCCCAGAATATTCTGCTGCGACAAAGCTGCCAGCACATCAGCGACAGGCCGGTCCAGCAGCAAAACAGCCTCATGAAAAAACTCGCCCCACACCAGCGTAATACCGTCGAGCTGCGCCAGTCCGGCGGCAAGTTGCCGCGTATTGGCGTGGCATTGAGCCGCCGTTCGACGCAGCCCTTGTGCACCCATCAGTGACAGATAAATGGTGGCTGCCGTCACCATCAAGCCCTGATTCGTGCAGATATTAGACGTCGCCCTGGATCGGCGTATATGTTGTTCGCGCGCCTGCAGTGTCAACGTAAAACCCGGTGTACCGTCAACATCCAGCGTCCGCCCGACGATGCGCCCGGGCATTTGCCGCATCAGAGACTTGCTGCAAACCATGTAGCCGAAGTAAGGCCCGCCGGAAGAAACAGGTATGCCGAATGGCTGACCTTCTCCGCAGGCAATGTCTGCGCCCAAAGCGCCCCATTCGCCAGGCGGTTTCATCAGCGCGAGACTCATCGGGTTACAAACGCCGATCACGAGTATGTTGCGTGATTTTGCCCAGTCCGTCAGTGCATCGGCTTGTTCGAGTGTGCCGAAAAATGTGGGCTGTTGCAGGCCCAGTGCTGCGAAATCTTCACCGTCAAAAGCATCGAGCGCATCAAAATCTACGCAGCCATCTTTGAGTGGAAGCTCGACTAATTCAATGCCCTGTCCCGCGAGTATGCCGGCCGCGACCGTCCGGTAGACCGGGCTGACACCGCGCGTTGTCAGAATTCTGCGCGAGGTCGACTTGCGGTTGGCGCGAACCGCCATCAGGCACGCTTCCGCGAATGCGGACGCACCGTCATAAAGCGAAGCATTGGATACATCCAGCCCTGTCAACGCGGCCATCATTGACTGATATTCGTAGATAACCTGCAAAGTGCCCTGGCTGGCCTCGGCCTGATACGGGGTATACGCACTATAAAACTCACCGCGGGTCGCAATGTCCCATACAGCCGCAGGTATGTAGTGCTCATAAGCACCGGCGCCGATAAATGACACCACACCGGCATCCTGTGCCGCACGCGCCTGCATCAGGCGTGTTATTTCAGCTTCGGTCATGCCTTCGGGAACACCAGGCAAATCATCGATTCGCAGCGCGGCGGGAATTTCGTCAAACAATGTTTCAATGTCGCCGGTCCCTATGGTGGCGAGCATTTCAGCGACATCGTCATCGGTATGAGGAATAAAAGGCACTGCAGAGTCTCTACGTCGTTATGTTTTTAAATCTGGTGTGTCAGGCCACTTGTAAACCGGTTCACGCGACAGATCGTTAATCGTCTGATTCGGCGACAAACTGCTCGTACGCGTCAGCATCCATCAACGCATCGAGATCCTGCGGATTCGCCGGCATCACACGCAACAACCAGCCTTTATCATACGGATCGCTGTTCACACGCTCCGGCTCATCGGCCAGCGACTCATTCGTAGCGGATACTTCGCCGGCCACGGGCGCATAAACATCTGATGCCGCCTTAACCGATTCAACAACGGCACAGCCGCCACCAACCGCCACGGATTGCCCGGTTTCCGGTAATTCCACGTAAACGAGTTCACCAAGGGCCTGCTGGGCGTGATCGGTAATACCAATCACAACCGAACCGTCATCATCCAGGCGAACCCACTCGTGGCCCTGAGAATATTTCAGGTTCGACGGTATATCAGTCATTGTTTTCCTCCGAAAATCACTTGTTTTTTTAAACAGTTTTTCTTTAAAACCGGTTTTCCATGAATGTCATCATGATTGCCTGTCCGCAACCAGCACCTGGCCTTTACGAACAAACGATGAAGAAACGATTCGGGCACGACGGGTGTCTTTTCTTATTTCCACATCGCAAGCATCGCCGGCGGCAACCGGAACCCTTGCCAGGGCAATGGATGCCTGCATCGTGGGTGAAAAACCGCCACTGGTAATCAGGCCATCGCCGGCACCGGTGATGACGCGCTGCCCGTGACGCATAATACCCCGATCTTCAAGAACCAGCCCCACAAACTTCTGGGCAACACCCGCGTCGCGTTGCGCAGTCAGTGCCGCACGGCCCATAAAATCACGATCCGCCGGCTCCCAGGCAACGGTCCAGCCCAGACCGGCTACGAGTGGCGACGTGTTCTCGTCCATGTCCTGACCATAAAGATTCAGACCTGCCTCCATGCGAAGCGTGTCGCGTGCACCCAGACCGCACGGACCGAATCCGGCCGCGAGCAATGCATCCCACAACAATTGCCCACGGGCGGCATCAAGAATAATTTCAAAGCCGTCTTCACCCGTGTAACCCGTGCGAGCGATAAAAATACCGTCGGACTCGACGCTATGAAATGTTTTCAGGTCGAGCGCATCGTGACCCAGATCCCCGGGCAATACGGAAGCCGCCAGCGCGCAGGCAGTCGGGCCCTGAACAGCCAGCATCACCCCCCCGGATGATACGTCGATCGTCACCTCACGGGATTGCGCAACCGTATTCATCCAGGCGATATCCTTGTCACGCGTGGCCGCGTTAACCACAAGCCGGTAATCCGCGTCTGACCGCCGATAGGCAATCAAATCATCGATCACCCCGCCTGCTTCGTTAAGCATGCAGCTATAAAGCCCCTTGCCTGACACAGTCAGCTTGTCGACATCGTTGGCGAGCAAGTAACGCAGAAACTCCCGCGCACCCGCACCGGTCACGTCAGCAACGGTCATATGGGAAACATCAAACAAACCTGCACCCTGTCGCACAATGTGGTGCTCATCGATCTGCGATCCATAATGCAGGGGCATATCCCAGCCGCCGAAATCCACGATTCTGGCTCCGGCTGCAACGTGCCGATCATAAAGCGGTGTTTTTCTACTCATGTTTTTTATTAAACGTTTTTAATCAACAGTCTCTGCCGGACAGATCCTGAATTTACGTCCTGCACAAAACGTCATATCAGAACCGCAATACAAAAAAAAGCGGCAGGTATGCACCTGCCGCCCCTCTGTCCTGAAACCTGAGAGATCGGGCGAGACCCGTGGTCACGCCGCACCCCTTCGGTGGGCCGAAATCAGCCATGCTGACGGCCGCTCTCCAGAGCCAACCTGAATCTACCGTACTTTTGCCTGAGCGTTTCCGAGCGAGTTGCGCCTTCGGCGGTCACCTTCGGGTGACTCTCTCCCGCAGACCTGAATGGTTGGTCTGGCAATCTTATCCGAAAAACAGGGTTCCGGGCGCAGTT
>PVMK01166620.1_pt1 | contig 14309 bp, 13 predicted proteins | sample 1853481 | NCBI WGS metagenome assembly PVMK01 (sample SAMN08533507, study PRJNA380276) | Marine sediment metagenome, whole genome shotgun sequencing project. | reverse complement strand
TGTAAACCCGCGTTGTTGCTTTAGCATTGCCATAATATTGCGTCTTTAGTGGATATATTCATACGTAGTGTATTTATAGCAAATATTCTGCACTTGTTTAGTCTTCTCGGACAAATGGTATTTTAATACCGATAAACGGCAATCTATTGATATTTAATGAGAACAGCTTGGCATTTCAAAAATGAGCAAGAATGACTGCATCGTCGTAGGCGGGGGCATTATAGGCATGGCTACAGCCAGGGAACTGGCCCTGCGGGGACTCAAGGTGAGCCTGTTTGATAAAGGCAAATTAGGCATGGAGTCGAGCTGGGCAGCAGGGGGAATACTGTCACCCATGCGTCCCTGGTCAGAGAATCCGGATTCATTTAAGTTATCACACCAGGGGAAAGCAGCTTATGCAGGATTTATCTCTGAGTTGAAACAACAAACTGGCATTGATCCGGAATACTATTGTTCAGGTTTGCTGATGATAAATCAGGATGATGTTGAGAAGACCCTGCAATGGGCAAAAAACCATGAAATTCTATTTGATGAAGAATACAAAAATTATCCTGTTAATATGCGTATTCCAGCTAAATCGATTTTTCTTCCAGAAATCGCCCAGGTAAGGGTTCCCAGACTGTTAAAAGCATTGCAAGCCAGCTTGCTGGATCTTCAGGTAAACATATTTGAAAATGCTGAGCTTGCAGATCTGGATAATACCCAGGGCATCCTCCAATCAGTTACGACTTCAGGTAAAAAACATTACGCCGATAACTTTATCATTACCGCAGGTGCCTGGACTGAAAAGCTCATAAAAAAGAATGATGCCCAGATTGAAATCGAACCTGTTCTTGGACAAATGCTTTGCCTGAAATTTCCGCAGCAGCGATTCGAGATGATGGTGCTGGATGGAGGGCATTATTTTATTCCCCGGCATGATGGTCATATTTTGATTGGTAGCACAATGGAGCATGTCGGCTTTGATAAGGAAACGTCTGAGACTGCAAAGAACCAGTTAATGGCATGGGCGCATGAGCTTTGGCCTGATATCAACAATGCGAAATTCGTTAAACATTGGTCTGGTTTGCGACCTGCAACTAAAAATGGAAAACCATATATTGGGCAACTGGATAACTATGACAACGTATACATCAATGCCGGGCACTTCAGAAAAGGCATTTTGCAGGCCCCGGTCTGTGCCAGGATAATCGCTGAAATGATCTGTTAAACAAGTTTGACGATCTTGGGGTTGACGATCTGAAAGTATTAAATCATCCGGGCTTATTGATTGTGTCTTGCTTCAGCGTACTTAACAAACCCAGACACCCCTGCTCGATTAATCCATAGACTGTTTCAAATCCATCCATCCCTTCACCATAGGGATCGGGAATTTCAGTAATTTCTGTATTATCTGCATAATCAAGCAATAGCTTTAGCTTGTGTCTATTGTATTCATCACACTCAGCTAACATGTTCGCCAGGTTGCTTTTGTCCATCGCCATAATGTAGTCATAATAGTCGTAATCTTCCTTAACCACACGACGTGCACGTAGATCACTGAGGTCGACACCATATTTTTCTGCGGTCTTTTGTGCAGAAAGATCCGGTGAGCTGCCAATGTTCCACGAATGTGTCCCGGCTGAATCAACTTCAATGACCTGTTCCAGCTGTTGTTTACGAATCAGGGACAGAAACAGTCCATGTGCCGTGGGTGATCGACAGATATTGCCCATACACACAAACAATATTTTCATACTAACTATTTGATGTTTGAAATTGCTGACGGGCTTTTTTTAAATCTTCTTCTGTATCAATAGCAATACCAGCAGGTGCACAGGCCTCTTCTATATAGATTTTTTCACCTGTATAAAGCGCCCTGAGTTGTTCCAGTGATTCACTGCGTTCAAGTTCACATACCGGAGTAACACTAAACTTCTTTAAATAGCCCACCCGATAGGCATAAAGACCAAGGTGCTTGTAATAGTTTCCTTGTTGAGCCTGGCCTTCTTTCTGGCCTTGTTTCTGGCTTTCCCTTAAATGAGGAATAGTTGCCCTGCTGAAATAAAGCGCAGTATTATTTTGATCAAATACAACCTTGACGATGTTTGAATCGTTTATATCGCCGTCGTTATCGATCCGTTCGCAGAGTGTGGCGATACTATGTTCAGGATGCTCATGTAATCCTTTTGCGAGCTGATGTATCAGGCTGGCAGGCACGCCTATTTCATCGCCTTGCAGGTTAACAATGATTTCCTCATCACTTAATCCAAGGATCGAAACAACTTCTGCAAGTCGGTCAGTCCCCGACATGTGTGCAGTTGCCGTCATGATGACTTCCGCAGCAAACGATGCCGCCACCTCCTGAATACGTGTATCATCGGTAGCGATATAAACCTTTTCAGCCCCACATCGACATGCGGATTCGTAGACATGCTGGATCAACGGTTTACCATTTATCTCCAGTAACGGTTTTCCGGGTAAACGGGTTGATGCATAACGTACCGGGATGATTATATGAAATTTAAAATCAATCTTTGAGATTTTTAATTTCCTCATCTGTGAGTGTCCTGGCTTCATCTTCCAGCATCACAGGAATGTCATCTTTAATCGGGTAGGCAAGATGTGCAGATATTGATATCAGTTCCTGATTTTTCTTGTCATAAATTAACGGTCCCTTGGTCACGGGGCATACCAGAATTTCAAGCAGTTTTTTATCCATTACAAATATCCTTTAATAATACTGTCAGACGATGTTCGAAGGCGTTTGTCATTTTCACATTTATTGGCAAAAACCAGTGTTCTGAAGATGCAAACTCGGTACATTTTACAGCATCTTTTTCTGTCATGACGACAGGAAAACCATCATCAAAGCAAATATCTTTTGCTTTGAATTGATAATGATCTGGAAATTCATGTTCAATCGTATGTATACCTTTGCCACGCAAATAAGAAAAGAATTTTGTCGGGTTGCCAATGCCAGCAACAGCATGAATTGATTGATTGTGGAATTGCTCGACATCACAGTGTCTATTTTCATCCGTGACTGAACACAGTTGCTGAGGTACATATTCCATTTCGAATTCCCCCCGTACTGCACCACTATTGCATACGATCATATCAACACTTTTTAGACGAGCAACAGACTCTCTTAATGGACCCGCTGGTAAACAACGACCATTGCCATGACGACGAACCCCATCTAGCACAGCGATTTCTATATCTCTTTCCAGGGCATAATGTTGTAGTCCATCATCACTAATAATAATATCGGCCTGTGCATGTTCAATCAGCGCCTCAGCTGCTATATAACGGTTCGGTGCAATGGCAACTGGACAATTTGTTCTACGCGCTAACAAGACAGGTTCATCCCCAACCAACTCAGCATTACTATCTTTACGCACCTGTTGCGGCCATTGTTTGACCTTGCTTTTATAACCTCTGCTAATGATCCCTGGCTGATAACCTTTTTCTTTCAAATATGCTGCCAGCCAGATTACCAAAGGCGTCTTGCCTGTCCCACCAACGATAATATTACCGACAACAATTACAGGAATATCCAGTCTTTGTGTTGGCAAGATACCACTTTGATACAGAAGATGACGCAAAGTCATCAGTAATTGATAACACCATCCTAGCGGCGCGAGCATGATAGATAAGGGATGCTTACCGTACCAGAGGTCTTCTATAAATTCAGGGGATGCCACTGGACGCTCACGAACCAAAGGTGTCAATAATGTACATCAATAATCTTCTTCATTAATCCTGGTGGCGAATGTGATCTTAATCAGGCCCAACTGGCGAGCGGCATCCATGATTCTGATAACCATTTGATAAGGTGTTTCCTCATCGGCACTGATAATAATCGGCGCGTCTGGAAGATCCACAGAGATATCGTAGAGTGCTTCCTTGATGGTTGATATTTGTGAATTTAATAATTCTTTCTGGTTGATATAAATGCGTGATTGATCATCAATGGCGACATTGATCGCATCCGGTTTTGCCTGGGCAATTTCCTTGCTGGCTTTGGGCAAGGTAATATTGACTTCTGATTCATGATCAAATGTTGTTGATACCATGAAAAATATGAGCAACAGAAATACCACATCAATCAGTGGCGTAATATCCAGTTCGAGTTCATCAGGCGGATTTGGCTGAAAATTCATTGACTATTTTTCCTGAAAATACTTTATTGACGCGAGTCGGTTTGAGTATCAGTTTCATGGGATGCATATTCATCTTCTCGTAAGCCTTGCATCACCTCGACCATTTTCAATGCTTCCTGCTCCATCGTCATCACCAGATCATTCACCTTGCCCCTGAAATACCGATGAAACATCAGTGTCGGGATGGCGACGGACAATCCCGCTGCTGTGGTCAGCAGTGCTTCAGAAATGCCTCCTGCCAGGATACTGGCATCGCCGACACCGTGTGTGGTAATCACTGCAAAGACTTTAATCATGCCTATGACCGTACCCAATAAGCCGAGTAAGGGTGAAATTGAGGCGATTGTCCCCAGTGTATTCAGAAAACGATCCAGTGAATGCGCTACCTGGCGCCCTATTTCTTCAATACTCTCCTTCATGACTTCACGTTCATGTGAACGATTGACCAGACCAGCGGCCAGGATCCTGCCCAATGGCGAACTCACTCTCAGGGTCTGTATACGCTTATTATCCAGATGTCCTACTTTTGCCCATTGCCATACCTGGGCGACCAGGTGCTTTGGAGCGATACGTTTCTGTTGCAGAGACCAGAATCGCTCGATAATGATCGATAATGAGATAACCGAACAGATTAATATCGGCCACATCAGCAAACCGCCTGCTTTGATTAATTCCAGCACCCTTTACGTTCTCCCCTTAAAATATCTTCTACAAATAAGCTATATATGCTTGTTTCAATCAAAACTCAGAAGTCCAAAATCGCTGATTATCATGCCTGTAGCGACTGAATATCATTTCCGAGTCTTCAAACCTGAATAATAATGCCCCATCACGGGCTGTGTTGCGTATTTTAACCTGACGTGATTCATAGCGGGAAATTATATCCTGTTTAGGGAATCCAAATCGATTTCTATAACCCACAGGAAAGACAACAATTTCTGGAGCAACCGCATCAATAAAAGCCAGAGAGGATGATGTTTTACTGCCATGGTGTGGCGCAATTAATAGTTTTGCAGAAAGTTTTTCTGACATTGTTCTGATTAACCTTGCTTCGATAGACCGTTCAATGTCACCTGATAATAAAATAGAGTGCTGATCATTACTGACCCTGAGCACGCAAGAACTGTTATTCCCCTGATAATCCCCAGCATCAAGTGGGCTTAATATTTCAAAAACAACCCCGTCCCATTGCCAACTCTGACCCTCGAAACATTTCGCCACATTTAAATGGTCGATTTTTTCTTTAACACTGGTCAGCACCTGTATCTCCGGATATTTCATAAGCAGTGCTTTGGCGCCACCAATATGGTCCCGATCTCCGTGACTGATAATCAGCAAATCGGGACGCAGGATGTTCTGGTATTTCAGATACGGAATAATGACTGCGTCTGCTGCATTGAATCGTTGACTGAATTTATCACCGGTATCATAAATCAGGGTATGATCCTGTGTCTGGACAACAGATGCCAGACCCTGACCTACATCCAGTTGGGCCAACCAGAAATTACCCATTTCTGGAGATTCTGCATGAGGCAATAAAAGCGGAAGCAACCAGAATACGCCAATCCAACGTGCTGGCATGCCTTTAGGTAACAGCAGTATGAAGACACCGATCATCCCTGCAACAAAGGCCAGGGATGTTGGTGAGGCACTGTGCCAGAGGTTGAATTCCAGGCTGGATAAATACTCCAGGAAGGGCCATAACAATCCCAGCGCCTGCCCCGCAAGTTGAAGAACAAATTCACCCAGAGGAAAAGCAAAAGGCAATAAAACGACACCCAGTAACACCAGGGGTACAACAATCAAACTGATGTATGGGACAGCGATAATATTGGCCAGCATACCGATCACGGGATATTGCTGAAACCATAAAACAAGTAGCGGAAATAGACCAACGGCTACCAGATATTGCACCCTGCCCCATTTCCACCAGACATTACGCCAGTTTGAAATATTTGTTTGAACACGACAGGTCATGCCGTAGGCAATGATCGATATTGCGATAAAAGACAACCAGAAGCCGACATCCATGGCCGCAAACGGATCGATGATTAACACTGCCAGCAGCGAAAAAATGATAATGTCGCTGCCTGCATGCTTTCGGTTGAAAAAGAGTGACAACATCCACACGGAAAGCATAATCAATGCGCGTTGTGTAGGAATGGAAAAGCCGGCCAGAGCAGCGTACATCAAGGCACCCAAAAGACCTGCTAATGCTGCAAATCGCTGGGCAGGTAAGCGCAGCGGTAAAGGACCTGCAAATGCCCACAGCCACCTGCCTACGATGAAAAGCAATCCTGCCACCAGTCCGATATGTAAACCGGAGATTGCCAATAAATGGCTGGTCCCTGTCTGGGTTAATGTTTGCCACTGCTTTGCGGATATTTTACTGCGATCTCCCAGACTTAAGGCAGATAGAAAACTCTTCTCAAAATCGGCAATATGGCATGTATTGATTAATGATCGAATCAGATATCGCTGATAATTCACAGATAAAGGCGAGGCCCTGGTGATCAACTCATTTTGTTCCCTGTTTCTCACATAGCCAGTAGCACGGAGACGATGTTGAAATAACCAGCCTTCATAATCAAAGCCTCCCGGATTACTAAATCCATAGGGTCGCTTGAGTCTCACATGAAGTCGCCAATACTCTCCCGGCAGGATCGAGACATTTTCCTGATACCAGCCAAGCCGGACTTTTCCAGGATTTTCCAGATGGATACCGGCCAGGGATATCATTTCATCGATTTGGAATTCGAAACGGATCCCCGAATCCATAATCTCCGGTAATGAAACAACTTTACCCGTAATAATCACCGTCTCTCCTTCTACTGTTCTATCCAGCTGACTGGCCAAAATAATATCTGCTCGGAACAAAGCCCAGAGGAAGCCACAAATCATTGAACAGGAAAGCAACAGGATATATTTATGGATAAGCTGGAGTTTGGGGCTGGCGAACAGTAGCAATAGGGTAAAAGGCAAAAAAACCAGTAGCCAGCTCGGTGGCAATGTCGACACTTGCAGAAAAATGACTATGCCGACTAAAAATGCAATCGTCCCTGCACGCATTTGCTTAAGCTCTCCCTGAACGCAGATATTCTGATAAAAATTAAATTGTAAACTATAACTTTTAGTGTATACCCAAACTGCATTTACAGGTAATTTGGGTATAATGTCGCGCTTTAAAAGTTAGCAACAACTGAGCATTTTAACGAATGAGCCTCAAGTCTCACCTACAAAGGTTTATCCCTGAAAGGAAACATATTCAGGAACATAAGCATTTACGCCATTTTGGCGATTGGTTACATGATCCTGGTATCTGGCACCTGACGCGCCGTTCATCTGCAGGCGGTGTAGCGATCGGACTGTTCTGGGCAATGATGCCCTTGCCTTTGCAAACAATCTTTGCCGCTGCCACGGCCATTTTTATGAGAGTGAACCTGCCCTTATCTATCATCTTTGTCTGGGTGACGAATCCAGTTACCGCCGCACCGATTTATTATCTTGCCTATAAGCTCGGCAGCGTTTTATTAAACGAACCCATACAAAATTTCGCCTTCGAATTCTCCATACACTGGATGACAGAGACATTGGTACATATATGGCAACCACTCATGGCGGGCTGTTTACTTCTGGGTGTGTTTAGTGCCGCAATCGGCAATATGGCCATTCGCCTGCTATGGAGAGTGCTGTCACTACGAAAATGGAATCAGCGACAATCTGGCAGATTCAAAGGTAATTGAGCGTTCTTACCATATGTAAAAAAATACCGGGGATCCAGAGTAATCAAATTGCGTTACTGCTTGAGAATCCCTAGAATACGCGTGGGTTTGAGCCTTGTGATGGTTTATTCATTTATATAACCATTATCGCGGTTTGGTTTGACATTACCTTTGATTATAATGATTCATCATAAGACTTGAATAAACGGGCAAAAATGCAAATTAAAATTAAATTACTATCAATCTTCATCTTATCCAGCGTCCTCGTCACCTCAGTTGCAGCAGAAAATAAGGAAATTCAACGCATGATTCAGCAGGGTTCTTTTCAGAAAGCCCTGGTTTTGGCGGAAGAACAACTGGCCATGAATCCGGATGAAACCCAGACTCTATTCCTGAAAGGTTTAATCCTTGCCAGGATGGACAGACTCAAGGAATCTGCAGCTGTTTTTATCAGATTAACCGAGGAGCATCCAGAGCTACCCGAACCATATAATAATCTGGCTGTAATTTATGCAGCGAGTGGCGAATACGACAAAGCTGAAGCAGCTTTACGTCAGGCCATCAATACCCACCCCAGTTATGCCACAGCACATGAGAACCTGGGTGATATCTATGCAAAAATGGCCTCGCAGGCCTATAACAATGCCCTGAAACTTGATTTGACCAACCAGGAAACAAAAGAAAAGCTCTCTATGATTAGTGAGTTGATCTCAGCACCAGAACCAGTCACTGTAGCTCGAAAAACAGAAATTCAACATCCTGATGCCGAATCTCTCGCACAAAATAACTTAAAATCTGCAATCGCAAGCAAAAAAGTAGTACCTGAACCAGAGGCTGTTCGGGAACCTTCTTTTGATAAGGAAGCCGCGCGTAAAGAAGTGAAAACTGCTGTAAACAACTGGGCCCAGGCATGGTCCGCCAAGGATGCAGATGCTTACGTCAAAAGCTATTCTGCAAAATTCGTCCCGCCAAATAAATTAAGTCGTTCCAGGTGGCAGGCACAACGTCGTGTACGCTTAAGCAAACCCAGGTACATCAAGGTTCTCCTCGATAATGTAAGAATTGAGATACTGGGCCAGGATCTGGCCCTGGTCAGGTTTGTTCAAACATATCAATCTGATAACTATAAGGATCAGGTCAACAAACAATTGCTATTGAATAAAGTCGATGGTGTCTGGCTGATCTCAAAAGAGGAATCCAGTTAAATTAGATAAATGCTAGTGAACATAATAAAATCCTCCATTTACTCAATTCTGGTACTACTTGCTTTGTTGCAAGTAGCAGAAGCAAGGGAGCAGCGGAAGTTTCAGGACACCAGGGAGAGCCTCTCCAGCCGATCAGAAAATCTGTTGATGTCTGCCCTTGATAACATATCACAATCAAGAATTAATGAGGCCCTGATAGAACTCGAAATATTGAAAATCATAAATCCAAATTTTGCTTTGGCACAACTGGTTTATGCAGATTTAATGACAGCAAAAAACCACCGTATCACAGATTTTGGAAATTCTCACGGTAAAGACAATAAGCAAATCAACGCTTTACGTGATGAAATACTGGCACGCTGGAATTATTACAAATCTCCAGTTGATAAAACATTGATACCTTCATCCCTGATTCAACTCTCTGATAAACAGAATTATGTGCTGGTTGTAGATCAATTCAGACACCGCATGTTCTTATACAAAAATCGGAATGGCTTACCAGTCTATGTAGATGATTTTTATGTCACGATTGGTAAAAAGGGTGCTGGTAAAATAGTTGAAGGCGATCAAAAAACACCTTTAGGTGTTTATTTTGTCACTCGTTTTATTGAGTCCAGCGTATTGCCTGATCTGTATGGTTATGGTGCATTTCCTCTCAATTATCCAAACATCTGGGACAGGCGTAATGGCCGAACTGGTACAGGTATTTGGCTACATGGGACACCTAGTGAAATTTTTTCACGCCCACCTGAGGATAGCGATGGTTGTGTCATCATCAGCAATGATGATATAAAGAGCCTGGCTCCCTATATTGATGTAGATCAGATAACGCCAGTAATTCTTGCCAAAGAAATCAAATGGGAAACTAAAGCCGAATGGAAGAAGCGCCAAAAAAGTTTTTTCAGCTATCTTGAACAGTGGAGAGTAGACTGGGAAAGTCGGGATGTTGAGTTATATCTAAGTCATTACTCCAAAGACTATGAAGGACTTGGCAAGAACTATGACAGTTGGGGCAAGCATAAGCGCCGTGTAAATAAATCCAAAAGCTTTATCAAGGTGAACCTGGTCGATACGAGTATTTTCGTTTACCCGGACGGTACAGGCCATATTATGGTTGTCACCTTTTTGCAGAACTATAACAGCAACAGTTTTAAGCGTGCTTATCGAAAGCGTCAATACTGGAAAATGGAAGAAGATGGGATCTGGCGAATCATATTTGAGGGTTCAGTTTAATATATCATTATCACCTAGTCCCCCATCACTCAAAGTCTTATCAACTCTGGTCTGATCGCCCAGATTAGTATCACCAAGGGCCAGGCGCAATTCTTTTTCCAGATCCACAGGTTCGTCAGTCGAATTGTCCTCTGGCATATTTTGTTTTAACCATCTAATCATATCTACCCATATCTCATTTATTTCGCCCGGGCTCGGCATAATGCCAGCGTGCCTGAGTTCAATAGTGAGGACGGGTATGCCTCTTTGCATGCCTCCAAAATTCCCCAGGGAGCCGGGATAGGTTCCAAGTAGGTTCAAATGTAATCGACCGAGTTTATCTGGTGCATCGGCGTGACCATTATGATTAAAATCCACGATGCCATGGGGCGCGTGAACAGCAATAATGACATCAGGTTTAAATGTATTAATTTCATCATATAACCAACGGCTCTCGGATTCACTCAAGGGATCAGGACCAGGATAACGTCGAGGGTTTTTGCTGGTTGTAACTTCCCAGTAATATTTCGATTTTACCTTCCAGTCTACTGTCGGGAAGTTACGATTAAGATCCACACCATTGGCATTGGTGCGCGTTGATTTTTTCTTTAATAAACCATCAGGATTCATCAGGGGAGAAATTCGCCAATGAAATAAACCTGAATGGTATTTATCCAGTGTCTTTAGCCATTTAAAAGTGACACTGACAGAGGAATACTCATCACCATGAATACCGCCAACCAACAAAATCCGACCCATTGGATCGCGAGTCTCTAAAGGTGGATATTCTTTAATCAGAATTGGAGCACCTTGAGCAGAGACAGCTGTACTCTGTCGCAAATTACGATCCAGACATTCTTTATAGCCAACGCTCGAGAGCTTTTTTGCAATACGTGAACATTCGTGATCGACACGCGGTGTTGGCTTTGATACTTCAGCAAATGCACTGCTCATCTGCAAAAGCAACACAGACCCAAGAACGGTAAGAGTCAGGGTAACAAGGGACTTTGTAATGCCTATCTTCATATTGCGCCATTATTCCATAGTTAGGCATATATTCATAAAACAAACTCAGTTATCTTTCAATAATCTCAATGAGTACTTCTTGGTGGCAGCCCTGTGTGTTGCGTGAGTATTTTCCTGGCTTTATTTTTCGTATTTGTCCGCTTTTGATGTGCGCTGGCGGAATTCTTGCGGCGAGGAGATTTATAGTCTTTTCTGTTATTTGCCTGCCTGTTTGCTTGTCTATCTGCCTGTTGTTTAGGGATAAGTTGATGTACTCCTTCCCCGATCAAGTCGGTGCGACCCATCTTTTCCAGGCTTGCGCGTAACAGTGGCCAGTTTTTTGGATCGTGATACCTGAGAAAGGCCTTATGTAAGGTACGTTGTTCCGGGCTCTTTACGGCTTCGACGGTATCGCTCTTGTAGGTCACACGACCCAGTGGGTTCTTGCCAGAACGATACATGGCGGTTGCAGTGGCCATGGGTGAAGGATAAAAGGCCTGAACTTGATCAGCACGGAAATTATTTTTCTTCAGCCATAGTGCCAGGTTCAACATATCTTCATCGGTGGTACCGGGATGCGCTGCGATAAAGTATGGGATCAGGTATTGCTTCTTGTTGGCCTCTTTGGAGTATTTCTCAAACAATTCCTTGAAGCGATCGAAAGTAGCGATACCGGGTTTCATCATTTTTGACAGTGGCCCCTGTTCGGTATGCTCCGGTGCGATCTTTAGATATCCACCAACATGGTGTGTCACCAGTTCTTTTACATATTCCGGATCTTCCACTGCCAGGTCGTAACGCAGACCGGATGCAATCAAAACTTTCTTGATGCCTGGGAGCTTACGGGTTTTCCGATAAAGCTGTGTCAACGAAGAATGATCGGTATTCAGGTTTTTGCATATCCCGGGATATACACAGCTGGGTCTGCGGCAAGCCGATTCTATTGCTTTACTTTTACAGGCCAGGCGATACATATTGGCTGTCGGCCCGCCAAGATCAGAGATCACACCGGTAAATCCCGGCACCTTGTCACGTATATCCTCGACCTCCCGAATAATAGAATCCTCTGAACGGTTCTGGATGATGCGTCCTTCGTGCTCGGTAATAGAGCAAAATGTGCAGCCACCAAAACAACCACGCATGATATTCACAGAGAAACGGATCATTTCGTAAGCGGGGATCCGTGCGTTTTTATAAGACGGGTGTGGTACGCGCGCAAAAGGTCGGTCGAAGATATAATCCATCTCTTCCATAGTCAGCGGGATCGGTGGTGGATTAAGCCACAAATCCTTACCATCATGACTTTGTACCAATGCCCGTGCATTACCAGGGTTTGTTTCAAGATGTAGTACACGGCTGGCATGTGCATCCAGTATCGCGTCGTTACGCACTTTCTCAAATGACGGCAAGCGGATAACCGTCTTTGTTCGATCAAGTTTCGCATGTTTCTCTTCCAGAGGATTGCCGTTTTCATCAACCCCTAACCAGGCGTTATTGCGGCGTTCTTTTTCGCAGTCTGTGATCTGCTGGATATTAATATAGGGATTAACGCGTGACTCGACACGACCCGGTCGGTCGATTCGACTGGAATCGATCTCGGTATAATTTTCGGGCGTGTCTTCGCGCAGAAAGGCAGTACCGCGAATGTCTGTGATGTCTTGAATTGACTGACCATCTGCAAGTCTATGCGCCAGTTCGACGATGGCGCGCTCGGCATTGCCGTAAAGCAGGATATCGGCTTGCGCATCAACCAGGATGGAACGACGTACGCTATCCTGCCAATAATCATAATGGGCGATGCGGCGTAATGAGGCCTCGATACCACCAATCACGATGGGTATATCGGCATAGGCCTCACGCACACGTTGTGAATAAGCAAGTGTACAACGGTCAGGACGTGATCCGCCCTGTCCACCCGGCGTGTAGGCATCATCAGAACGTGGTTTACGATCCGCTGTATAACGGTTGATCATGGAATCCATGTTGCCGGCGGTAATACCAAAGAACAGCGTTGGTTTACCGAGGACTTCGATAGCATTTGTTGAATGCCAGTCCGGTTGGGCAATGATACCGACGCGAAAGCCCTGCTCTTCTAATAGTCGGCCAACGATGGCCATACCGAAGGACGGATGATCGACATAGGCATCACCCGTAATCAAAATAATGTCACAGGCATCCCAGCCCAGCGCAGCCATTTCCGACCGAGACATGGGCAAAAATGGTGCAGGCTCATAACACTCGGCCCAGAATTTAGGGTAATTATAGAGTGCAGTGACGGCTTGTGATTGATTAGTCGTGGACATGGTTTTTCCTGTGTGGTCGCGAATTCTACAGGAAAATAGTGAGTTATGCGGGAACGCGTCCAGCTTGACCGAGACTTTTAGTCATTAACTAAAATAGTCACTTACGGTACATGCTCTGTAGCAAAACCCTGTTCAACATGGGTTCACTTATGGTTCACACTACCTCAATCTGGCACAAAATATTGGCACATAAAGACAATTAATTGGCGTGTTATGCCAAGCATCAACCTTGCTCTGTCAACATAATCTTTATCGTAAAAATATGTCTACTGAGTTGAGGAGTATTCTCATCATTTGCCGGCAATGCCGATACCATCGCCTGCCCATGAAGTAAGTGCTAAAATGACAACAATACATACATTTATTAATATAATATTAAGTTTTTCAAACTAAATGGAAAGTAAGAAAACAGCTAAAAAGCCTTTTATCAAAATCATCCAGGAAATGTTCGAACAGGATCTGGGTGAACTGTTGGTATTACACAGAACGGATACAAAGGTATATCTGGGCCCACTAATCCTGAAGGATGGAAGGGTTAGTGTCAAGGATGTGGGACTATTGCCAAATATCAAGGTAAGCGATGTAGATCCCTGTTTTGATAATGGATTTCTTGGATGTGTCAGTCATTCCGAGGGACAGGAATGGGATAGTTTATCATTTCACGGTATGGAGCTATGTGATTTACCGGTCAGTCTTAGCTCTACCGCTCATAGTACT
>PVMK01134536.1_pt1 | contig 14309 bp, 13 predicted proteins | sample 1853481 | NCBI WGS metagenome assembly PVMK01 (sample SAMN08533507, study PRJNA380276) | Marine sediment metagenome, whole genome shotgun sequencing project. | reverse complement strand
CTGGGGATATACTTGCACGATCCGTTTACAAAAAGAGGATAGAAAGCCTTAACTTGAGGGGAAATGAACGGGTACTTGATTTTGGATCGGGACCAGGTGTTGCGGCAAAATTCATTGCTCAGGAGTTGCAAAAGGGCAATGGCAAATTAACTTGTGTTGATATGTCAAAGGTATGGATGAGAAAAATAAAAAAAAAGCTCCGCAAGTTTTCCAACGTTGAATTTAAACTGGGAGACATATCAGAGTTTCAAATCGATGCCGGTTCATATGATGTCATTTTTATCAATTTCGTTTTGCATGATGTTGAAAAAAACATACGACAAAGGACAGTTAATGCATTATCACGTGCCCTTAAAAAGACGGGGATATTATATATTAAAGAACCAACAAGCAACTCACATGGTATACCAGAAGAGGATATACGCACTCTTATGACCCAAGGGGGGTTAGAAGAGAAGCATTTTGCAATGGACAGATCATTTGCCGGACCGCCGGGTCTTAAGTATTCTGGAGAATATATCAAGCTTTGAATGCTGGTATTCTTGATACTGGTGAATCTGAGTAATGATTAATATAAGATAGGGTTTTTAATGCTCCGCCTTTTTTATTTCACATAACATAGAGTCTGCCTAATTAATATATAAGTTAGCATTTGAGGAGAGTACTATTGGGACTACTCCAAGACCCTGTAGCATCTTTAGAGCAAGCAGGTTGGTATCTAGAAAATAAACATTTAGAAAAATTTCCGGGTGCTTTTGAGCTTGCTGCTGGTAACTTATGTAGGCAAACACTTGAGCAAGTGCTTTTCATTCTCTGTTTTTATTCTACAATGCCAACTGACAATTATCTTAGAAAGAGAGACAGAACATTACACGTTGCAGGCCATTTACTCATACAACTAAAAAAGACTGAAACTGATTCAAACAAAACATATTTAGAAATTGCTAGAAATAGAGGAGATAGAATACGAAAATTTGCTAGAAAACCTCGTACTCTAGACAAATGGCTGCGTGTTCTGAATGAGCCTTCACATTTTTCTATAAAGTTTAGAAAAACAGACGAACATCTGTTGATGAAATTCATTAATTTAGCTAAAACTTGGTTTGACAATAAGGATAAGCACCTAATTGTTTGCGCGTTGAACGAGATTTTCTCTAGAGGGCGAGTTTGGGCAACACTTCGTAATGATCCTGATAATACACCTGAAATATGTCAACAGGTAGTCGTTAGCGCTAACAATTTAGAGAGAACTCAAGATGGAGGACTAGCTTTAAGAGGCCCTAAAAAGCCATGTTTAGTTATATCCTCAACAGAAATTCCAAGAGGGCGATGGCCTAGAGTTCCTGTAGTTGTCCAGCATTCTGTGGGAATCTCATTCGTAATGGAATTTGTGAACAAACATAAGAAACCAATCAACATAAGTAGTATGACCGGTCTAATTGAAAGTTTTTCATCTACTGTGGGAGAGAAACGATATTTATCTCAATGCTTGAGGAAGTTGGGAATTAAGATTACATATCAATCCGATGTATAACTAAAATGCCAACCAAGCACTTATTTGGGACTGTCTTTACGCTAACGCTACAAGCCAGCCCCACAGTTCAGACGTTCCACATAAGTAACCTTAACAAACTCTAAAGTCAACATTACGTGATAATCATATAAAAGGCCCATGGCAAACACCTCTCAAAAGTAAGATAATGGTTATAGACAAATAACATTAATCATTATTCAGGAGATGAACCAAGGAAATTTTGCAGGAATTGATTTACATTCAAACAACAGCTATATTGCAGTTATTGATACAGATAATGGCTGTGGCAGTAACCCCAGAGTTTGGCTGGTATTAAACCATCTTAACGTGATTGGAAAGCTGTCGCATCCATAATTATTTATAATGCCATGATGAAAATTGCATGGCTGACTGTTTTGCCCATGCCGTGAGCCATAATTGGTTGGACTTTTGAGCCACTAAACGTGAGATAGAAAAATCGATTGGACATGGTATGGTACTGAAGGTTTTCTGGGGCATAATAATATGCCAGGGACTACAGACAGTTAAATTCTGATAGTCTTGATCCTGATGGGTGCCTGGTGCGAAGCAGTAACTTCGTACTCATAAAAACAAAGAAATATCAGGTGCAAAACAAAGGCGGCAGGTTCATCATGGTGGCACAATGCAAACAAAATAAGGATTTTTGTAACAGGAGAGGTGTTTTTTATTGACATTGACCTTTTAATGGGTGCCATACCTTTAATTCTTGCAAGAGTTAATATTACTTCTGATAATATTAAATATTTTTTAAAAAAAAGCCCTCAAAATAAATTTATTCAATTTTACTTATGATTATGTTAACAATTTAACGAGTAAACATATTCAACATTATTATCGCTACTGTTGACTTTTGATGTGTGCTGAAAAGTTAATGTTATCTGAAGTAATATGAAATAACCGCTATTTCTATTCATTATAAAAGCTAGGTTCTATTTGTGACAGCAATAAAATCAATAAACATCTTTTTAAGAAAACCCGTAGTGTTGCTTTTTGCATTCGGACTTTTTCTTACATTGTTTCTATTCTTTAAATTTAGTTTAAACGGTTATGTTATCGGGTCAGACGGATTAAGCTACTACGCTCATCTGCGCTCTATGGTTGTGGATGGGGATCTACAATACGCCAACGAGTTTCTGGAATATAACCGGTTCGACCATGCTGTCCCAAATCCACACCAACGTACTTCCACCAATCACGTTCCCAATAAATACTCTATCGGCCCTGCTCTCCTGTGGACACCCTTCTTTCTAGTGGCTCACGCTCTGACTATCTTGGCAGAACAGTTTGGGTTCGACCTGGAACCAGATGGTTACAGCGTATTATACCAGTTATTTATTGGATTTGGTTCTATCATTTATGGCCTAACTGGTTTGATTTTAATCTACAAAATTAACCTGCGATTTTTTCATAAAAACGAAGCACTTATAGCTACGAGTTTCATCGCATTAGGCACAAACGTTTTCTACTATCTAACCGATGAACCAACCATGTCGCATTCCATGTCCCTGTTTGCTGTGTCTTTGTTTGCTTTTATCTGGGTTAAAGATATTGGTAATCGAGAAAAAAGAGCAATGATTTTACTTGGGCTAACAGCTGGACTAATGATTTTAATTCGGCCACAAAATGTTATGTTTTTAGTGTTGTTAGTAATAGAGTGGATTGGTGTTTTGAAAATTGATTCGAGTTTTGTCTCACGTCTTCGTAAACAGATTATAGAGATTGGGTTGTTTGTGATAGCTCTCCTAATTATATTGCTACCACAATTCGTTACGTGGAAAATCCTTTATGGTCATTTCTTATTCTATTCCTATGAAGGTGAAGGTTTCAATTTTGCTAATCCCCATTTGTTGGAGAGCCTTTTTTCAGCCCGGCATGGCTTAATTAGTTGGACACCCGGCATTCTACTATCTTTAGCAGGAGTTTCCATTTTCCTCAGGAAAAACCCAAAGATAGGCTTGGTGCTAATTGTTGCATTTGTTTTGCAGTGGTACTTGAATGCTTCATGGCACTGTTGGTGGTTTGGACACAGTTTTGGGGGGCGTGCTTACATCAATTGCAGTTTTATATTTGCAATTGGAATAGCAATGTTTCTTACTTCGGTCAAAAAATGGAGAGTGTCAATACACTTGTTGTTAGCGGCCTTAATTGGATGGAATCTCTTATTTGGTTTTCAATATACCTTAGGAATGCTGCCACATGCGGAGGCTGTGGAATTTAGACAGGTTTTGCTTAACCAGTTCAGGGTGTTTTATAAAATATTAAGCGTTTTATAAAATATTAAGTTTTTTCAAAAAGAATATTGGAACACACAAAGATGGATATCGTATTTCAGAAAAACACAACCCTAACAAATCGCTCCAGAGAATGCAAAAAACCGTACCGCAGAACTTGATCGTTACACATAACCACGAGTAACCTTAACAAAACCTAAAGTCAACAGTACGTGCCATAATCTTAACTTTGTATTTTTCTAAAATAATTTCATATTACTTCCGGTAATATAAATCTTTAACTTTTTTAATTTTCAGAATTGGTGCATAGAATAATGAATTGATGTCAGGTGAGGGCTTAGCTCTACTGCAAGGTCTGTCAGATCAAGTGATGCTCCCCGCCTACAAGGCGTGGCCTCCCGGTAATTAAAATTGATTTCTTGGCTTGTATTGCTCAACCCCGCCCACAGGGCTGGGCTTACGCAAAACACTCCGGTCCAAACTTTTACAATAAAAAATATACCCCAGACATAGTTTTTACTTCTCACTAAAACAGCAGCCTACTGTTTTTAATTTTGCGTTAGCCCTAAAGTTTTCTTATCGCCTCCCTGAAAACCTCTATGGGCTGCACACCTACAATACTGTATTTCCCCCCTACAACAAAAGCTGGAACACCTGAAAAACCAAACTGCCTTGCCTCTGAAGTTGTTTTCTGAAGCACAGGAAGATATTTTTCAGAATCTAGAGCTTCCTTAAGAGCTGAAGTATCAAGCCCTGTTTTTGAAGCAACATCCATTATCACATCCATTTCTCCAATATTTCTCACCTCAGTAAAATAGGCGTAAAAAAGACCCTCGTGAAACTCATCATATTTTCCCTGTTCTCTTGCAAACTCACTTGCCTCAAACGCCTTTCTTGAATTGGCCAAAATAGTTACATCCCCAAATTCAATATTGTATTCTTTTCCTGATTTCCTTAGCCCGGTATACATCTCATCCCAGTCAATATGTGAAAGGTGCTCTGTTAACAGGACTCCTTCAGGAGGCGTCTCAGAATGTATTTCAAATGAGAGCCATTCATCATCAATATCAAACTCTTTTTTCAAGTTCTCGACAAGTCCCTTGCCGACATAACAGAACGGTCAGATATAATCGGAAAAAATACGCAGTTTTATAGCCATAACAATAGATCTCCCATTAATAAATCGTGAAAAGTGAGCCCTTGGACATTGCTTCCCGCTGTTAAAAACGGAACACACAGTGAAGGGAAAATGTATATTAAGATACCGGAAAAAGCTATTTACTGTCAAGTTCAACAAAAGCAACTGCCTATCACTGCAATGGCCTCGGTTTTCAGAAGCATTTCAATTGTCTACACCCCGTCTTCTGCTGCCTGAAAATCGTCTTATAAAAGCTTTGATCTTTTTCCAGTTGATCAACATATGCAGACAGGTAAAAATAAGGGACGCATAGGCAAAATACTTGTGAAATACGAACCTGTGGAGGTCAAGCCGAACCTGTAAATAACCGGTAAAGCCCGTCACCCCGATGCAAAAAAAGAGGAGGACGCAAATAAGAAAGTTTATATCAAGGCGTCCGAATCTCATATGTTTCCCACTGAATGCAGGTAAATTACAGCTTCATCTGTACCATCCACACCGATGAGAGCGTTCATTTTGTCATCATAAAACGCACCCACACATACTGAACCGAGTCCAAGTGAAGTGGATTGTAAAAAGAGATTCTGGCTGACATGACCTGCTTCAATATACACATACCGGTAGCCGCGCTCACCATACTTAAAGGTCGTCCGGTCAAAGACCGCGCTAATAATAAAAGTGACTGCTGCCTCGCCCACCATCTCCTGCCCCAGCGCAGCATCGATCAGCCTGCGTTTAAAGTTTCCATTTTTCACAAGCTCAAGCTCGTGGGACCCGATCACATAGTGATAGATACCGGGATCCACTCCTTCCACACGCATAGCAACTGCATAAATCTCAAGGGGATAGAGTGCACCGGCAGACGGCGCGGTTCTGAACGTATAGCCCTGCTCATATCCGGTCATTCCCTGGGCAGCAAACAGGAGCTGTGAAAGTTCAGCAAGCGTTATGGAAACGTTAGAATAGTTTCGAACAGAACGGCGTTTTGGCAGGATTTTTTCCAGCAGCTCCCCAGTAAAATCCGGCTTTGGAAGAGAGATCATCTTTGCCCCCTTATAACGTTTTACACCGGGAGGCTGTGATCCGGACTGAAAAAGTAAACCAAAGACTTCTTTAACAGTCATCTTCGTAAGGTCGTGCACAGAAAGGCTGCTTCGCTTTGCAAGATCAGAAGAAAAACAGTTAAGCATAAACAGAAATACCATGAGCACGCTGGTCAATATGACAAAAAAGAGGATGAGTCTTTTTTTGTTCATAGGTCCTTACGCTTCCCGGCAAAATGCTTTTTTTATTCTTTAATCTTTGATAACGCCATCTAATCTTTAAACACCGCACCAGTACTCGCCGAAGTCACCATCTGTGAATACCGGTAGGCATACCCTGTTTTTATCTTGGGTTCCGGTGCTTTCCATCCTGTTTTTCTTTTTTCGATCTCAGCATCATCCACATTCAGGGAAATCTTTTTATTCGGGATATCAATCTCGATCTCGTCTCCGTCTTCAACAAAGGCAATCATTCCTCCTTCTGCCGCTTCAGGAGAAATATGACCAATAGCAGCGCCCTTGGTACCGCCGCTAAAACGGCCGTCAGTAATCAGCGAAACCTCTTTGTCAAGACCCATACCAACAATTGATGATGTGGGAGTCAACATTTCACGCATACCGGGACCGCCTTTTGGCCCTTCATACCGAACCACAATAACATCACCCGGTTTTATCTTTCCGCCAAGAATATCTGCCACAGCAGCTTCTTCAGAATCAAATACCCGTGCCGTACCCTTACTAATCATCATTTCCGGCGAAACCCCGGACTGTTTTACCACACAGCCATCAGGAGCAATATTACCCTTCAGAATCGCTATTCCGCCCTCTGCGCTGTGAGGTTTATCAATTGGAAGAATAACATCATTATTCTTAACCACAGCAGCATCAAGGCTGTCTTGAAGCGGCAGACCGGTTGCGGTAATACAGCTCCCGTTAATCAGGTCTTTTTTTGAAAGCTCCTTCATCACAGCCATGATACCTCCTGACCTGTCAAGGTCCTCGATATGGTTTGGACCGGCAGGACTCAAAGCGCACAGGTGGGGTGCTTTCTTGCTTATTTCATTGAAAATATCAAGACCAAGTTTTATACCTGCCTCATGCGCTATTGCAGGGACATGCAGTACTGTATTTGTTGAACAGCCCAGCGCCATGTCAACCGCAACCGCATTCCTGAAAGCTTCCATGGTTGCAATGTCACGAGGCTTGATATCTTTTTCAACAAGCTCCATTATTTTCATCCCCGCATATTTGGCAAGCCGCTTACGCGCTGCATAAACAGCAGGAATTGTTCCATTACCGGGAAGCCCCATACCCAGCGCTTCGGTAAGGCAGTTCATTGAATTGGCAGTAAACATACCGGCACATGATCCGCATCCGGGACAGGCAGTATCTTCAAGTTCCTTAAGTTCTTCTTCAGTCATCTTTCCTGCTTTAACCCTGCCCACACCTTCAAACACGGTTATAAGATCAGTCTCTTTTTCACCCTTTTTCCCCGATATCATGGGCCCGCCGCTGACAAACACAGTCGGTATGTTAAGTCTCATTGCAGCCATAAGCATACCGGGAACAATCTTGTCGCAGTTGGGTATCATAACCAGCCCGTCAAAAGGATGTGCCATTGCCATAACCTCTACGGAATCTGCAATCAGCTCACGGCTTGAAAGTGAATATTTCATTCCCTCATGGTTCATGGCTATACCGTCACAAACCCCTATGGTGGGAAACTCAATTGGGGTTCCGCCTGCCATCCGTATCCCTGCTTTAGCAGCTTCAGCAATTATATCCAGATGAATATGTCCGGGAATAATCTCATTCTTTGAATTTACAACACCTATCATGGGACGTTTTATTTCTTCATCAGTATAGCCCATTGCCTTAAAAAGGGACCGGTGGGGCGCCTTTTCAATTCCTTTTTTCATTTTGTCGCTTCGCATTTCTTCCTCCAAAATAAATTAAATTCATAGTTCGTTCTCTCACAGAGTTCACAGAGCTTTGGAGAAAACCTTAAATTCGTTAAATCTTCAATTCATGTATCTGTTGATGTCATTCCGGAATTCATAAGTTTTTAAAACCGGATCCCGTATCAAGTACGGGATGACTTGTTTTTAAAGTTCTTTGAGGTTATAACCCCGCATTCAATTAATCACTCTAAGCTTATTCCGCAATCTACACTCATCATTCTACATTCGTCCAATTCCACACTCCGCACTCGCCATTCCGCACTTGAATGATTCCACATTCGTTTAATAATCATCCAAAGAAATATTTTTTTCAACAAAATTCAAGTAAAAACCCCTTGACAAAAAAATAATTCTGGCTTAAAAGTATAACAAACGTACAACCACCCTGTATGGAGGCCTTATGACAGAGAAACTTACGGTTAAACAGGAGCGTGTATTTAATTTTATTAAAAAATATAAAGAAGAAAGCGGTTATCCACCCACAGTACGGGAAATAACCGAAAATCTGGGTCTTTCCGGCCCAAACAGCGCAAAAAAATTCCTGGATATACTGGAAAGAAAAGGCTGGATAAAAAAGACCGCAAAAAGCTCCAGGGCTATTGAAATACTGAATGAAGCAAAGAAAGTCCTGCCATATATGGTTCCGGTGGTGGGAAGTATTCAGGCCGGAGCACCAATACTTGCAATTGAAAATATTGAAGAAAATATCGCGCTTGACCCTTCTATTGCGGGAGATAAAGATACCTTTCTCCTGAGAGTGAGGGGAAACAGTATGATAGATGCCCACATAATGGACGGAGACCTTGCCATGGTCCGCCCTCAAAGCACAGTTGAACAGGGTGAGATAGCAGCCGTCCTTATCGGAGAAGAAGCCACCATTAAATACTTCTTTAAAGAAGATGAATTTATCCGGCTCCAGCCGGCAAACCCCAGAATGGAGCCCATACTGATAAGCGAAGACAAAGAACACGTAAAGATAATCGGAAAGATCACAGGCATTATCCGGAAGATGGATTGGTAATGGTTGTTTTTTTTAATGAAAAAATAAAGGTTGGTGCTGTCTTTAAAGACGGAAATGTTTTTCCAAAATGGTTTCAATGCCGCAGTAAAAAAATAACCGTGGAAAAAATCACCTATTCATGGAAAAGAAAAAACGGTGAGAACAGTCTGATATATTTTTCCGTGTCTGACGGAGCCAACCTGTATGAACTCTCTTTTCAACCGGACAACCTTTTATGGAACCTGGAAGCCTGTGAATAGCAGCGTGCATAGCACATAGTGTTTTTCCCTTGACCCCTCGAAACCTTGAACCCTTTTAAGGGATACAAAATTCTATACGGATAACAGCAATACTGTTTTAAGAATAAAAAATAGAGACACCTCTTAATGAAACGAATCATAGCTCACCTTGATATGGATGCCTTCTTTGCCTCGGTGGAACAGCAATGCAACCCGCATCTGCGCGGCAAACCCATTGCAGTAACCGGCAAAGGAAATAGGGGCATTGTAACCACTTCATCCTATGAAGCCCGTGCCTACGGCGTTAAAACAGGCATGAACCGCTATGAAGCTGTTCAAAAATGTCCTCACCTGATATTCGTGGAAGCAAACAACAGCCGCTACACAGACACCTGTAAGTGGTTTGTGAGTCTCTGCAGAGAATTTACCCCTATTGTTGAGGTCTTTTCAATCGATGAGGTATTCATGGATCTGACCGGATCAATAAAACTCTTTGGATCGGCAAAACAGATTATCACTGAAATAAGAGAAACACTTTTAGAACAAAAAGGAATCACTTTTTCCGTAGGCATCGGGCCAAACAAGCTTATTGCAAAACTGTTAAGCGACCTGAAAAAACCAAATGGCTTAGCAGAAGTCGCTCAAAAGGACATCCCGGAACTCCTGAAAAAACTTCCGGTTTCAGAAATATGCGGAATAGGGAAAAAAACAGAAAAGAAACTCCTGTACCTTGGGATACAGACCTGCGGAGAATTGGGGAAAGCAGATCCGGTTGTGTTAAGAAGGCATTTCGGAATAATTGGCGATGCCCTGGTCTGTATGGGGCTGGGAAAAGACGACAGCCCCGTGGTCCCGGTTGAAGAATCACCGGATCCCTGTTCTTTCGGACACAGCATGACTTTTAATCATGACATCTCATCAAAAGAACTCTTAAAAGCACAGATGCTGAGACTGTCTGAAATGGTGGGAAGAAGAACCAGAGAAGGTGATTTCTCCGGAAAGACAATTTCCCTGACCATCCGCTACAAAGACTTTACAACCTTTACCCGGCAGACATCTCTTAAAACACCCATCAGCAAAACCAGGGATATCTATTCCGCCGCAAATAAAATACTGAACACCATAAACCTTACTCAATCGGTAAGGCTTCTCGGGATCTCCCTTTCAAATCTTGTAAAAGACTCGAAACAGCTGGACCTGTTCCTGGAAGAAAAAAAACAGAAACAGGTGACAACTGCCATGGACAGCGTCAACAACCGGTTTGGAGACTTAACCCTGACCTGGGGAAGCCTCCTGAACCTTGAAGACCGGGCAAAAATCATATCTCCTGCCTGGCGGCCAGAAGGACCCCGAAAAATTGAATTTTAAGGTTTAATCTTTCACTTTATGCCCTTCTACTGGTACGCTCTCTCAAAGATAGCAATCGTATCTTCCAATGTAAGCTCAACCGGAGTCAGGTCATACAGAAAACCCATAGCGCTTATAGAATTTTCAGCAAGCTTTGGAATATCCTCTTTTTTCACCCCATAACCTGACAGGGTCTCCTCATCAATACCTATACTCTTAATAAGCTTTTTAAGCCCCGTAATAAACGCAAAAGGCTTTTCATCTTCGCCAAGAGAGTCGACATCCTCACCCATTGCACGGGCCATATCAGCAAACCTTTCAGGATTTTTTTCTGCCACATATGAAAAGAAAGCAACAGAAAGCATGGTAAGACCGGCCCCATGGGGCACGTCCGGATAATAGGCACTGATGGCATGCTCCATGGAATGATGGGCAATACAGCATGACAGCGATTCACAGATTCCTGCTTCAGTTGATGCCCAGGCAAGCTTTGTCCGTGCTTCAATATCAGAGCCTTTATTTACTGCCGCAGGAAGATATTTTGTTATAAGACTGATAGCCTCAAGAGCAAACAAATCTGAAGCCGGCTGGTTAACATTTGCGATATAGCATTCAGCCGCGTGAAAAAATGCATCCATCCCTGTATATGCTGTCATCTTCGGCGGCACACTCAGCATAAGCTCAGGATCTATTATTGACATGATTGGGAAAGTATCATCACAGCCCCAGCCTATCTTTTCATTTGTGTCACTTTTGGTAATAACTGTCCATGGATCAGATTCAGTACCGGTCCCCGCAGTTGTTGGAATTGCAACAAGAGGCAACGCCTTATTTTCCGGCACTTTCTGACCTCCTGTTCCCGCCTGCATATAGTCCCAGTAATCACCCTCATTAACTGCCATCACCGCAATACTCTTTGCAGCGTCAATACTGCTTCCTCCACCAAGACCAATAATAAAATCACAGCCGTTTTCCCTCGCGCATTCCGCACCATCAGCAACATTTTCCGTAACCGGATTTGCCAGAACTTTATCAAAAACAACTGACTCAACACCATTTTTCTTTAAACAGGCTTCAACCTTTTCAAGATAACCATACTTTTTCATTGCACCTGCGGCACCTATCACAATAAGAGCTTTTTCCCCTGGCAGATAAGGAGTTTCAGCAAGCTCTGAAATCTTGCCAACACCAAAAATAAGCCTTGTGGGCATATTGTACATAAACTCATTATTCATCTTAAACCTCCATTTGTTTTGACTGTCTGTTAAAAGCATAAAAATAACACAATTACTAAAAAGGTGGAATATGAAAAATATTTTATTTGCCCAACAGGAAATCTTAAAACCTAATTATTGTCTCCTTCGGGGTTTAAAACCCTCGTCTTTAGACGAAGATTGTTTAATGGTTTAGGAACTGCAAAGGACTTTAATACTGTTAACCCCTTCGGAGGATTTCGCAATTTTTTGTTTTTTCTTCAGTCCCGATTATCGGGAATGCTGAATCTGTCACGATGTATCGGGGTGGTAGTTCAATTTAGTCACTTTACATCTATAGGATAATTTATCATAATATGGGCATGTCAAATAACTATGACCCATCATTTCCTGAAAATATTCGACTGATCCGAAGAACTGCCGCAATATCGCTTGCTGTCAATATTTTTCTTTCCATATTCAAGTTTGTGTGCGGAATGCTTGGAAAAAGCCAGGTAATAATGGCTGACGCAGCACATACTCTATCTGACACGGTAACAGACGTTGCTGTTATTACCGGATCCCTGTACTGGTCAAAACCTCCTGACAGGGAACATCCATACGGACACAGACGAATTGAAACCCTGGTAACAATAATAATTGCCGTCTCTCTCACTTTTGTGGGTTTGGGCATGGCCTATAACGGACTGGTAACATTACTGGAAGGGACTGTCCAAAAAACAGGATGGATTGCTTTCCTTGCTGCGATTATATCTCTCTGTTCAAAAGAAATTCTTTTTCGCTGGTCATTTGCAATCGGCAGAAGAACAGGATCAAAAGCTTTAATTGCAAATGCCCATCACCAGCGCTCAGATGCTTTAAGCTCAATTCCCGCAGCTATCGCTGTGGCTGCTTCTGCTATAAACCCTAAGCTGTGGTTTCTGGATGATATAGGGGCAATTGTAATTGCTTTTTTTATTATAAGTATCGCATGGAAGCTGGGATGGCCCGCACTTTCAGAACTAATTGACACAGGTGCACCGCAAAATGAGCTGGAACATATAAAAACCCTTGCCATGGGGGTGGATGGCGTCAAAGAAGCACATGCAATCAGAACCCGTTATGTCGGCTCAGGCATTCAGACAGATCTTCACATCCTTGTTGACCCTGAAATAACTGTTCGCAAAAGTCATATGATATCAGATGAGGTAAAACATTGCCTCTTTTCAAATGGATCGGATATAATTGATGCTGTCATACATGTGGAACCATATGAAGAAGGAAAATGGGGCAAATAGGATTGCCCTGTGAAAACCGAAACAGCCCTTCTGAAAATTCATCAAATTTCACTATTTACTATTTATGTCTTTCAGATTATAATTAGATAAAAAACAGAGTATAAAACCGATGGAAGAACTGATTAGCAAATTCGACTTATATCTGCAAAGCTCACCGCTGATTGCTCTTATGGTTGCTTTTCTTGCAGGAGTAATTACAAGTTTTACCCCCTGTATATACCCCTTAATACCGGTTACGGTGGGATTTATCGGAGCCAAAAGTGCCGGCAGCAGAGGACGGGCTTTTAAGCTCTCTCTTTGTTATGTCCTGGGTATCGCAATTATCTATTCATCTCTTGGAATGTTTGCGGCACTTTCCGGTCAGTTTTTCGGCCAGATAAGTACAAACAAGTGGACCTATCTTTTTGTGGGTAACATCTTCCTGTTGTTCGGACTTTCCATGCTGGATGTATTTTCTCTGGAAATGACCTTTCTCCAAAAATTAATTCCGTCCTCCAAAGGCGGAAAAAAAGATGTATTTTCAGCATTTGTTTTCGGCGGAATATCAGCCCTTATCGCAGGCCCCTGCACCACACCTGTTATCGGCAGCCTTTTAACTTATGTGGCCTCAAAACAGAATATTGTGCTTGGATTTTCAATGCTCTTTTCATTTGCCCTTGGACTTGGTTTTCTGTTATTATTAGTTGGTACATTCACTGGCATAATATCGTCTCTACCAAAATCCGGCGGCTGGATGACAACAGTGAAAAAAGGTTTTGGATTCTTTATGATATTTATCGGTGAATACTTTATCTTAAAAGCCGGACAACTAATGATATAGAAAGAATGTCCATGAAAAAAATCAATTTTTGTTTACTAATTTTATTCTGCTCAATTCTACTTACACTATCAAACTGTACAGCCCAGGAAAAAAGCATTGCGCCTAAATCAGGAATTGATGTGGGACAGCTCGCAACCGATTTTACCCTTAACGATTTGAGCGGAAAGAAAGTAACCCTCTCATCTTTCAAAAATAAAAAGGCTGTTATCCTTTCCTTCTGGGCAACATGGTGTCCCTACTGCGTTAGAGAGATCCCGAAACTTAAAGAGCTTTATTCAAAATTCTCGAATCGCGGTCTTGAAATAATTTCCATAAACATTGCAGCAAATGATCCGATTTCCAGGGTAATAGAGTTTGAAAAAAAGCAGAAGCTTCCCTATTCCGTACTGTACGATAAAGACCAAACAATATCACGCACCTATGCAGTATCCGGAATCCCGGTAACTCTTATTATTGACCCTGACGGGTTAATCGTTTTCAGAGG
>PVMK01157595.1_pt1 | contig 14311 bp, 11 predicted proteins | sample 1853481 | NCBI WGS metagenome assembly PVMK01 (sample SAMN08533507, study PRJNA380276) | Marine sediment metagenome, whole genome shotgun sequencing project. | reverse complement strand
AAGGGGTCGAGTTGGAGGTATTCTATACCGGTGGCGAGGCCAAATCGGAGTTCGGTGTGTACCTGCCGCAATTTAAAACGATGATGGTGGCGGATGAGATATTTCACTCCGTGCCCAACATCTACACTATACGCGGTGCCAAGTTCCGCGAGCCGGCGGGCTATATTCGCGCTATGGATGCGGTGTTGAACTATGATGTAGAGCATCTGCTGGGTTCTCATTTAGTGCCAATGCACGGCAGGGACACTATCGTCGCAACGGTCACAAAATACCGGGATTTGGTGCAGTGGATTAACGACCAGTCGATTCGCTACATCAATAAGGGTTATGGCATTGAAGAGCTAAAGGCGCAGTTTTCCGAAGTGCCTGATTATCTTGAAAATGGTTCTTTCTCCAAAGAGATGTATGGCACTCTGGAACATATCGCGCCACAAATCTTTGCCGGCTTAATGGGACACTTCAGTGGTGATGCGATTGAATATCGCCCGACTGAACCGGTTGAACTGGCCCGGCGCCATATCGAGCTAATGGGAGGTCGCGATCGCGTACTGGTTGCGGCCAGGGACGCGTTTGATAACGATGACCCCCAGTTCGCCGCGGAATTATTGACCTACCTGATTCGTATAGACCACGATGATATGGACGCCCGCCTCCTGAAGGCAGCCGCTTTTCGAAAGTTGGGCTATGCGGAACTCAATACCACCTGGCGATCCTGGTACCTGACATCGGCGCTGGAGTTGGACGGCAGTTTGACGCCGGCTGGAGTGGTGGGAATATTAAAGGGAATCGTATACGCCAAGCTGGATACCCAGCCTGCCATCGACATTATCGAGGGGCTGCGCTACAGGGTCAAAGCAGAAGAGGTGGGAGAGCATGAAATCACCGTGAGCTACCACATCAGCGACAGCGATGAGCGCCTCACCGCGCGCCTGCGTCACGGTGTGTTGGTGGTGACCGAGGGCCTGGCGGAGCAGGCCGATGCACGCCTGGTGATGACGCGCGAGACTTTTAATCGCATCGTGAAAAATGAGCTGGTTATCGACGAGGCGATTGCGGCTGGGACTGTTCAGCTTGAAGGGGATGCCCAGGCGTTAAATGTGTTCCTGCAGAGTTTCGATGAAAATCCTTTTATGGATCGTTTGGCGATACGTTAGGCGTCTGCGATTGACCGGGAGTGAGAATCCAACTCCCGATACTGCTGCGGTGTCATCCCGCGCCAGCGCTTAAAGGCCTTGCGGAAACTGGCGCTGTCGTGATAGCCCAGCAGGTGGGCAATAACCTCTACGGAAAGACTGGTGTCATGGAGATAACTCTGGGCAAGTAACGCCAGATGCATGTCACGCAATTGGCGATAGCTGGTGCCCTCACGTGCCAGGCGCCGTGCCAGCGTGCGTTTGGTGATAAACAGTTCAGAAGCCACTTGTTCTTCCGACAGACTTCCGGCGGTGTGTGTCAGCATCACGGTTTTTACTTTTTGGGTGGCGCTGGTCGGCTGGCGTCGTAATTTCAATAATTGCTGGCGGCACTGCTGCAAGGCAAACGCATAGTTGGCGTGGTCTGGGGAGGCATTGACGGTCTTTGCCAACTCCATGGGTAACAAAAAGTAGGTGCTGGCGGAATCAAAGCTCACCGGAAAATGCAGGTAGCGCTGGTATTCAAGCCCAGGGTCAGGGTAGGCGAATGCTGCCCGGGCTTCAGACAGTGGTCGCCCAAGAATGTACTCCACCACCGATTGCAGTGATACGGTGCACGCTTCCACCAGGCAGCGGTAGGTGTCCAGAGAGACATCCGCGCGGATATCCAGGTGGGCTATCAGCCAATCCCCCTGGGTCTCAATGCTGAGTCGGGCAAAAGGCACGCGCGTGGGCAAAAACTCGACAAACGCGGCGATGGCGGTTTGCAAGTCGGGACTGCTCAATGCCAGATACCCCAGCGGGCCGTGAGCAGGGGGCGTCAGGAGTTGGCCCAGTCGTAAGCCAAATTCCCCATCACCTGCCATCTCAACGGCATTTTCCAGAATCGTAACCTGTTGCGGGACGGTAATCAGCGTCTCATCGTCAGCCAGTGAATCCACCGATAAATCGCTCAGTTCGAGGAGTTTCGGTAACTCGCTACCATCGAGCCCCAGTGCGCGAGAGATCCAGCGCGTGTAACTCACCGGAATCGTCACCGCGTCTACGGGCAATTGTGTGGATATTTTCATGAGAGCAGTGTCTTTAAATAACCCCAAAAAGTCAATTATAGACCTGACTAAGTCAGTGGATATTGCCTAGTATTGCGGCATTGGCGTATTTGCCTGGAAACCCGATTCTGGAGGAACTCATGTCCGTAGTAACACTTACCTTTGTTGAACACGATGGCACCGAACACACGGTTCAAGCGACCGACGATCAATCGCTTATGCAGGCCGCGGTGGCCAACTGCGTACCTGGCATTGACGCGGATTGTGGCGGAGGCTGCGCCTGCGGTACTTGCCACGTGAAAATCCCGGCGCCGTTCGAGCAGTCGCTCGCATCCATGGCAGGCGACGAAGAACATATGCTTCGACTGACGCCTGAGCGTGACGCGAACTCACGCCTGGCCTGTCAGATAGAAGTGAGCCGAGAGCTGGATGGCGCAGTCGTGTTTCTGCCTGAGTTCCAGATGTAATGACTACTAGAGGAGTTGATTCCATGTCCCATTTCCTGCCCTCGTCAAGTTTTGAGGAATTACCCGACGCCAGCGAAATAAATCTCGCACAGCTGGATCCCAGTGACCCGCGCCTGTACCAGAGAGGTGTGTGGGGTGACTATTTCAAACGCTTGCGTGATGAAGATCCGGTTCACTATTTGCAGGACAGCCCCTTTGGCCCGTTCTGGTCCGTCACCCGCTTTGAGGACATTGTGAAAGTAGACAGCGATCACGAGACATTTTCCTCGGAGCCAATGGTCGTGATCGGAGACAGTGCAGAAGATTTTCCGGTGGAGGCTTTTATTATGATGGATGAGCCAAGGCATGGGGTACAGCGAGCAGCCGTCCAGCCGGCGGTAGCGCCGAAAAACCTGAAGCACCTGGAAGCGCTCATTCGTTCTCGTGCGGCAGCCGTTCTCGATGACCTGCCGGTTAACCAAACCTTCGACTGGGTGGAGAAAGTCTCTGTTAATCTCACTACCCAGATGCTGGCTACGTTGTTTGCATTCCCCTTTGATGACCGCCACAAGCTGACGTATTGGTCTGACCTGGTTGTCGGCAACCCCGAGATGGCCGGGGGCAACATTCCCGAGGAAGAGCGCAGAGAGGGTTTAATGGAGTGTATGAGTACTTTTATGCAGTTGTGGCACGCTCGCAAGGCGGAGCGAGAGGCCGGAGCGCCGCTCAGCTATGATTTGATCAGCTTGCTGCAGTCCAACGAGCATACAAGCGACATGATTGACCGCCCGATGGAGTTTCTGGGCAATATTATGTTGCTGATACTCGGTGGTAACGATACCACCCGCAACTCCCTGACCGGAGGAGTTCTGATGCTCAACCAGTTTCCCGGGGAATATGACAAGTTGCGCGCCAACCAGGGGTTGATCCCCAATATGATATCGGAAATTATTCGCTTCCAGACGCCGTTGTCACATATGCGCCGACTGGCAACCCGTGATACCGAACTGGGCGGTAAGAAAATCAAGGCCGGGGATAAGGTCGTGATGTGGTACATATCAGGTAACCGGGATGAGCGGATGATCGACAACCCGGATCAATTTGTAATTGACCGCAAGAATGCCAGGCGGCATGTGTCATTTGGCTTTGGGATTCACCGCTGTATGGGCAATCGCCTGGGTGAAATGCAGTTACGCATCGTGTGGGAGGAGATCATGAAGCGCTTTGAGAAGATTGAAGTCGTGGGGTCGCCCGTGCGTACGCACTCCAATATGGTTAATGGCTATGACGAGTTAAAGGTTCGGGTTATTCCAAAATGTAGATGATAGGAGAACTCCCATATCCGAACATGTCAGCTGTGGGCGTATACCGTGAGCGCGACTGAACCATGTCACTGATTGATGTTCACGAGTCGCCTGTGTGCCTGGGGAGAACAGCCGTGCCAGCGTTTGAAGGCGCGGCGGAAATTGGCTTCGTCGTTGTAGCCCAGCAGAGTGGCTGTGGCTTCAACGGTTAGTTTTTCTGACTCCAGGTATTGGGCTGCCAGTTGTTTGAGCCAATCATCCAGTACCTTCTGGTAATTCGTCCCTTCACTGCCTAGCCGCCGTTGCAGTGTCCTGGCTGAAATATGTAATCTCGCGGCGACCTGATTGAGGGTCCAGAGCATGCCGGGCGACTTCTCAAAAACGAGTTCTATGGCTTCCCGGGTAGACTCAAGTTTGACTCTTTCCATTAATAGCATTTTGCATTTTCTGACAGCAAGCTCGAATTGGTCCTGATCGTAGGCGGGCAGGGGCAGTTCCAACTCTTTGGTGTCGAAAATGGCACAGTCTTCCGGTTGGTCATAGGTGATCCTGGCGCCCAGAATCTGCTGGTAATATGCGTGCTCAGGGGGTTTGGCGCGCATCAATTGAATTCTTGGTGTCGACATGGGTAACAGTCCCTGGAACATCAGGGTATCCATCAAGATCGCGAGCATAAAATCCAGTGCACTGTCTTTTTCTTCGCCCAGTACCGGATCAATTTCAATACGGCACCGGGTTTTGGTAGCTGACTTTTTAACATGAAAATCGCTAAAGGTACCGCGTAACTTGACGAAGCGCTTGATCAGATTGAGCACCGTCATGCGGTCACGGCTGCAGCTAACCGCATTGCCCAGTGCACCGTGCGCCGCCAGCGGGATGCCTACGCCAGCCTCCAGCAGAATCGTCTGCCGGCCGGATACTGCCTTAGCATTGTGTAATAGACGCCTGTAATCATCGACGCTAACGCCCGCATCCAGTTGTTTTAAGCTCTGTTTGTTTATGCTGGTGCCTTCGAGTATGCGTCTGGTGTCAGAGGCATTGCGACTGGCGGCGACGGTAATCACGCGGCTATAGATAATGGGTTCGCGGGGCTGGAAGTCCATAAGGTCTGAGGCCTCTCTCTCGATCACCACACGGTGTGGCGTCATCTGACCGGTACTTGGCGTCATCTGACCACAAAACACTGGCTGACTCAAGGCAGAATAAGCTCAACTTTTTTAAAGCGGGTTTCCCTGGAGTTGGCTATGAGTATGCAAAAGAAACGTAACCCTTCTGTCGTGATTATTGGTGCCGGGATGACGGGTATCCTGATGACGATCAAGCTGCGTGAGGCGGGCGTTACCGACATCACCATCATCGAGAAAAAGGCGAACATCGGCGGCACCTGGCGCGAGAATACGTATCCCGGCGTTGCCTGCGATGTACCCGCGCACTTGTACACCTATTCATTTGAGCCCAATCCCGAATGGAGTAAACGCTATGCTGAGGGCGCCGAAATTCAGGCGTATTTTGAGAAGGTCAGTCGCAAGTACGGTGTAACCGAGAAGGTACGCTTCAATGAATCCGTCACCGATGCCACCTACCATCGCGGCAAGTGGACCATTAAAACCAGCAAAAACAACACGCTGTCGGCAGACTTTCTGATCAGCGCCACGGGCATTCTACATCACCCTGCCAAACCACACTTTGACGGCCAGGAGACCTTCCAGGGCGCCATGTTTCATACCGCCGAGTGGGATCACAGCGTTGAACTGAAGGGCAAGCGTGTCGGTATAATCGGTACGGGGTCTACGGCCTCTCAAGTCATTACTGAGCTGCCCAAGCTAGCCGGGCACTTAACCGTGTTTCAGCGCACGCCGCAGTGGATATTACCGACACCCAACAGGGATTATGACGAAAAGCTAAAGCAGAAATGTCGCGATAATCCCTTGCGCATAGAGCTGGCGAAGAAAGTATTCGGCACGGTATTTGAACAAATATTTTCCAAAGCCCTGGTGGGCAACAAATTGGCTCATGCCATCCTCAGCCTTGCCTGCAAGCTTAATTTGCGGTTGAGCGTAAAAGATCGCCAGCTGCGAAAGAAATTGACCCCGGATTACCAAGTCGGTTGTAAACGCCTGATCATGAGTGGCAGCTTTTACGATGCGATGCAACGCCCCAATGTCGATCTGGTGACTGATGGTATCGACTGTATTACCGAAAAAGGCATTCGTACCGCCGATGGCAGTCACCACGATCTGGATGTGCTGATTGTGGCCACGGGCTTCGATCCGGTTGCCTATATGCGTCCACTGAATATGACCGGCCAAGACGGCGTCCATATTGAGGATACCTGGAAGAAAAAAGTCAGAGCTTACCGCTCCGTGTTATTGCCGGAGCACCCCAACTTCTTCCTGATGCTGGGGCCCAATACGCCGATTGGTAATTTTTCGGTGATCGCCATGAGCGAAGTCCAGGTGCCTTATGTTATCCAGCTGATCGAGCGCTGGCGTGATGGCGAGTACGATGAAGTGGTCTGTACTCAAAATGCGCTGGAACACTTCAACAAACGCTTGAAAGATGCCATGGGCGATACGGTGTGGACCTCCGGGTGCCAGAGCTGGTATCTGGACGCAGATGGCGATCCTCTGTCCTGGCCTTTTTCCTGGCAGCAATGGAAGCGAGAAATGGCGGTGCCGGACATGGCGGATTTTGCTACTGCAAGTTTCGATGCGGAGGTTACATGGATCGAGGATGCAGCGGAGCGGAAGCTGGCGCATGCTCAAGCTTGATCATTATTTCTCATTCAGTTGGACGACACAATCCGTCCGGCTGGGTGTTCAGCACCAGTACACTGTTTGAGGAGATGGTCTGAGATGTTATTGAAATTGGTACAACGCATCTGTCGTAAACTCTGGCAGGGTCAATGGGCGCCAGCCCACCCAGCCAGCGAGGAACTGACGCCAGCGCAAGCCAGGTTTATACGTATGGCCGAGCGATTTCCGCCCTTGCAACGATTTCGGCCGGGCCTGGTTCGTCCACTGCACTGGTGCATAGAAAGACCATTCAGTCCCGACAAGGAAGTGATGGCCAAGGTGCGAGATTATACTGTGCCTGTTGTATCCGCCAAGACGGGAAAGGGCTCTGCAACGATCAAGTTGCGCGCCTATTACCCCGACCAACCCGGGTCGTCCCAACCCCGGCCTGCTATGGTGTATTTTCATGGTGGGGGCTGTGTTTTCGGCAGTGTTGCCAGTCACGATATTTTTTGTCGCTATGTCGCCAGGTATTCCGGGCAAGTGGTGCTGTCGGTGGATTACCGCTGTGCGCCCGAGTTCAAGTTTCCCGTACCGGTAGAGGATGCCATTTGTGCCTGGAACTGGGTGTGTGAAAACGCGGCGAAACTGAATGTGGACATTGCGCGAACAGGTGTGGGCGGGGACAGCGCGGGCGGTTATCTGGCGACATCGGTCTGCCTGCAACAGCTAAAGCCGGCACTAGCCAGCGTTCCGCTCATTATGCCCGCGTATCAATGGCTTTTTTATCCCATGCTGGATTTACGGTGTGAAACAGAATCTTACCAGCGCTGTACGGGTGGCATGCTGCTGACACGGGATTTAATGCACTATTTCAGGCAGCACTACCTCAATAATGTGGAAGAGCGAAGTAATCCTGTCGCCAGCCCGCTGCTTACCGAGTCGTTAGCCGGGCTGCCGCCTACCTTTCTCCTCACTGCGGGTCACGACCCCCTGGTGGACGAAGGACAGAGCTACGCTGCAGCGCTCAAGGAACAAAATTGCCCGCTGGTGCAGCGGCATTATCCCAACTGCATGCATGGCTTTACCGCATTAAGCGGCATTTGTCAGGATGCAAGAAAAGCCGTAGATGAAGCGATTCAGGTGTTGCCGGAGTTATTGCAGAAAAATTAAGGCAACTCATCTCTCTCGCATATCAGTAGTAAATGGCGGGCAGCTTTCGCAGCGCCACAGTTTTTCTCCCGATGTGAGTATAGCCAGTGTTTCACTGGCACCACATACGGTGACCCACGATTTGGGTTACTTGGCGGTCAGACCGCCATCGACAAGGAATTCGGCGCCGGTGACATAGCTCGATGCGTCGGACGCCAGAACAGGACCATATCGGCAACATTTTCAGCGGTCCCCAGCCTGCCCAGCGCAGTCATACTGACCACGTATTCCTTTGCCTCCTCGATATTGGCTGCCATGCCGATGTCGACAAAGTCCTGAAATACTGCGGACCCCATATCGGTATCGATCAGCCCCGGGTGCACTGAGTTGACCCTGATGCCATAACCCAGCGCACCGAACTCGACTGCGGCGTGCTTGGTGTAGAGGCGCACCGCACCCTTGGTGGAACCATAGGCAGTGTGCCCGGGGACACCCACCAGGCCGGCGACCGAGGAAAGGTTGATGATGGAGCCGCCCGATCCTGCCGCACCTTCGGGTTTCATCGCCTGTACGGCGTATTTCATACCGAGGAAGATGGAGTCGACGTTGATTTTGTACACGCGGTTTACCTCTTCCAGGGAGTTGTTTTCCAGAAGACCGCCCAGGTAGATCCCGGCATTATTGACCAGGATATCCAACCCCCCGAGCTCGCTCAGGGCGATGGCGACCACTTCCTGCCAGCGCGCCTCGTCGCAGACATCCTGCTGCATCGAGATGACGTCCAATTCCTGCAGGCCGGCGGCGATTACCTCGCAGGCCTTACCATCCAGGTCGGTTGCCAGGACTTTGGCGCCGGCCTGAGCCAGGGCACGTACACAGGCCGCGCCAATACCACCGGCGGCCCCAGTTACCAGGGCCACTTTGCCCTGCAGTGAGAGTGTTGTCTGTTTCATCATTTACCTCCAAATTCACTAGTTGCTGATGGCTCTTTGAAATTTATTCGCTTTGCCGCGAAAAATCCACCCGTTATAAGGTCGCCATCGTCCAGGAAATAGCCAATCCCTCCCCAGGTATTATAGAGGGCGCTGTCAGTGGGAAAGGTCCAACGGCCCTTTAGTGCTCCTGTCTCCCAGTCCAGTCCCACGTACTCGTAACGCAGCCCGACTTTGTTGGCCGCATAGAGCACCTTCGATTTTGAAGAGACATGCGGCACCATCACGTCGGTGTTGTCCACCGTCATATCGGCCCAGGACTTCTCGAAAGTATTTTCCGCCGGGTTCCAGTTGAATTTCTGAATACCACGCGGTGCAATGCGCGTAATGCCTGCGGTCATCGCATTGCCGAATATGTCTCCTCGGGTGGTGGAGGGCTCGGGCAGCGTCGCGTTGAGGAGCACCGTGCCATAGCCCATCACAACCGGCGACGGTTCGATGGTTAGATAGCTGACGTCGATGCGGATCTGGTCGGCAATGCGGCGCGACTTGGTGCCGGGTTTTTGCGCGAAACCGGCGGGAATTTCGTCGCGCCAGAAAGCGACGAGCTTGGTGCCGTTTTCGTCGGCGTCTGCGATTAGCACCAACTTGTCCTCATCATCGCCAAAGCCCATCAAGGCGGGGGTCGTGCCGCTGCCTCGCGACAAAGCGCCCATCGCCAGGGCCTTTTCTTCATCCATGGTGTCGTAGGGGCTTACCCAGCCCCCATCCGCTTCGTTAAACGAGAGCTTCTCTCCAGTCCACACGACTTTGTACATATTTTTCGATGTGACCACGTAGATGCCGGATTCGTCGATAGCGATGCCGTTGTCTACCAGTTCCCCGGGAAATGTGACGTAGCCCTTCATGTTGAGATCCCGGTCCAGCAGGGCGACGATGCCCGGTGCGGCGATCGCGATATTGCCGTCATAGGTCATGCCAACACCCACCGCGCGGGTGATGCCTTCGGCAATACTCGGTGGCAGTGCATCGGTGAGTTTCATGGTTTTGACAATTCGCAGTGGCGCGTCGACAATGCCATCGTCGGTGGACTTCAATACGTTTACGCCGCCGTAAACGGCGTAGTGATTATGATCCTTATCGATCATGTTGTAGACACCGTTGGCCACGGTGTTGAAATTGAAGCCCAAATCGTCCATGTCCGCGGAAAGCGCAAGAATAGCTGCGTCATCATGGGCGCGACGCGCGTCATCCAATTTTTTCACCAGCGCTGCAAGACGCGCGGCGGATGCCTTTTTGGCGACTGCTTCAAAGCCGGGATAAGCCAAAAAGGAGAGCTGCTCGAACGCCTCACCGGTGGCGAGTACCTTGGCTATGCCATTGACGCTGCTCACGAAAATAATGCGATCCTGACCGATGCGTTTCATGGTCGGGTTTGAAATAAAGGTAGCGGGAATTGTTTTAACATCCGCGCTGGACAGTTGCTGGCTGGCGAGTGGACCGGCGATGGGGGAGGTGTCGGTCTGCGCCGGGTTGTGATGTGATGTCGGATAGAGACTGTCGGTCAACCAGATATTTTTAGGCGGCACACTCGGCTGTTCCTGTGCACTCAGTCCGGCGCCTCCAAACAGGCAAAACAGCAACACGAAGCTTGTACCGCGTGTCCAGTAAGAAGTTGTGTTCATGATGTCTTTCCTGTGGGGAGTTTATAGTCCGTGGTGGTTGCAACGTAGTCGAGGAAGAAGTCGATCGATTCGGGATTCTTCATCGAATCGCGACTGGCGGCCTTTTCCAGCGCCCAGCCCAAAAGCAGTTTACGTACCGGCACCTCGAGTTTCTTGCCCGTCAGGGTGTAGGGTACCTCTTTAATGGCATAGTACTTATCCGGCACATGGCGCGGTGAACACTCTGTTCGCAAGGCCTGGGTGATTTTCTTCTGCAGTGCGTCGTTCAGCGCAACGCCATCGGCCAACTGCAGGAACATCGGCATAAAGAACTCACCACCGGGCAGTTCGATACACACCACCAGACTATCGGCGATTTCCGGCAATTTCTCTACGGTACGGTAGAGTTCGGCGGTGCCAATGCGCACACCAAAGCGGTTCAGGGTCGAGTCGGAACGGCCGGTAATATAGGCACCGCCGCGCTCGTTCAACCTGATAAAGTCGCCGTGGCGCCAGATACCCTTCAAACTCCTCAAAATAGGACTCGTGATAACGCTTGTATTGCGGATCGTTGAGAAAATAAACCGGCATGTTCGGGAAGGGTTTTTTACACACCAGTTCACCCACTTCGCCAACCAGTGATTCACCCTCGTCACTGAAACAATCCACGTCCATGCCCAACATACGGGTCTGGATTTCACCGGCATACACGGGCTGGGTCGGCGTGGCGCCGACAAAGCCACCGACGATTTCGGTACCGCCACTCTGGGAGGTGACCCACAGGTCTTCTTTAACCGCGGTGTAGAACCACTTAAAAGTCTCCGGTGTAGAGGGCGCGCCACCCACCAGGATACTGTCCAGGTGTGACAAGTCGTAGGCCTTGCCAGGCTCGATACCCTGGCTTTCCTGCAGCTGCACATAAGCCGGACTGGCACCAAAGAAGGTGGTTTTGGTGTCTGCCGCCATCTTCCATAAAATATCAATCTGCGGGTAAGCCGGATTGCCGTCATAAAGCACACCGGCACAGCCTGTGAGCAACATCGACACCTGCAGGGTAAACATGACCCAGCCGGTGGTGGTGTAGAAGAAGCTGGTATCAGCCGGCTTGAGATTCATGTGGAAAGCCATGCACACCAGCATGCCCATCAAGGCGCCCACGTGGCTGTGAACAATGGCCTTGGGCAGACCGGTAGTACCGGAGGAGAACACCACCCACAGCGGGTGATCGTGCTCGACACGCTCGAAACGGAAGTTGTCGCGCCCCGGGTCTTCACCCGCCAGCAGGCTGTCATATAAAATGGCATCGACCGGGGCGCTGGTATTTCCGGGTTCCAGGTACGGCAGGTAGACTACCTGCTCCAGTGACTCAGATAGCTCGCCGACAATGGTCTCGATTTCATCGCGGCGATCGAATGGCTTGCCGCCGAACTGGTAACCGTCGGCCACAAACAACCACTTGGGTTTAATCTGGGTGAAGCGATCGAGAATCGTCTTGCGGCCAAACTCCGGCGCGGCCACCGACCAGACAGCGCCAATACTGATAGTCGCCAGCATGGCTACGACCGTCTCGGGGATATTAGGCATCAAACAGCAAACGGCGTCGCCGGGCCTGAGGCCGCGGGCGCGCATCTGGGTGGCCAGGATGCGCACCCTGGAGGCCAGCTCGTTCCAGCTCATTGCTGCTTGCGGACGTATTTCCGACAGGTGATGCAGGGCGGTGGCACCTGCGCGTTCGTTGCGCAGGATATGCTCCGCCAGATTGACTTTAGAGCCGACAAACCAGCGGTTGCCCGGCTTCATTTCCAGGCTGTCAGTGACCTGCGTGTATGGGGCATCAGACAGGATATCGAAATAGTCCCACAGCGATGCCCAGAAGGCCTCAATATTGTCCACCGACCACTGCCAGAGCTCCTGATAGTCGGCGACCTCCACAATATTTTTTTCTTTCAGCCAGCCAATATACTTACTGACATTGGAATTATCAGCAAACTCTTGACTGGGTGTCCATAGCAGTTCACCTTCGGTAACAGGCATTTTGGCCTCCTATACATTATGTAGTGACCTATATAAAGTACCCATTCAGAGGGCACTTTTATAGTTAACGGTTACTGTTTACTTGTTGAGCGCTACGCCAGTTGTCAGTAAACGATTTTTGCACATCGAGTAAGGCGGTGATCTTTGACCACTTCCACACACCATCTTCGCGGATATACTCTTCTGCATAGCGCCCTGCGATAAAGCCACTACCTTCGAGACCAGCGGGGTTGCCCTGGCGAAATGTCGCCGGACAATCGATATACCACATGGCGGTGGCGGTATCGCCATCAATATCGATCACCTCATTCATGACGCGGTGCTGGCACCAACTCAGAAAAGCCGGCACAGCCTGTGCGTAAAATGCGGCAACGACTTCTTTACCTTCTGCCAACGGCTGGCCGGTAAAATCGGCAACAATGTTATCGGCAAAACGGCTGATGGTTTCTTCGCTGGCACTGGCATCACCGGCTACCGCGCGATCGACACAATGACAATAGTAGTAATGCTTCAAGCGACGAATTTCTTCCAGGTCTTCCAGTCGCTGAATTCGGGTTTCCAGATCAGTCATTTCAATTACTCCAGTAAGTGCCTATTTGTCGTTAAGCATATTTGACGTTAAACATATTTGGCGACCAAGCGGTCATAGGCGGTTGGCAACAGTCGCGCAACCATGTCGAGCATTTTGATATCCCGGCCCACTAAAATACGCTTCTTACCTTTGGCCATACCGCTGAGAATAATAGTAGCCGCCTGATCGGCTGACATCTGTTCAATCGCCGACGCCAATTTTTGTGCACTCGCCTGTGCGTCAGCAGAATGAACACCCGCTTTCACTATATTGGTATTGACTCCGCCAGGGTGTACGCAACAGACTCGAATATTGCTATCACACAGCTCACTGCGCAAAGATTCTGTCAGGCCACGCACGGCAAACTTGGAAATATTGTAGGAGCTGTAGTTGGCAATACCGATAATGCCCGCACCGCTGGACAGGTTGACTAACCAGGCCCGAGCGCTTTGCTTGAGGTAGGGCAGGAACTCCTTACAGCCGTAAAGTACGCCCCAGACATTGATGTCGAAGGTCTTTTGGTAATCTTCGTAGCTACCGTCCTCAATTGAATGTAAACGCACGATGCCGGCATTATTGATAAGGATATCCACCTGACCATGATCCAGCACGACCTGGGTAACAAAATTCTGGTACGCTGCCCGATCCGCCACATCGAACACATAAGTGGTCGTCTTTACCCCGCCTGCCAAAGAGGCGACGGTTTTATCCAGGCCCGCTTGGTTTATATCGGACAGTGCCAGATTTACGCCGCTGGCCGCCAGTTGTTGCGCCAGGGCACGACCGATACCGGAACCCGCGCCGGTAACCACGGCAACTTTATCTTTAAACACAGTAAATGTTTTCATTTTTTCCTCCGAAGTAGAAACCGCTCTCGGGTTTGGCGTCTCCCCAGAAACCGGCATCAAGCCAGACCTTAATGCCAATCACTTCATTCATCACACGGTGCTGTGAATTACTCAAAAAAAGCTCACCTTGAGCGTAAAATGCAGAAACAGCCGTTTTAATTTAATAAAAATAATTTTCTTGCTTGGCATGCCTATTTAATTGACTCGACAAAAAGGGGTAAGACTCTATCTTCTATCCACTTAATGTGGATATCTCCCTCAATATACTCAGGTTGCTCAATGATGAACTGCAGAAAGGGGATATTCGTTTCTATACCCTCAATTTTAAAATCTGACAGTGCGGTTTTCATATTCGCTATTGCTTCTTCACGGGTATCGCCCGTAGTAATCAGCTTGGCCAATAATGAATCATAGTACGGGCTGACCGTGTATCCCTGATAGCA
>PVMK01123771.1_pt1 | contig 14311 bp, 13 predicted proteins | sample 1853481 | NCBI WGS metagenome assembly PVMK01 (sample SAMN08533507, study PRJNA380276) | Marine sediment metagenome, whole genome shotgun sequencing project. | reverse complement strand
CGGTCCGGGTGGGTCCGAAAGAGACGGTAAAGGTGATTGCCAAATTTGAAGGCAAAGGCAGACCTGAGGGGGCCGACTCCGAATTGTTCCCGTATCACTGTCACATTTTGGAGCATGAGGACCACGAAATGATGCGCCAGTACGAACTTGTGTACGGCTAGTCGAAATTTGATGAATGAACTGAAAATAAAAAAAGGCGGGGAAGAAATGACCTCGCCTTTTTCTTTTATCTCTCGCAGAGCCACTGAGATCACAGAGTTTTGGGTGTATTGATAATTCTTTTGATGCCGTCCTTCAGCAAAACCTCATTGAAATTAATGAGCAAGCCCAAAGGTTTGTCTGCTAACCGCAAATAGGTCAATAGTGTTTTTTTGTGCACCGGATCGATTTTTTTAGCCGATTTCAATTCCACAACAATCGTACTCTCAACCAACAGATCCAAACGAAATGTCTTATCTTTTATTTCCCGCCCTTTATAAACAATTGGTAAGTACACTTCAGATTTAGCATCTATCTGCATGTTTTTTAGCTCAATCAGCATGCATGCCTGATAGACAGATTCTAATAAACCCGGACCAAGTTCTCTGTGCACCGCTATCGCGGCTTTAATTATCTTTGAAGATAGCTCGTTGATATCCATTGAAGATCCTTCAGTGCCTGCACGGTGCGCTGTGAGTAATAGCAGATAGCAAAAAGTGAGCTTTTTCTTGAAAAGACCTGTAACCTGCAAATTTGGTGGTCTTGCGATTATTGCGATATACGATAATATACTTCACTTCCCAGCAAATGGGCCATACCACTACATATTGTGTTGGCTCACTGGTCGAAAAAATCATGATCCTTGTACATTTGGATATGCAATCTGCACATTTCTTTTATTTCAGGAGCAGGCACGTAATCCACCAGAAAAAGCAACCAAAAAAAATTTAGGTTGGTCATGCCCAATCCACAATTCAGTCAAAAAATGAAAGGACACTACTTATTGTAATAAGCGTTATTTTTTGAATTTTCTTGGGTTTTGGATTTAAATTTGAAACAGATATTGCTGGAATCGGTGCACAACATAACTTTCATGTTGTGGCAAGATAACCTAATATACAATTATAAATCATAAGGTAGGTGATGGTCTAAATACGAAATATCTTTGGGGTCGTTGCCGAATTTGAAGAAATTATTTGATAGCCCTATTTAGGGATGGTTTTTAAACTTTGACATCAAAATTCTCTTTAAGATGAAAAAGAAGAGGGCCGGTGTCCGATGGGACCGGCTGCAGAGTTCGAAGCAGCGCTTTTGGTGGAAAAACTCCACTATGTTCGCCAGTCGCTGAAAGAAATTGCAGACCTAATGGGAGATTTTGGTATGGAGTTTACCGAGTATCGCTGTCTTCTGACGATTCCCGGCTTAGGGCCGTATATTGCTGCCAGGGTATTAGCCTTAATCGCCAATCCCTGGCGTTTTGACAGCAGTAATCAAGTCATAAAGATGTCCGGCTATGATCTTGCTGCGGACCGCAGTGGTAAAAGAAGCAATGATGCTGTCCCCGTCATATCTAAAAGAGGAAACAGTGAGCTCCGCTTTGCCCTGTGGCAGGCCTCACTGATTGCATCAACTCGCAACAGACACTTTATCCTCTACTTTACCCGATTGCTTCGTGGTCGGGAACGTGAACGCGGCATTAAAACCAAAATGAAAGTAAAGCTATCCGCGAAAATGTTAAAAATAGCTTGTACGATAATGAAAAAACAAGAATCGTTTGATCCTAATCATCTGTATCTAGAGTAAACATTTTTTCATCTTCAGCGAGAGAGCTCGTGCATGAACGTTGGGGCAATAGACTTTTGGAGGGACAATCCTAGGCCTTTCACTGAACTGAATAATCTGGATAAAGGATGATTGGAAGCTCACAGGCGTTGGCACTCCGGATAAATGTAACGATCAGATGCAGGGTTCACTTGAGTGAGGGATTCGCCGAAAATTGATAAAAATTATATAAGGGTAAGTGTGTCCTTAAAACGATCAATGTTCTATGTTATTGATATAATATAAAATAAAAATTTTATCATTTTTCTATAGACAGGGTAACTATCAGATTTCCGCATTAATCTCATTGATTAGACCCTCAGAAATTGTTTTGCCAGCCGCAAGTCCACGGGCGTATTCACGTTAAAAAAGGAGATCAACTTAGGGTCGACCTTTTTAAGCTTTTCATAGGGAATTTTTTTTAAGGAAACTTTATTGAATAAGTTGTCAACCCTCAAATCATTTTTACATAATTGTTCTTCGATCCGACCAATGCACTGTTTGGAGTAGACGGCGCACAATGGTTGAAAATGGGTGCCCGAAAAAGGGACAATCACATCAACCGAGGGACTAATCTCATTTAACAGAATCTCGAGCAATTCTTTTTTTAGAAAAGGTGTATCGCAACCAATGCAAAAAGCATAATCCGCCTTCATGTTTAATAAACCGGCATGAATTCCACTAAGGGGACTGTGAGCCTGAAAAATATCATTGACAATTTTTAACTCCCATTGCCTGTATTTTTCGGAATCTCTGGTAATCAACAAAATCTCGTTGAAATTGTTTTTCAGGGTAACGAGGATCCAGTTAAGGACTCGTGAGTTACCTAATTTGAGAAACGCCTTGTTATATCCGCCCATGCGAGAGTTCAAACCACCGGCTAAGATCATGCCTGCAACCGAATTTTCCATGACTCTTTTTTGCCTTTGAATGAGATTGTATGTTTGCGATAAGGCGTCAATGCATGGTCTACGCCAGCATCTGGGCCGCAACATCCGCTCCGGCCGGGATGTGCTCAACGCCCTCGGGGATCGATATGATGCCTTCAGCCTCAGCCATACTTTTAAGGCGGCTTGCGCCTTTAATCGGACAAAAACAATAATTGCCATTTCCAGGTTTGAATCGGCCGAAAATAAACTGGGTCCAATCGCTGTGGCCCCTAGCTGGAGCCGTCAGCCTGACCACTCTTTCCGGCAAATAAGGGTCTTTTTCCCCAACCAGCTTGAGAAGTCCTGGAAGAGCGAGTTGCAGAAACGCCATTAGGTTGGAAGGTGGCCCGCCGGGTAAAACAAAAACTGGTGTTCCCTGCAAAAGGCCAAAGCCGACTGCTTTACCCGGTCCGATCCGGACGCGATGATACATTTTTTGCCAGCCCAGATTTGACAGCATGCGCACTACCAGATCCCGATCTCCCGTCCAGGCCCCCCCACTGGTGAGAACGGCATCATGTTCCGTTACGGCATGGTCCAGTTTTTCCATGATCGCTGTGGGTTCATCGCCAACGATATCCAGGGTGGTTTGCATGCCGTAACGGCGACACCAGGCGTGCAACGTGACCAGATTGCTGGCAAAAAGCTTGCCCTCGGTCAGTGGCTGACCGGGGGCGAGCACTTCATCCCCGGTAGCAATAATGGCTATTTCTGGTTTGCGAACAACTGGTACTGTGGCGTAGCCGGCCGCGGCAAGAATTCCGACCTTTCCCGGGGTCAGGGTATTGCCGGCAGGTATCGTAATCTGATTTTGGGCCACATCACTTCCCTTCGGCAAAATATTTCTACCTGGCTCGGCATGATTAGTTATAATTACGTGATCACCTGCTACATGAGTAAACTCCTCCGATACAACAGCATCAGCACCTTGGGGCACTTGAGCCCCGGTCAGAATTTGCACGGTGGTTCCCGGTTTTACCACAACTTGGCTTGGTAAACCCGCCGCGGCACTTGCCGCTACCTTGAGTCGTACGGGGTTCGCTGGGGTTGCTGCAGCGATTTCACTTGAGCGTACCGCAAATCCGTCTTTCAAAGAAGCGTCAATAGAGGGCGAATCAACCAGGGAATATACGTCATTTGCAAGAACATAATCAGTACTTTCAACTAAAGATATTTCTTCAGCCGCAAGGGGGCTGATGTGTTCAAGTGTCAGCTTCAGAGCTTCTTGGTAGCCTATCAATTCATTTCGCATAAACCGCCTCCCAAGATACAATCATTGCCCTTTATCGGTTTAAAAAATTGACCGATATATTTCACGGAAACCGTAAATACGATCAATGCTAGGATGAACAGCCAGGTATCAACACCGGATACCGGCAAACTTATTTTTAAAATTTGCATCAAACTCATATTTATTCAACCCGCTTTATGAGTTTTAAATAAGGCTACCGGTCCGGGGAGAAATAAGACCGACGATTTAAAAATACGAAATACGAATATCGCCCATCGGATAAAATTGGTGGAAACAAATACGAAATCATAATTTTCAAAAACGTTGCTCCGTCAATAATCCGCCCCGCGCTAGCCTAAGGTGATTTAGGAGGCGCATTGGGTTTGCAGGGCTGAAGCGGTCTGATCGAGGTTGAAATGCTTGATCAAGAGGTCGACCAGCTCTTTGACGTCATCCGTGGAAAATCGGGGTACCCCTATGTAAAGGGGATCATCACTGACCAGGGCCAGCAAGTTGTCCGCGGGTTTGCACAGAGGCGTTTTGTGAGTTGCGGACCTGAAAATCTCCACTTTGGGCCAATCTCCCATTTTGTAACCCTCGGTTAGGATGACATCCAGGTCGGAAAGAAGCGACAGCAGTTCTTCCGGTTGGTGGTCGTGGTCCACATCTCTGACCATCCCGATTTGATAGGGCGATGAAATAATGGTCGTCGCAGCGCCCGCCTGTTTGTGCCGCCAGCTGTCCTTGCCGGGCCGATCCATTTCAAACCCGTGGACGTCATGTTTAATGGTTCCGACGCGAAAGCCGCGCTGTTTCAGCTCGGCAACCAATTTTTCCAGTAAAGTTGTTTTTCCGGAGCCGGACTTGCCGACAATGGAAATAATCGGAGGGGTAGTTTTTATCGTCAACATTTTTAGAGACCGCGTTCTTTTATTGGTTTCATTCGCTGAATTTTTCATGTTTATCCTCCACTGGCAGTCCTAGTTTCGACAATCCTAATTGAGTTTTGGCTCAATTAGGGTGTGATTTTTGTTTGGCTTTGTCTTTTGCGTTTGAGTTTGTCCAGTAAATTCGAAATTCGAAGCACACCCGATCCAGTTTATTTGAATTTTTATGATTCGAGATTGTTTCGGATTTCTCATTTCGATATTCGGATTTAATTTTTTCAATAAGTTATCAACCTCAATGAAAATTTTTAGTACAAAAAACATAAAAATAACTTTGGGAGAACTATTTGGAGTCCCCAAGAAGATTCGAACCTCTGTCTTCCCGCCGATAACGGGAAATCCTGGGCCTGACTAGACGATGGGGACTTATTTCACAACGATACCTGAGCCGGGTGCGGTTCCTGAGTTGTAGTCCTACCAGCTCTTGGTCCAACTCTTGGGACGGCAACTCTGAAGCTTCAATATGGCTCCTTTCCTTCCCTTCGCGCTTTGTGGTGAAAAGCCGTCTTGATTGTATTCAGCAACCTTTGCTGTCTTACAGGTTTTGTCAAGTAATCGCATGCACCCAGACGAAACCCATCCACGGCGGTTTCGACACTGGGATATTCGGCAATCACGATCACCGCGCAACATTGGTCTCGGCGCCGGACCTCCCGCAAGACGTCGATGCCTGTGTCATTTCCCAGGAAGAGGCCCACACATATCAAATCGAAATTGACTTCATCCAGCAGGGCCAAGGCTTCGCGGTAATCTTGGGCGGTGACGACCGCATGGCCCTCATCCTCGAGAAAGCCAGCGAAAGTGAACCGGATGCTTTCTTCATTATCGATTATGAGAATTTTGGACTTCATCCATTGCCCCTGGCCTCCAATCGTCGCCTGTCCGGCAACGATTGGTCCCCTAAAAATGGCTCTTGGCGGTTAAAAATCTTGAGTAACACCCGCTTATTTTCCAAAGGGACACATTGGATAGCGGCACTCCCGGCACTTCATGCATAACCCGCCATGCCCCAACTCCGCGAGTGCGGTACGGCCCACCTGCTCACCGGCCAGGATGCGCGGCAATACGATATCAAAGACAGTCGTCTTAGCGTACATGCCGCAGGCCGGAATGCCTATTATCGGGACGCCTCGGCGCCAGCCGCCATTGGAGCCCCTCCTTTCTTTTTCCGGGTTCGGAAGATAGGCTGTCAAAAACATGGCGCCCGGAAGGACCGGCGAGCCGTAGGTCAGATTAACGGCACCGAGCCTTCTGATCGCAAACCGGGTAACATCATCGGGATCAACCGACATACCACCGGTGGTGATGAGTAGATCGGCTCCGGCCGCAAGCAGTTTCTTTAATCTCTCCGCTATAAATTCTTCGTCATCGGGAGCGTAGTGGAGCCCCGCGATTTCGCAGGCCTCAATCTTTTCAATGATGATGGGCGCGAAGGCGTCTTTGATTCTTTTATGGTAGATTTCATTCCCTGTAACGACGATACCTGCCTTGGGCTTGCGCAACGCCTTGACTTCAATGATTCCCCCGGCATTTTCGGCCGCCCTTACCGCTTCTTGCACAATTTTGCTTTTCACGACGAGGGGAATCGCCTTGGTGCCGGCCACGACTCTGCCCTTTTTAACCACGGTATTATCATGCAGGGTCGCACACATGACATCGCCGAGCAGATTAAACTTCAGGAGCGCACCCCTATTCACGCGCACCAGCCCGTCCCGTTCGGCGATGAGATTCAATTTGCCTTCTTTGGCCTCTCCTTGAATCTTCACGCCCTCTCCCATCAGGGCATTGGCCAAGGCATACACGGCATCGTCCTCGTGCAAGTCATCATTTGCAAGGCGAAGCACAAATAAGCGTTCTTTGCCCAGTCTTTGCAGGTGGCGGATATCATCCTGTCTGATAACATGACCTTTTTTGAAGGCCCGGCCTTTGAACTCGTCCTTGCGGATCTCGGTAATATCGTGCGCCAGGGCCAGACCCTCGGCATCCGTCACGCGAATGGTCTGGTATCCCAGTTGGTGGGTGGTCTCAAAATTGCCTCTCGCGTACATAAGTGCCTCCCGTAAGAATTCTTTGCTTTCCGATTAAGTGTTTAGAACTGATTGCCGAATATCCGGTTGAATTTTCCGTCCACTAATTCGTCAATGCCTTCTTGCAGTCGCTCATACTTTCCGATCAATTCGCGGGCCGCGCCGGTGAGCGAAGCGCCGCCGCCATGCTTGCCGCCCGCCCGTCTTTCGACCAGTCTTACCCCGAGCCGTTCTTCCATGGACTTGATATAACTCCAGGCCCTGCGGTAAGAGATATTTGTCTTTTTGGACGCTTGATTGATGGAGCCGAAATCCGCAATCGCCTGGAGCAGAATTTTGCGGCCCTCACCGAACACGGGTTCCCCGTTTATCTCGATCCAGAGCTTTGACTTGATTTCCATGACAAGTTGAATCATCCTCCTATTTGGGACATGGATTTCAGGTGATCCGAACTTTCCCTGGAATCCATGGCATGCCCTTCCGGTTTCCACTGAATTGAGAGTTTTAGAAGTTTCGCAATCTGGCAGTCCGAAGCTTGACGTCGCAGGGCGGGCTTCGCGTCAATCTCCCGGTTAGAAAAGAGACAGGGCCGGAGCTTGCCGTCGGAAGTCAGCCGGAGACGATTACAGGTGGCGCAGAAATGCCGGGTCATGGGGCTGATAAATCCTACCAGGCCGCGGGCGCCTGCAAGCCGGAAATAGTCGGCCGGACCCGGCCATGATGTGTCAACCGGCGCAAGGGGACTGACGGCCTGGATGCGATCGATTATTTCATGGACCGGGATGCACTTGTCGTCGCTCCAAAAGCCCCCGGGTCCAAAGGGCATAATTTCTATGAAGCGTACATGATAGGTGCTTTTCAAGGTGAGGCGTGCAAATGCTTCGATTTCGTCGTCGTTGACGCCTCTGATGACGACCATATTGATCTTGACAGGGCGCAACCCGACATCATCTGCCTTCTGGATGCCGTCCAGCACATCGAACAAATCGCCGTTGCGCCTGATTTTCCCGTACTTGACCGGGTCCAGTGAATCCAGACTGACATTGACCCGCCGCAGTCCCGCATCGGCCAGGGAAGGGGCCAATCGTTTCAGTAAGGTGCCGTTGGTGGTAAGGCCGATATCGTCAATGCTTTCAATCCGGCTGATGGATTCGATCAACCGGTGCAGATCTTTGCGCATTAAGGGCTCACCGCCGGTGATTCGTATTTTTCGCACGCCGAGCCCGGCCGCCAGCTTCACCACCCGGACAATTTCTTCGTAGGTCAGAATATTTTTGGACTCAAAGGGCAGGACGTCCTTTGAGGGCCTACAGTAGATACACCGCAGGTTGCAGCGGTCGGTGACCGAGATCCGCATGTAGTCGATGTGGCGGCCGTATGGGTCCTGCATGCTGTCCATGGCTTTTACCCTACAGTTCCGGCCGACTTAATTCGGCCGGGGATATATATTGGTTAATAGCGTTGCGACTATTTTGCATAGCGGTATGCCTAAAAAAAGATGCGGCGCTGTAATAGCCACCATCCACACAGGGCCGGCACAGTATCTTGCCGTTCTCGCAGATTTCCCGTCGGTCCTGGATGTACTCTCCGCAGCGCTGGCACCGTACGCGACTGAGCGGACGGCCCGGCATGTCATGGTCCGCAATGTCCACGCGGACCCATTGGCTGGAAAAGAGCTCAGCCATGGGCATCAGCTTGTAGGCTTCGAGCTGGCAGCGATATTTATCTTCGAGTTCAGGAAAATACGTCTTGGCTTTTGCTTTGGAATCTTCGCGGGCCACGACTCTGACGGCCCTGCCCGTTGCCAGATTCACAAAGGTGGCGGCCATTTTGCCGTAATCCATGAATTTCATCGTCCGGTGACCCAGGCTGCAGCCGGTCACGGACTGCAGGGCGTCCGTGGCACATCGATCAATTTCCACAAACAGGCAAAGTTTCTTACGATCCTTGCCTTTGGGGTCGTCAATTTGAATGGTATCCAGCCCGTGCATGGCCATCCGTACCCCCAGAACCTGGCCGGGACAGAGATGACCGTGGATCTTCACAGACGCATCCAGAAGTTTTTCAAAGTGTCCATTATCCATCATGCTTCCTCCAACTCGGAATTGAGCCATTCCAGGTCGCTTCCGATCCCACTGTCAAAATTGTCATACCAAAAATCAAAACCGAAATTAAAACTATGACCTCCGGTCACGAGTTGGGACCCTGTATAGGTCTCTACAATAGCGGCGTTTACCGTTTGCGCCGCTGCCGACGCAATCGCTGTCACCACAGCCAAAACCACTAAAATGCGTCATAGGTTCGTTTCGATGTGTCTCATTTTCGTTCTCCTTACGTAGTTTTGATATTCACGTAATTTCATTTTTCTCATTCGGACCTTTGGATTCTCATTGCAAAGTCGACGTCACCCATGCATGATCCAATTTAGTGACATTCGTTGCGAGCCTGGCAAGCTCTGCATAAAAGGGCTCATAGGCGGATGTTTGCAGTTTGTCAGCAAAATCGGGTAACCATCGAGACAAATGACGCTCTAAAAAATCCTTTTGGGCCAGAAGATATCCTTCCAGCAGTTCACTATTTTCTTCCTCCCTGGCCTGAGCCTCTTTGAAGGAGAGGAAGTGGAGGAACTCAAGCTCCGCACACAGGTGGTCTGGAAGTTCGCGTTTTCCATCATCCTGGTCCATCGCCAGACCGAAATGTTTGTAAAACTCGCTGACCTCAAGCATGATGGTGGTCTGCCCCTTTTCTTTCCGGTAAAATCCTTCATACGGCGGACACGGCGGTTTGGAGGCCCCGACATCAAAGGTCCGGACAAAATTTACCTCAAAATCGGCATAACTGACTCCATTCAGCTGTTCCCGGCTCTTTTCGGCCGATTGATCCCGTTCAGCTGCAAGACTTTGCAAGTGCGGAACTGCGGATAATGCCTCCAACATCTCATTCATGTACTCCCCGCTTTGGAATGCGTGAAAAATCTCTTTAGTGGGATACCGGAATGCCCGTGAAAGCAGCTTGTAAATGGTGCTGCGATCAACCGGACTTGCCTGCGCCGCATAAACTTGGGATGATTTGGTCATGCACTGCTCCTTACCTTTCGGGGTTATATTCAGGCTCTCTCATCTCACATCGAGTGTCTCCCACTTGTCGTGGGAGAACTTGCGCCCATTTCTTTCGGACAGTGCTCCATTCCAGACGGCAAAGGCAATTGAGCAGGGAGCATCTTGGGTGAAAATGACCTGATTCCCTGAAGCCGTTGCCATGGGCCGCTCGATAATCACTGTCCAGATCCCGTCATTCCAGTTTTGGGAGTGGACGATATTCTGTGATAATGGATCCGGGGGCAGAGGGGGTTTGCCGCTATCATGGGTGGTGCCTAATCCGGCTGCAGTAATATTCCGGGGGGCTCCAAAATCCGCCCGCCAGAAAATAATGTTTACCGGCTGCATGCCGGTACCCATTTCAATATCATCGTCCCCGCCCCCTGGTGGACGCGAACTTATGCCGCATACGTTGTCCGGGCCGAAAATAAATTCCAGGGCTATAGCATCGGAAAAAAGATCCACATCGTTTACCATAAGATCTTCCGATGCATCCACCCACTGCAGGTGAAAATAGATGTCAGTAGCGGTGTGCAGCGATTTCACATAGATAACTCTGTCCTTCATACCTCCTCCCCGATCACCAATTTCGTACACTTTTGAGACCGTGACCGGTACAGACACTGCCTGATTCCAGACGGGGTCTGCCGGATCCAGGGAGCCGGTGGCCGTTTGTTCAGACAGGATGTCGGCTTGCGCGAAAGCAGCCGGTATTCCCGCAAGAAGGCCGCCGACAAAAGCAGCGAGGATTGAAAGCAGCGTAAGCCGCGAACACGTTTTTGAAATAAAACACTTTTTCATGCCATGCCTCCTTTCGTTTTACAGCTGAATGCGATCGCTTTCAGACCGGGAAATAAGTATGTCGATCAATTCCGATAGTCCGCCGGCCGCCACCTTGTTCTGCTCGGCCTGAATCGTGTCAAAGATCTCCTGGATCCTGTTCACTCGTTGTGCGTGGGTTTGTTGGCAATTGTCGCCGAAAAGCGTTGCCAGCAACGAAATGGGAATCCGTGGACTATTGTTGAGCTGTCCCGTGGCTGAAAAACCGGGCGGGCTAAGCGGCGGGATGTAGTAGGTATTGGGTTGGGTGCCGAACTCGGGATGCAATTGCAATGCAACCCCCCATTGTTCGACCAGCTTATAGACATTGCTGGTGGTGTCTTCACCATAGCCTGTCCAGCGGATGCGGCCTACACATTGGGTCGCGCAGAAATTCCCACCTCTAAGTGCCGGGTCCGCAGTATCCTCGATGCGGGGATAACAAAAGATGCACTTCTGGGCGACCTTCTCTTCAGGATTATAGTAAATTTTCTTATACGGGCATCCCCTGACACAGAAACGGTATCCCCGGCAGCGCTCCTGATCGACCAGAACAATGCCGTCCTCCGGGCGCTTGTAAATCGATTTCCGTGGACAGGCCGCCACGCACGCCGGTTTGCTGCAATGGTTGCATATTCGCGGCAGGTAGAAGTAATAACTGTTCGGGAAGGTTCCCTGGCCAACATCCTCGTCCCAGTTGCTGGCATAAGTATCGGCACCGGAAGGATCCGGAGAGGGCACTAATAGAGAGGCCGGTGGCTCCGGCAGATCGCTGCCCTCGGTTTGGAGAACCTCGCTGTAGTTGTATTCCCAGGGCGCACCATAGTCTTCATTGATGTTTCCGAGCGGCGTCCCGAGATTTACTTTGCCCCCGCAGTCTTGGAAGCCGCCGCCCATTGTTTCCCAGTTTTTGGGATAGCCCAGGCCGGGCTGGGTTTCCACATTATTCCAATACATGTAGTTCTGTCCCTGATTGCGATCCGTCCATATGGTCTTGCATGCCATGGTGCAAGCCTGGCATCCGAGGCATTTGTTGAGATCGAAAACCATTCGAACCTGTCTTTGTATATCGGCCATGACCGTTTCCTCCTATGTGATGGGGTTGCCCAAGTATTTACGGATTTCCACTTGCGTGTCTTTTTGGCTCCCGGTTGGCCCCCAGTAGTTCAGCCTGAAATTGATGTGGCCATAGTTGCCTATGAGTTGGGTTGGTTTGATACGGATAGTGGTAGGGCTCTGAAACCCGCCTTTGAGTGTATAGCGCTCCCAGCCGTGATACATTAATGCCATGCCGTCCGGCAGCCTTGTTGACAAGCACAGGAAGGCGACAAAGGAGCCATGATTGTTCCAAACCTCAATCGGATCATTGTCAGTCAGGCCGCGGGCCGTGGCTTCGTCAGGACTCAGGTAGACTATCGGTCGGCCCCTTTGCAGCCGCAACTGGGCCTTGGCATCGCGCCAGGTGGAGTGGATGCTCCATCGGCCGTGCGGAGTGATCCAGCGGAGTGGAAAAAGATCTGCATCAACAGGCGGTTTATAGACCGGCAGTTCCTCATTAAAATCCGTCAGATACAGATCCTGATCAATGTAGAATTGCTGTCGGCCGGTCATGGTGGGGAGCGGCAGCAGGTGTTCGGTCATCCTCTGAAAGCCGTAATAGGCCTCTCCCGGCATGAGATCGCTGGTCCAATCATCGCTGGTGGTAAGAAACCGTTGTGGCTGGGCGTTGATCTGGTCCATGGTCAGTCCTTCGGTCTCAACAGAGTTGTCCAGGAGGAACTGGCAGACATTTTTGTCGTCGGTCAGATCGGCACCCCCGATCGCTTCGTCGAAATCTGCCTGAAGAGTAGAAAAATCGCGGGTTATGGTTGTTCCGTCCGGCAGCGTATCGTCCCACACCAGTCCTGTGGCCTGAAGCGCTCCGGCAAGACCGCGCCAGATCTGCCAGTCTGTCCTGCTGTCCCACATTGGATTGATCACCGGGGTAAAGGGATGGATATACGTATGCAGATCAGTGGTGCTCAGGTCCCACTTCTCGAACATGCCGGCGGCAGGCAGCACCACGTCGGCATAGAGGGCCGTAGTATCCATACGGAAGTTGATGTCGACGATCAGGTCAAGTTTCGGCCAGAGATTGCTGAAAACGTCTTCATACCCTTTGGTCTGGTTCAGATAGTTGGCTCCCCATACGAAGAGCACCTTGGGCGTCTTGTCTGGGTCGTCCAGGGTCCCTTCCGGGTAAAGCGGCATCCAGCCGTTGTCGACACTATCTCTAATATAGCTGTCAATAGACCTGGGCCAGATGTGATCGACATCAGAGATAACCTCGCCGTGTACATACGTCCATAATGTCGTATTCTGGAAGCGCTGCTTGCCTTTGCGGCCCAGGGGGAAAGAAAGGTCGAAGAATCCATGTTCAGCCCAAAGTTTTTCCTGCCCCACATAGTGGTCGAAGCCTCCGCCCGGTATCCCCACATTGCCGGTCAGGGCGACCAACAGGATCTGTGCCCGGTTAATGAGGTCGTTGTGGTAATAGTGGTTGGTTCCGGCACCTGCGATGATCCGGGCCGGTTTGGTCTGGGCAAATTCTCTGGCAATTTGCCTGATAAGGTCTTCGTTCACGCCGGTGATTCCGGCAACAGTCGTCGGGTCATAATCGGCCAACTTGCGCCGAAGCAGAGACCAGACCGTTTTGACCCGCACCGGTCCCGACAGTGTATTGACGGTTACGGTATTCCACAAGGCCGGCCTGATTCTCCCAAGATCAAGGGTCTGTTTACGGCGTCCCTTGGTCCCCGGAGCTTTAACAAGTTTCTTCCTTATCGTCCCGTTTTTCCGGCGTATCTTACGGGTGATATAAAACTTATCCGGGCTTCCCCCCGCGACCATATCACTTTCCCTGAGAAATTTTCCGGTATCCGTTCGGACCATGAACGGCATGTCGGTGAACTGCATAATGTATGCCTTGTCAAAAAGTTTTTCCTTCACTATGACATTGGCCATGCCCAGAGCCAGGGCGCCGTCTGTGCCTGGTTTCACCGGCAGATGAATATCGGCATGGATGGAGGCCGCGTTATACTCCGGGAAGATCGCCACGATCTTGGTCCCCTTCATGCGCGCTTCGGTGAAAAAGTGGGAGTCCGGGATCCGGGTTTCCAGGAGATTCGAGCCCCATAGAATAAGATATTTCGAATTGAACCAGTCTGCGGACTCGCAGGCGTCGGTCTGCACCCCCCAGGTCAGCGGTTCGCCTGGAGGCAGGTCGCAGTACCAATCATAGAAACTGCACACCACCCCGCCGGTCAGGTTGGCCAACCGGAAGCCGCCTGCCACGGTAATATGATGTTTGGCCGGGATCGCCGAGAAATAGGTGACACTGTCAGGGCCATGCAGTTGAATAGCGTCGCTGACTTTGCCGGCGATCAGTGACAGGGCTTCGTCCCAGTTGGCTTTCCGCCAT